>Ga0228536_1000344_pt1 | contig 98109 bp, 92 predicted proteins | sample SJ1Smetagenome_FD_168611 | JGI IMG/M metagenome (GOLD analysis project Ga0228536, IMG submission 168611) | Enriched culture of PCE-dechlorinating microbial communities from Ithaca, New York, USA - SJ1.S | ecosystem: Engineered > Modeled > Simulated communities (microbial... > Unclassified...
CGCGCATCCTCTTTCTCTGCACGGGCAACTCCTGCCGCAGCCAGATGGCCGAAGGCTTCGCTCGGGCGCTCAAGTCCGCCGAGGTCGAGGCTTGGTCCGCGGGAGTGGAACGCCACGGCCTCAACCCCCTGGCCGTGCAGGTCATGGCCGAAGCGGGGGTGGATATTTCCGGCCAGTCCTCCAAGCTCGTGGAAGAACTGCCGACGCTGGAATTCGACTGGGTGGTGACGCTCTGCGGGCACGCGAACGAGAACTGCCCGTTCTTCCCGGGCCCGGTTCGACGCCTGCACAAGGGCTTCGACGATCCTCCGACCCTGGCGGCCGGGGCGGCCACCCAGGAGGAGGCCCTGGCGCCCTACCGCCGCGTGCGGGATGAAATCCAGGCCTTTGTGGAGGGCCTGCCCGGGAGCCTCACGACGGGCTGAATGGCCGAATCTATTCGATCTCGAACGCCTTGAATATCTTGCCCTTGTTCGTCTTGATCAGGGCCAGTTCGCCAGGGGCCAGCTTGGAGGCGTCGCCCATGGCCTTGGTCTGGGCCATGCTCTGCTCCATCTGGGCCAGGAACTGCTTCTTTTGCTCGGGCGTGAGGTCCGGGCTCTTCATGATCTCGGCCTTGGTCTGCTCGAACTCGCTCTGGATCCTCGGGCCCTGGTCGGCCATCTGCAGGGCCACGATGCCCGAGGCCAACTGTCGGGTCACATACAAAAAGCGCTGGGTGTTCCAGCCCTTGGAGCCCAAGAACCCCTCGAATTCCTTGGTCATGCGGATGTCGGCCAGCATGTCGGGCTGCTGCGCCTCCATGCCCCCGCCCTGCTCGTCCAGAAACTTGACCACGGCCGGGTAGTCGATCAGGTATTTGTCCAGTTCGGACTGGCTGAAAGGCGTCAGCGTCTGGGCCAGGGCCGGGACGCAGAAGAGCAGCAGGACCAAAACCGGCAAGCCGAGGCGTTTCATGTGCGATTCTCCTTCCCGAGAGTCGGCGTGGATGGTTTCCGTGGTCGGGCACACTAGCCCAGGAAGACCGCGCTGGTCAAAGGGGAAGGCCGTCCGGATTCAACGGCAGGATCATCTCCACCCGGGCTCCGTGCCCCGGATCGGAAGCAAGGGTGAGCGTCCCGCCGTGTTCCTGGACGATCCGGGCGGCCCGGGTCAGCCCCATGCCGATGCCCACCGGCTTGGTCGTGTAGAACGGGTCCAGGACGTAGGCCTGTTCGCTCTCGGGGATGCCCCGGCCGTCGTCGCTCACCTCGATCCGCAGGAACCCCTCGCTCTCCCAGGCCCGGAGGCCGACCCGCCCGCCCGCGTCGGGCAGGGCCTCCACGGCGTTGACCAGCAGTTCGGCCACGGCTTGAGCCAGGAGATCGGAGTCCAGGACGGCCCGCAAGGACTCCCCGGCCGAGACCTCCCAGGTCACGGGTCGGGCGAGTCCGGCCACGGCCTGTTCGGCGCGGGCCCGGGCCTCGGCCAGGACGCCGGAGACCTCCGTCGTCCGCCGCTCTCCCAAATGGATGGCGTTGTACTCCTGCACGGCCGTGGCGATCTTCTCGATGCGTCCGGCGGCGGCCACGATGCCGTCCAGATACTCGCCGCATTGCGGACCAAGCTCCGGCTTGCCGCGCAGGATGTTGGCGAATCCGGCGATGACGGTCATGGGGTTGCGCAACTGATGGGCCACGGCCCGGGAAATCTTCTGCAGACTCTCGGCCCGACGGGCCATCTGCACGACCGCCTCGCGGTTGGCCTTTTCGGCTTGCAGCAGGGCCTCCTCCGCGATGCGGGCCTTTTCCTCGGCGGCCTGGTTCAGGGCGATGTTGTCGAAGCCGATGGAGACGTTGGCGAAGAATATCTCCACCAGCTTGCGGTCCAGTTCGGTCAGTTCCCGGCACTCCTCGAAGTAGATGACGCTCCGGCTGCCGGTCTTGCTCTCGAAATACTCCACGTGCCCGCCGTCCCGGCAGGAGCCGTCGCGATGGGCCAGGGCCTCCTCCACGGAACGGCGGATGTCCTCCTCGGGGAGGTCGCGGACGTGTCGGCGCACGTACCGTTCGAACTTCCCGCTGGCGGCCCGGATGAGCAGCCCGCTGTCGTCGGTGGTGGCCGCGAAGAACGGCAACTGGCCGTAGAAGGCGTCGCCCTCGATGTTCAGAAGCGAGGTGAGCTGGGTCAGGACGCCACCCACGAACGTCTCCAGGGAGCCGAGGCGGAAGATGTCCGAGGCGGCCGCGAGAATCCGCTCCAGACCCCGGCGGCTGGCCTCGATGGTCAGCATGTCGCGATAGGTCCGCAGGGCCGCGACCATGGTGGTGACCAGCTTCTGGGCCGTGATCTCGGTCTTCTCCTTGTAGTCGTTGATGTCGTACTCGACGATCACCCGGCTCTCGGGCGCGTGCCCGGGCTGGCCGGTGCGCAGGATGATGCGCACGAACTTGTTCTTCAACTCCTCGCGGATGTGGCGCACCAGCTTGAGCCCGCTGTCGTAATCCTCCATGACCACATCCAGGAGGATCACGGCCGTGTCCGGGTGCTCCGCGATCATCCGGCGGGCCTCTTCCCCGGAATAGGCGTGCAGGAACTCCAGGCTCCGGTCGTCGTAGGAAAAACCGGTGAGCACGAGGCGGGTGACCTTGTGGACCTCCTCCTCGTCGTCCACCACGAGAAGCTTCCAGGGCTCCTTGCGCTGAAGATGCGGCGCTTCGGACGCGGCTCGGCCCTCGCCCTTGAAGAGGAATTCGTCCGCGCGGCTCATCTCAGGCCTCCCGGCCCAGGGGCACGGTCACGGTGAAGGTGGCGCCCCGGCCGGGGGCGCTCTCGCAGGAAATGGCCCCGCCCAGGGTCTGGGTCACCAGGTTGTAGACGATGGACAGCCCCAGGCCCGAGCCGCCCTTGCTTCTGGCCGTGGTGAAGAAGGGCTCGAAGACCCGCCGGAGCACCTCCGGCTCCATGCCCCTGCCGTCGTCGGAATAGGTCAGGGTCAGCAGGCCGTCGGACACCGCGGCCTCGACGACCATGTGTCCCTCCTGGCCCTCGCCGAAGGCGTGGGTCAGGGAGTTGAGCACGAAATTGGAGAGGATCTGAGAGAAGGCGCCGGGATAGCTCTCCACCATGAGGTCTGGATCACAACGCACTTCCACGCGATGCCGGGTCTTCTTCAGCCGGGGCCGCAGGCTCAGGAGAATCGCGTCAATGTACTCCCGGACCTTGAACGGCCTGCGCTCCTCCGTGGTCTGGTCCACGGCGACCTTCTTGAAGCTGCGGATGAGTTCCGAGGCGCGCTCCAGGTTGCCCAGAGTCATGTCCGCCGTCTCCTGAGCCACGGCCAGATAGTCCTCCAGATCGGAGCGGCGCACCTCGTCCTTGTCATAGAGCGCCCTGATCTCCCGGGTCTTCTGCCCGAGATGGGACACGGCCGTCACGCCGATGCCCACGGGGGTGTTGATCTCGTGCGCCACCCCGGCAACCAGCCCGCCCAGGGCGGCCATCTTCTCGGACTGCACCAGCTGGTTCTGGGTCCGGCGCAGGCCGTCCATGGCCTCCCGCAGATCCAGGTTGGCCTCGGCCAGCTCCCGGGTACGCTGCTCCACCCGCTCCTCCAGGTCGCGGTTCAGCCGCAGAACCTCCTCCTCGGCCGTGCGGCGCTGCTCCTCGCGTTGCTCCAGCCCCTCGGCCATCTGGTCGAAGGCCTTGGCCAAAAGGCCCAATTCGGCCTCGTCGTGGGACAGGCCGCTGCGGGTCTTCAGGTCGCCTCCGCCCAGCCGGTCGGCGGCGGCCACCAGGCGGCGCAGGCTGCGCATGATGGTCCACTCGCTCAGAAGCCAGGCCAGGAACATGGCCAGGACCGCCGTGAGGACCAGCAGGCCCAGGTTGCGGGCCATGACGAAACGCGCCCCGGACAGGGCCTCCTCCACGGGAATGCCGAGCCGGATCATCAGATGCGGGAAGGGCGCTCCCTGGAAATGCAGGCGCTTGAAGGCATACAGACGACTGACTCCATCAACGCCGGTCTCCAGGAAGGTGCCTTCCTGCCGGGGACCGCTCATGCGCTCGACCATCCGCTTCAGGTCCGGCACCCAGGTGTATTTCTCGGTTTCGGGAAAGCGGGTCAGACGTACCCCGTCGGCGCTGGTAAGAGTGAAGATGCAGCCTTCGGGCAGATGCAGGTCGCGAAAGAGCCGCCCAAAGACGTTCAGGTCGAAGGAGGCCGTGAGCACGGCCACGGATCTGCCGAGGGTGTCGGCCACGGGCTGAGCGAAGCGGATGACCACGTGCCGCGTACCCGGATCGAGAGTGTACTTGCCTGTGGCGAACGCTCCGCTGCGCAGGGCGTCCTGGAAGGAAAGCTGGTCGGTCTCCGCCGGGCCGGACAGGGGGGCTGCGGCCACGACCCTTCCGTCGGCGGCGGCCAGTTGCAGGGACTGGTAGGTGGGGTTGCGCTTGAGCACGTCGGCCAGCAGGACCTGGCAGGCCGCGCCGTCCATGCTCCGAATTTCCGAGGCCCGGGCCAGGGTCAGCAGAAGCAGCCGGGCGTTGTCCACCACACGCTCATGGTGCGCGGCCATGGCCTGGACCTGACGCAGGGCGTACTGCTCGGCTTCGCGGACCACGTTGTCGCGCAGTTCGAAGCCGGAATACGAGACGATGGCCATGGCGGGCAGGACCGCCGCCAGAACCAGGAACAACAACCGGGTGCGAATGGACCGTGCGCGCAGGGGTTTCATCCCGCTCCTCCGGCCGCCCGGGCGGCCGCCCATGCTACAGGGGTCCGATCTTGTACGACCCTACCGACGGGCTCACGGCCTGTCAACGAATCAGGCGGGACGCCCCTTCACTTCCCCGCTGGAACGGGTATCATGGTGGAACCGGAACCTTCCGTCACCGACAACAGGGAGGATGCCAATGTCGCGAATGCTGTCCTACACCAAGATCGAAAACAGGCTGGCCCAGGACTACCGGCAGCGGGTGAACACGGCCGAGTCGGCGGAGGACGTGCGCAAGGCCTTCGCCTGGCTGCTGCGCGATCTTCTGGGAGGAATCCTCGAAACGGAGGTTGGGCTGGAGGAGGGCGACGTGCGTCTCGCGCCCGAAACGCCCGACGGTTTCGAACTCGGCCCGGGGATCATGGAAAATCCGGATTTCTCGGGGCTCTGGGAGGGCTCGGACCTGGGGGCCATCCTGCGACGTCAGGCCGCCCTGGCCGTGAATCGCCTCAAGCACCTCTCCAAGCACCCGGAGCGCACCGAAGCCAAACTCTATCCCCGCCCGGACCGGCGCTAGGACCGGCGAGCGGCCAGGGTCTCGCGGCGCAGCAGCGCCGGGAACAGGCGCATCCAAAGGACCACCACCAGCAGCGTACCGACCCCGCCGAGCACCACGGCCGGGACCACGCCGAACCAGGCCGCCGTGAGCCCGGACTCGAATTCGCCCAATTGGTTGGAGGTGCCGATGAACACGGCGTTCACCGCGCTCACCCGGCCCCGCTTGTCGTTCGGGGTCTCCAACTGGATCAGCGAGGAACGGACCACCACGCTGACCATGTCGGCCATGCCGAGCGCGATCAGGGCGGCCAGGGACAGGGCGAAGGAACGCGAAAGGCCGAAGACGACGGTGGCCAGACCGAAAGTGGCCACGGCCAGAAACATGGTCCGCCCCACTCGCCGCTTGAGCGGATGGCGGGCCAGAAAGATCGACATGGCCACCGCGCCCGCCGCAGGGGCCGAGCGCAGCAGCCCGAGTCCCCAGGGGCCGATGGCCAGTATGTCCCGGGCGAAGACCGGCAGCAGGGCCGTGGCCCCGCCAAGGAGTACGGAGAAGAGGTCCAGGGAGATGGCCCCGAGGATCTCCGGCCTGCTCCGGATGTACGTGAGGCCCTCGAGGACCGAACGCCAGGAGACCGGCTCCCGACGAGGAGCGGCGGGCTTGGAACGAATGGAGAGCATGGCCGTCGCGGCCAGCAGACTGAAGCAGGCGCAGACCGCATAGGCGGCTCCCGGCCCGGCGATGTACAGGACGCCGCCCAGGGCCGGACCCAGGATGACGCCGAGCTGGCGCATCCCGGCGCTCACGGCCAGACACTTGGGCAGTTCTCCGGCCTCCACCAGGGTCGGCAGCAGGGCCTGCATGGTCGGATACTCGAAGGCCCGGGCCGCGCCCACCAGGCAGGCCGCAGCCAGAATGACGTGCTCGTTCATGATCCCGGCGAGGCTGCCCAGGCTCAGCAGGGCGGAAAGCAGCGCCCCGATGATCTGGCAGGAGGCGGTGATCCGCCGCCGGTCATGGCTGTCGGCCACGTGTCCGGCCGCCAGGGTCAGGAGAAACTGGGGCAGGAACTGCATGAGACCCACCAAACCGAGAACCAGCGGGCTCCCGGTCAGGTCGTAGGCCTGCCAGCCGATGACCACGCTCAACATATGGTAGGAAAGATACGTCGCGGTCTGACCGGACACGAAGCGCTGAAAGGTGGAGAGCGTCACGATGCGTCCTCGGTCCGCCGCGAATCGCGGCGGAAGGACGTCTTACGCCCGGTCTCCCGGGTCTGGCAAGGGCGGAAACCGTTGCGGGGCGCCGCGCGGTAAAGATTCCGGCGGCGCCGGCCGACAGTCCCGGGCCGCTACTCGCCCGGGGCCTTCAAGGGAAACGGATCGGGATAGATGAAGTTCACGAATCCGAGCGCCGCCAGGACCATGCCGTAGTTCTTTTCAATGGTCAGGGAGACGACCTCGAAGGTCAGCTCGCCCTTTCGCTTCAGTCCCCGGATGTCCAACTCGTGCTGGAGCGAGGCCGTGAGCTGTTTCTTGGCGTCCGCGAGGGCCTGTTCCTTGGAGACCTCCCGGCCCGCGTAGACCCGCTCGTATTCCGCCGCGAAGCCGCCGATGGACTTGCCCGCGCCATCCACGGCCCAGACCCGGCCGACTCCGGCGGCCACGGTGTCGCCCTTCTCGCCTCCGGCCTTGGCCATGATCGACTCCAGCACCGAGCCGTGGCGGAAGTACTTCCGCGCCTCGGCCAGGGGCACCTCATAGGACTCCGGCGGCAGCACCGAGGTGTAGTAGACCACGTTGAAATTCTCGATGCCCGCCTCGCGCAGGGCCAGATCGTAGGAGAAGGTCTCATAGGGATCCGGCGGAATGCCCTGGTCGGACTGTCCCGCCCCGCTGGTCACGAAGTAGGCAGTGGGAATCCTGGGGCCGAAACGGGCCTCGGCCCGGGCGGAAAACACCGGCGAAAGCGACATCCAGGCCAGCGCGAGGCAAAGAACTTTCACGTAGGTCTTCATCGTCTCCTCCAGTATGGACGGGTGACGGGGCGGCGGAGGCCATTTCCCCATTCCATCAATTATTGTCCGCAACAGGTGAACGTGTAAAGCCTCCACGGCCCCGGGAAATGCCCCCGACAGGAAGCCGCGCTCCACCTTGCGCGGCGTCGGATGTTCGGCTAGTTTTTTTCCAGTGAACGCCCGTCCCTCCGCCCTTCCGCGCCTGCGCGCCCGCGCCCGGGCCTTTGTGTTCCACCTCTTCCGCGTGGCCCCACTGCCCTACGCCACGGGATCGGTCTCGACCCTGGTGGGCGCGGGCATCGGCGGCCTGAGCCTGGAGCTCCTGGCCGAGGGCGCGGTCATCGCGGGAGCCTGCCTCGCGCTTCCGGCCACGGGCTGGCTCGGTCTGGCCCTGCTCTGCCTGGCCGACGCATGGTGCCGCCACCGGGAATACCGGCGCATCAAGCGGATGCTCGACCGCTGGGGCTTCCATCCCCGGATGCTGGCCCCGGTGTCGGCCTCCCGTTGCCAACGCGACGCGGCCCTGGCCGCGGCCCGCCAAACCGGTCATCACTCCAAGGCGCACATCTTCTTCCGCGACCTCGGCTACCGCTGGTACCACCTTCTGCCGGACCGCTGCGTGGACAATCCCCTGCGCTTCTTCGATCCGGCCTTCCTCCGGGCCACCTTCCTGCCGGGGAAGGGGTAGACGCCAAACCATGCTCCGGAGCCGGATGTTTCGGCGGCTCCATCCCCTTGCCCATCTCTTTGGAATGCCATACCAAGTGCGGAATCGGTTCCATGAAGGATGACGTCATGACCGTCCGCGCCGTGACCCAAAAGACAGGGCCGTTCCCTCCTCGCCGCCTCCCGCCTTTTCTGGTCGCTCTTCTGGCGGCGCTTCTTCTGGCGCCTTTTCCGGCCAGGGCCCTGGACTGGCGCACTCTGGACCAGCCCGTGGGCGCCTTCGTGGGCAACGCCGCGAATCCGGATGGGGTCTATGCTCCGGCAACCATCAACACCATCCTGGGCGGCATACCGCCCTTCGACCCCGGCACTGACGTGACGCTCATCCGTCTCACCCGGACGCAGCAGTACGTTCGTTTCTACAATCCCACGGACCCCGTGAACCCTTCCGGGGCGGTGGGGTCGTGGATGATGCGCGCCGGCGAAGTGCGTGGGCTCACTTCCGCGCAGATCCGCGACAAGTTCGCCCTGCCCGCCATGCCCACCAACATCGTCCAGGTCATCGTGCCCGCGAACTACGCCTTGTACACGGGTATAGCCGCCCCCATCGCTGGATGGGGCGACGGCGGCGGCCTGCAGAACCGGGCCATGGCCAACAGGCCGCCCGCCGGCATCGCCAACGATCCCTGGCTCCCGGCGTCGAGCTACGTCAATGCCCAACCTTTGGCCGCCACACCGGTGCTCTCCTATGGCTTCGCCGCCTCCGGGGAGCGCGGGGTGGACGTAGGCGCGTACATGGACTCCCTGGCCCCCCGCGTGGGGAGCGATCTCGAGGGGATCTATGACGGCCTGGACACCATGCTGTTCACCGGAGGACAGGCAGACGTGGCGCAGGCCATGGACCAGTTTTCACCTGCGCGCTTCGACGCCCTGAACAGGGTCTTCCAGCGGGCGATCTCCCTGCAACAGGCCGCCATTGACGTGCGCGCCGACGAACTGGACCAGGGGCTCGCGGACGGCGACGCGGGCGACCCCGTCCTGCTGGCGGCGGCGGGCGGCCTGGAACAACTGGCGGGCGTACTGCCGAGGCTGGGTCGCCGTCGCGCCGACGCGGGCGATTGGGGACTCTGGCTGCGGGGCACGGGAGAATACATGCGCGACGATGCCCGGAAGGCCACGCCCTACTCGGCGGTCACGGCGGCGCTGCACGCCGGAGCCGACCGCCGCCTGGGACGGGAATTCGTGCTGGGATTCGGCGTGGGCTATGCACGCACGCGGCTGGATTGGGACCAGGACGGCGGCGACTGCGACACCGACACCGTGAGCCTCACGCTCTATGGCCTTTGGCGGCGGGCCCAGTGGTTCGTCAACGCCGACCTCGGCCTGAACGCGGCCTTCACTTCCGCCAGACGCCATATCCGGTCCGCGGTGGCGGATCGGACGGCCCGCTCGGACCAGACTGGAGGAGGGGCCGGAGTCCGCATTCGCGCGGGCAAACGCGTACCTGTAGGGGAGGACGGCTGGACCCTTACCCCGTCGGTGGAACTGGGGTACGGCCTGCACCGGCAGAACTCCTTCACGGAGAACGGAGCCGGGGATCTGGATCTCCACGTGCGGACAGCCACGTCCCAGACCGTGCGCACGGGGGCGGATTTGGCGCTGGCCAACCACCTGGACCTGGGAAACGGGGCCGCGCTTGTGCCCGAGGCCGCCCTGGGCTGGCGGCGCGACACACCGCTGGACGACCGGGGCATCCAAGCCTCGTTCAGCGGCTACAGCCAGGGATTCACGTCCTACGGCGACGACTCGCCCGCCGACGAACTGCTCCTACGCGCCGGAGTCATCCACCGCGACGCCGCCGGGCTGACGCGCTTCCTCCGGTACTCGGGAACCCTCTCCGACCATTTCCAGGCCCACGGTCTGGAGGCGGGCTGCCGCTGGGAATTCTGAGGGGCGCGGCAACGCCAAATCGACGCTGACGCCCGCCTCCGGGGCTGGAAAAACAAAATTCCCGGCCGCCGAAACAGCCGGGAATCGTTGTCTGGCGGAGAGGGAGGGATTTGAACCCTCGATACCGGTTTTGCCAGTATACCCGCTTAGCAGGCGAGCGCCTTCAGCCATGCTCGGCCACCTCTCCGGGTCGTCCGCCCGTGCGGGCGGAGTCGAAATCCGTACACTCTCCCAACCCGGGATGTCAACCTTTCCGGTCCTCGTCCTTCTTCTCGTGGCTCGCGCGGTAAACCACTTCCAGCGGGGCCATGCGGATGCCGAAGGTCTTGCGCAGCGAGTTCTCCAGGTAGCGCGTGTAGGCGGGCTTGATGAGATCCGCATTGTTGACGAAGAAGACGAAGGTGGGCACCGGCTCGTCAGCCTGGGTCAGGTAATAGAACTTGGCCCGGCGGCGATGGACCATGGGCGGCTGGTGCCGGTCGATGGCCTCGCGAACGGCCCGGTTGAGTTGGCCCGTACCCACGCGCAGGGCGCACTCCTTCTTGATCCGCTCCACCAGGGGCAGCAGACCGCCCAGGCCCGCCCTGGTCACGGTGGAGACGTAGAGCACGGGCACATGCGGGGCCTGACGCAGGGCATCCTCGAAATGCTTGCGCAGCGCGGGCATGTTCTCCCGGCCGATGAGGTCGATCTTGTTCACCACCACGCAGAAGGGCGTCTTCTCGGCGTCCAGGAAGGCGATGAGCCGCTTGTCCTGGCGCGAGAGCGGCTCGGCCCCGTCCAGAACCAGGATGGTCACGTCGGCGCGCTTGCTCGTCTTGAGCGAACGCATGACCGTGAACCGCTCCAGGCTGTCCTCGATGTTGGCCTTGCGGCGAACGCCAGCCGTGTCCACGAAGGTATAAAGCCTGCCCCCGGCCTCGAAGGAGACGTCCACCGCGTCCCGGGTGGTGCCCGGGACGTCGCTGACGATGAGCCGGTTCTGGCGGATCACGGCGTTGATGAGCGAGGATTTCCCGGCGTTGGGGCGACCCAGCAAAGCCAGGCGCAGGCCCCGATCCGCATCGTCCTCTCCCGGTTCCTCCGGTTCCAGTTCACGGGCCATCTCGGCCACGCGGCGGCGCAGGGAGTCCAGGCCGAAGCCGTGGGCCCCGGACACGGGCATGATCTCGAAGCCCAGGGCGTGGAACTCGGCCGTGAGCAGGCCTTCCTGCTCCGCGCCGTCGATCTTGTTCACCACCAGCAGGGCGGGCTTGTTGCTCTGTCGCACGAAGGTCGCCGCGTCCCGGTCCAAGGGGCTCAGGCCCTCGCGGCCGTCCACCACGAGAAGAATGGCCTGGGCCTCGGCCACGGCCTCGCGGGCCTGCTCGAAGATGGGCTGCTCGAACCCCTCGCCGCCCGGTTCGGCTTCCAGGACCATGCCGCCGGTATCGATGAGGGCGTAGCGCACGTCCTCCTCGCGGACCTCGCCGTAGACCCGATCGCGGGTCACGCCCGGGCGGTCATGCACGATGGACCGGTTGCTGCGCAGCAGCCGGTTGAAGAGCGTGGACTTGCCGACGTTGGGCCGGCCGATGAGTGCGATGGTCGCAGGCATGGTTTCCGTTTTCGCGCTCAGGCGAAGAGTTTGCGGATGGCCTCGCCGTAGGGCGGGCGCAGCACGCCCCGCTCCGTGACGATGCCCGCGATGAGCGCCGCCGGAGTGGGGTCGAAGGCGAGATTATACACGGAAACCCCGTCCGGCACCACCTGGGTCTGGCCCACGTGGGTCACCTCGCGGGGGTCGCGGTCCTCGATGGGCACGTCGTCGCCCGTGGCCGTGGCCGGGTCGATGGTATAGACCGGCGCGGCCACGTAGAACGGGATGCCGAAGTTCCTGGCCAGCAGGGCCACGCCGAAGGTGCCGATCTTGTTCACCGCGTCGCCGTTGGCCGCGATGCGGTCCGCGCCGACCACGACCTTCTGCACCAGCCCGCGCTTCATGAGCAAGGCGCAGGCGTTGTCGCAGGCCACGCGCACCGGGATGCCGTCGCGGTGCAGCTCCCAGGCCGTGAGTCGCGCGCCTTGGAGGAACGGCCGGGTTTCGTTGGCGATGACCTGGATTGTCTTGCCCGCGTCCACCGCGCCCCGGATCACGCCCAGGGCCGTGCCGTAGCCCGCCGTGGCCAGGGCTCCGGCGTTGCAGTGGGTCATGACCGTGTCGCCCTCGTCGATGAGGTCCGCACCGAAGCGGCCCATGGCCTTGCACATCTCGATGTCGGCCAGGTGAATTTCCTTGGCCCGGGCCAGCCACACGGCGGCCAGCTCGTCCAGGGAGGACGTCTTGCGCTCGGCCCAGACACGGCGCATCTCGCGCACGGCCCAGGCCAGGTTCACGGCCGTGGGCCGGGCGTTCTCGATCCGGTCCAGGCGCGCGGTCAGGGCCTTGGCCCAGTCGGCCGCGCCCTCGCGGGCGGTCTCGCGGGCGGCCAGATAGCAGCCGTAGGCCGCCGTCACGCCGATGGCCGGGGCCCCGCGCACGACCATGACCTTGAGCGCGAAGCAGACGTCTTCCGTGCCCGTGCAGTCGAACCACTCCACCCGGGTGGGCAGCAGGCGCTGGTCCAGCAGGACCAGGGCGTCCTTTTCCGGAGAAAACTGAATGTGATCGGTCATCGCCGCTCCTCAGGACGAGAGTTTCTTGGCCAGCAGCTCGTTGACCACGGCCGGGTTGGCCTGGCCCTTGGTCCGGCGCATGACCTGGCCCACGAAGAAGGCCACGAGCTTGGTCTTTCCGCCCCGGTAGGCCTCGGCCTCCTTGGGGTTGGCCGCGATCACCCCGTCCACCAAGGTCTCCAGGGCCGTGGTGTCGGAAATCTGGGTCAGGCCCTTGGCCTTGACCAGTTCCTCCGGATCGCCGCCGTTCAGGAACATCTCCTGGAAGAGATCCTTGCCGTTCTTGGCGCTGATGGTCCCCTCCTCGACCAGGCGCACGAGCCGGGCGAAGGATTCGGGAGCCATGCGGCAGTCGGTCGCGCCCTTGCCGGACTGGTTCATCTCGCGCAGGAACTCGCCCATCATCCAGTTGGAGAGCTTCTTGGGCTCGTTCCAGGCCGCCACGGCGGCCTCGAAGTAGTCGGCGACGGGCCGCTCGGCCGTGAGCCGGGCCGCGTCGGCCTCGCCCAGGCCGTAGCCCTCCATGAAGCGGGCCATCTTGGCCTTGGGCAGCTCGGGCAGTTCGGAGCGCCACTGCTCCAGCCGATCCGCCGCGATGACCACGGGCACCAGGTCCGGGTCCGGAAAATAGCGGTAGTCGTGGGCCTCCTCCTTGCCGCGCATGGAGTGGGTCGTGCCCTTGGAGGCATCGTAGAGCCGGGTCTCCTGAACCACCGGCTCGCCGTCCTCCAAAAGCGCCGTCTGACGGGCCACCTCGTACTCGATGGCCTTCTGCACGTGGCGGAAGGAGTTCATGTTCTTCAACTCCGCCCGGATGCCGTACTCTTCCTGGTCGAAGGGGCGCAGGGAGACGTTGGCGTCGCAACGGAAGGAGCCTTCCTCCATGTTCCCGTCGCAGATGCCAAGATAGACCAGGATGTTGCGCAGGGATTTGAGGTAGGCCACGGCCTCCTCGGGGCCGCGCATGTCCGGCTCGCTGACGATCTCGATGAGCGGCACGCCGGTACGGTTCAGGTCCACGAAGCTGGCGTTCTCGGCCGAGGAGTGGATGCTCTTGCCCGCGTCCTCCTCCATGTGGATGCGCGTGATGCCCACGCGCTTCACTCGGCCGTCCACCTCGATGTCCACATGGCCGTGTTCGCACAGGGGCTGCTCGAACTGCGAAATCTGGTAGCCTTTGGGCAGGTCGGGATAAAAATAGTTCTTGCGCGCGAACACGGAGGTCAAATTCACGCGGCAGTCCACGGCCAGGCCCATCTTGGCCGCGTACTCCACCACCCTGGCGTTGAGCACGGGCAACACGCCGGGCATGCCGGAGCAGACTTCGCAGACGTTGGCGTTGGGCTCATCGCCGAAGGCCGTGGAACAGGAGCAGAATATCTTGGAGGCCGTGCGCAGTTGCGCGTGGACCTCCAGGCCGATGACCGTCTCGTACCGGGCCATGTGGTCCTCCTTAAGGCCGACCGACGACTGGAAGGGTTCCGCGCCGCGCGGCGTCGACTGGTAATAGCGCCCGGGAGGCGTTCCGCCAAGGGGGCCGTCTCATCGGCTTCCCCGCACCAGGGCGCTCTTGCTCAGGAGCATGTAGGCCGTGACCCGGTTCTTGACCCGGTCGGCGGCCTCCTCCACCGCGCCGCCCTCGCCCATGTAGAAATCCAGGCGGGCTCCCTTGATGGCCGACCCCACGTCCTGGGGCAGGACCGGTCCCCGGATGCGGCGGGTTCCGCGCCCCGAGGGATCAGGCGTCTCGGCCTCCAGAATGAGCACCGAGCCGAGCGGCAGGAGATTCGGGTCTGTAGCCACACTGACGAACGGCGTCAATGGTTTTCCCAGCGCGCCCACGGGCGGCCCGTCGTCCAGGCGGAAGAAGACGAAGCGCCGGTTCTCGGCCATGAGCTCGCGGGCCATGTGCGGATTGTCGCGGAAAAAGCGGCGCACCGCCTTGCGGCTTCGCTGTTCCGGGGCCAGCAGCCCGCGCTCGGCCAGGATGTCGCCCAGCGATCTGAAGCGTCTGCCGTTGCTGGCCGCGTACTGGGCGGTCTTGTGCCGTCCGTCGGGCAGGCGCAGAATGCCCGAGCCCTCCACCTGCATGAAGAACACGTCCAGGGGGTCGCGGGCCCAGGCGATCTCCAGCCCTCGCCCCGCCAGCGTTCCGGTGGCGGAATCCGAGGCGCCGCGCGCCGGGCCTTCGGGAGCCGCGCCGGGCCAGGCGGGCAGCATCCCGAGCTCATCGGCCTGGGCCAGCTCCGGGGGCGGGCCGTAGAGCGGATGCTCGTAGCCTTTGCGCCGGGTCAGGCTGGCCGGAATTTCCGGGGTGTAATAGGCGGTCATCACGGGCCCGGGCTGCACGGCCAGCCAGAGGAAACGCTCGGCCAGCAACTGGGGTTCGGCGTCCAGCCGCGGCAGCAGTTCCAGCAGTTCCCGGGCGCTCTCGGCCAGTTGTCCCCAGGTGGGGCGGAAGCAGCCCCGGCGCACGGCCTCGGTTCCGGCCGGGCGGGATTCCAGGAAGGCCAAGCTGCGCTGCAAGGGCGTCCGCAGATCGTTCCAGGAGGACAGGCCCTGGGCGCGCAGGTCGAACCAGGAGCCGGACACGGAAGCGGCCCGCGAGGCGCTGGGGGCGGGCGCCCGGGCCTCGCGCGAGGCCGGGGCCGGAGCAGGACAGACCGGAGGCGCGGGAGGCGGCGTGGTCTGGACCGCGACTTGAGGCGCCGGGGCCGGAGGATCGGGCACCAGTTGGAGTTCGGCGCAGGCGGCCAGGGTCACGCAGGCCAGCCCCGCCAGCAGAAGACGGATCAGCCGCGCGCGCATTCGTCGATGGCCACGTCGCAGAATTTGCCCACCCCGTATTCCCGGCGGCGGAAGAACTTCTCGGGGTCCGGGCCGATGATCTGAAGTTCCGGGTGTTGGCGCTGCACGTCCAGGGCGATGTGCATCTCCTTGGTGCAGCCGGTGGAATAGGTGGCGTCCTTCCCGGCCCAGACCGGAGGCACCTTCAGGCCCATGAGTTCGAAGCTCTTCTCGATGTCGTGGGTGGACTGGAAGCGCCAGACGGTCAGGAGCCCGCTGCGCTGCACCTTCTCCCACATGAACATGAGGTCGTCGGCGTCCATGCCCTCTTCGAAATGTTCCCCGGGGTTGATGATGTGCACCCCCTCCAGGCGGTCGCGCAGATAGCGCACGAAGGTGGTCATCACCTGGATGGCCGTCTTGGTCTGTCCGGGGATGCTGCCCACGATGCCGGAGTAGAACATGATCGCGTTGCCTTCGGCTTTGGCGTTGCGCATGCGCGAGATGATCGTCTCGGCCTTGGCCGTGATGTAGTCCTCGCCGAACTTGGAAACCCAGGAGGGCCGGGTCTTGTGGTGCAGATGGAAATGCCCCTGCTCGTCGCGGAAGAAGCTCAGGATGTCGCGGGTGAACTCGTGGCTCGTCAGCACGAGGCGGCGGTAGTGCCGCTCGCCCTTGGCCAGAACGAGGTCCACCTCCTTCCAGGCCCGGGCGAAGGTCACGCTCAGGCGATAGGGGTTGAACCTCTCGCGGGAGCCGTCGGAGATGACCACGAACTGGTTCTCGCGCATGACGCGCAGCAGTTCGTTCTTGGTCATGCGGTCCTCGAAGACGAAGTGCGCGCCGTTGAACAGGTGGGCCAGGACCGGATCGGACTCCACGTCCCAGAAGGTCGGGGTGTCGAAGTAGAAGCCTTCCTTGAGCGCCAGGATGACCCGATGTCCGTGGCGGATGAGGGCCTTGATCACCAGGAGGTCGAAGACCAGGCCGCCGCTGCGGTCCGGCAGATAGAGGATCCTGAGCTTGTGCTCTGGATCCTCGCCCAGCATCCGGCGCAAGGGTTCGAACTCCGCCTGGGAGGCGGCGATCTCGGCGTCCATGCGGCCCTCGAGATCCGCCACCGGCCCCGGTTCGAACGGCCGGCGCAATGTGGCGAAGACGAGCAGCCGCTGCAACTCCAGGAAGTCCAGCTCGCGGCGCAGGTCGGAAATGCGGCGGCACTCCAAGGCCCGCTCCGGGCAAAGATTCAAAAGGCGGTCGAAGATCGGACTCTCGGCCACCTCGGCGGCCTTGGCGTTGAGCGCCTTGCGACGGTCGCGGTAAGGATCGTCCAGGCCGCTCTGGCTCATGAAGATGGTCACCATCCGCTTGTTCAGCCGCGAGGGGATGATGATCGGCGAGGTGAGCACCATGCGGAACTTGTGCTTGCAAAGAGTCAGGATGCGGCGGCGGAGATAAGGGTCGGGGCAGAACTCGTTCAGCAGGCCGATGAGCATCCGCCAGCGCAGGAGATACTCGTCGCGGAGTTGCGGCGAGAGTTCCGCGCGCAGGAGCTTGCGGAACATCCAATCCGAGCAGGGGGCGTAGAAGGTGCCCTCGCGCAGGGCGACCATGAACTGGATCTGTTCCGGCGAGGCGTTCTTCAGGGGATCAATGGTGTATTCGAGGTTGTTCTCGGTCATGAAGTGCAGAAGCAGCGCGTCCAGGGCCGCGTCCTGCCCGTACTTGATGTCCAGGACCGAGCCGCTGTCGGAGAGCTTGTTCACGCGCCACCTCCGGCGAGAAACCCTTTTTTGCGCAAGCGCAGGAAATAACTGCTCCGGCCCAGATCCGCGAGGATCAGGTCGTGGGGCGAACGCCGCACCACCACTCTGTCACCGGCGGCCAGGGGGACGGCCTTCTGGCCGTCCTCGCTCAGATTCACGTCGCCTCCGGCGTCCTCCACGAGAATCGTCAGTTCGCCGTCGGCGGGCAGGATCAAGGGCTTGATGCTGTTCAGGAAAGGGCATACCGGGGTCACGGCCAGGACGTCCAGGTCCGGGTGAACCAACGGCCCGCCCGCAGAAAGCCCGTAGGCCGTGGAGCCGGTAGGCGTGGAAACCACCAACCCGTCGGCGCGCAGGGAGGCCACATGCTCGCCGTCGTGGGCCAGTCCCAGGCGGATGAGCCGGGCCAGCACACCGCGGCTGACCACGATGTCATTCACGGCCAGACCCCGCTCCACCCCCTCTCCGCCGCGCAGCACGGCGTACTCCAGGCAGAGCCGACGGCGCACGAGGAAATCCCCGGCCAGGAGCCGCCCGAGCACTTCCGGCCAGCGCTCCCGCGAGGTCTCGGCCAGGAAGCCCACGCGGCCGAGGTTGAGGGCCAGCAAGGGCGCCGGATGGCCGTGCATGCGCCGGGCGACGCTGATGAGCGTGCCGTCGCCGCCCAGGACGAGCACCAGGCCGTAGTCCCCGAATTCGGCCAAGCCGGAGCGCACCGGGGCGTCCGGGCTGTGTTCGCTGACGCCCACGCGCGCGTTCCGCTCCCGGAGGGAGACGGCGATCTCCAGCCCGAGTTCCCGCGCGGCCGCGTCCCCGGCCTTGGTCACGATGAGAAAAGAGTCCACGGGTTCCGACATGGGCGCAGACTAGACAAAAGACGCCGAACATTCAACCGATTGAGCCGGAGCCGTCCGGCGGTATTATTTTGTCTTTTTCCGGCGGCGGCCCTAAAGTTTTTCGGGGCTCAAGCCGAAATATACATTTGAGGAGGTCCATGCCCGGTGCTCGCCAACACAGCAGATGTTCGAATTATGCTGCGAACTTACGGCAAGCAGCTATCGAACGCCAAACGTCTGGCGCGGTTCCGGCGCGCCCTGCGCCTGTCCGAGGCCCAGGACGTGGTGGACATCTCCCGGCAGGCCAGACGGCGGGAGTTGGTGGAACGCATCGCCAGGGAGATCATGGAGAATCTCATCGTGAACGGCGCGGAGAATCCGGTGGTGGAAGACATCCTGGACCGGCTGGAGGCCGAGACGGGCTGGCCCGTGCTTCTGGAATATCCGTTGGACGGCGGCGACCTGCGCATTCTGCGCCGGTCGGAGGACGGGCCCGAGTCTCTCGGCCCGGAAGAGGCCGCCCAGCTCATGCGGCGACTGTGGGAAATCACCCTGGCGAAGGTGGACGAAACCATGTTATGAGCCTGGAGGCGCCCAGGAGGTTCATATGGAAATCAACAAGCTCATCGGTGAACTGAACCCGTACGGCAAGCAGAAGGTGCAGGAGACGGCCAAGAGCGATGCCGCCCAGCGCTCCTCGTCCGGCGAATCCAAGAGCGGCGACGTGGTCAACCTTTCCGGCGACGCGAAGGTTCTCTCCGCGGCGATGTCCGCCGCCCGGGAAGCCCCGGACGTGCGCACGGAGAAGGTCCGCGCACTCAAGGAGCAGGTCCGGAACGGCACCTACAAGCCGGATATTCAGAAGGCCGCTCGGAATCTCGTCCGCGACGACCTGAGCCGGATTCTCTAGCCGCCTTCGGGGGTATTGTTCCGGTCGCCGGGACCATTCACCGGCTTGAAGTGCGTGGGATATTTGGAATCGACCTGCGGAACCTGCAACCCGAGCCGGGCCTCGGTGTTGATGATGATGGGGCCGGACAGGTTGAGCGTCGTCTCGGCGGGCCTTCCCTGCGGGATGGTCACGGTCACGATCACCGCGATCTGACGGATGTTCTCGATCCGCAGCAACCTCTTCTCCGCGTTGTCCAGCTTCACCTTGTAGTCGCTGAGGAACGGATAGGGATCGGCCACAAGCAGCCCCAATTCCGGGTCGCTCAGGCATTGCAGCAGGAGAAACGGGGACTTCTCGCCCACCTGGAGCAGGACGAACTCCCGCTTGTCCTCAATGCCGATGAGGCCGCGAGGGAAGTACAGGATGCTGTCCTCGGCGATGTCGCGTGGGCCGAGGCGCGTCTTGATGGTTCGCGTCATTTTTTTTGCCATAAGCTCGCCGCCGCCAGCAGATCCTGCTCGCTCGTTTCCAAGGCCAGCCGGTTCTGCTCCTTGATCTTCAGATAGACCTCTTCACGGTACACGGGCATGTCCTCGGGCACATCCAGCCCGAGCTTGATCTGCTTGCCCTGGACCGACAACACCTTGAGCTTGATGTTGTCGCCCAGATAGAGACTTTCGCCCGGTCGCCGGGTCAGGATGAGCATAGTTCCTCGATCTGCCACCGTTTCATCGCGCGGCCGTTCGGCCGCCATTCCGGGCTTACCCCAGCCCAGCCGGGAAGTCCACTGTCTACAAGTACTTCAGGAGATTGTTCTGCATGATCATGCTCGAGGACCGGAGCACGGCCTGGTAGATGATCTCCTGCTGGGACAACTGGGTGAGCAGTTCGCTCACGTCCGCGTCCTCGATGCTCGAGATGCGCTGGTTCTCGTTGAATTCCAGCCCATCCAGAATGGTCGAGGCCACGGTCAGCCGGTTTTCACGGCCGCCGACGCTGGCCGCCGCGTTGAGGATGTGCTTCTGGGACTCCGTGAGGCTGGCCAACGCCTGCTGCACGCCCTGCTGGTTGTTGGTCTCAAGGAAGGCGATCAGGTTGCCCATGGCCTCGAACATGTTCTTGGTGGCCGAGGCGTTGCTGTCCATGACCGCAAAGGAGCCGGCCCCCGCCAGGGAGAAGGCCGCCGAGGCGTTGCTGCTGCTCAGGTGGATGCGGTTGCCGTTGGAGTCGGCCGTCTGGTCCGGGTTCTGGTAGATGCCGCCGAATATCTCCATGCCCACTTCGTTGACGCGCACCCTCTCGGTGCTGGAGATGTCGATCTCGATGGCCGAGGAACGGGCATGCACGAAGAACTGCGCACCGGGCTGAAGCACGTTGCCGCCATTGGAGGCGATGGTCAGCAGGCCCCCGGCGATGGACAGGCTCACGTTGGAGGCCACGCCGTTGGGCGGCTGGACGTTGCCCGTGACCCAGTTCACCCCGCCGTCGGTGCTGTAGGAGTAAACCACGGTCTGGCTGCCCATGGCGGCCGGGGAACGCACCAGGCTGCCGTTCGAGAGGTAGCCGTCCACCCGCACCGCCACGTTGGGGCCGAAGGCTCCCGCCGCCCAGGCGGTGAGGTCCTCCGTTCCCGCGCCCATGGCCTTCACGTCCACGTGCCCGGTGTCCTGCGAGTCGTCGCCCATATACTGGGCCGTGGGACGCAGCCAGAGCCACGTGCCCTCGGAGTTGCCCTCCTGCCCCTGAGGGGTGACCTTCACCCGGGCCGCGGGGTTGGTCAACGTCAGCCGCGCGCCGCTCCGCGGCAACTGGACCGTGGCCTCGCCGCCGGCGATGGTCACCGAGCCGTCGGTGAGGAAGGTCCGACCGCCGTCGATGCTGTAACGCACTCCCAGGTTGGCGTCGGAAAGAGCCATGCCCTCTCCCGCGCCCTGGGCGCCGGTCTTGTCATAGAACTGCACGAGGATCGTGCGGTCGGAGTCTCCGTCAATGGAAAAACCGCACTCCTGCGAGAACTGCCGGTCGTTGGTCGTCAGCCAGAGAACTTCCCGGAACGCGGGGGCGTCGGTCTTCTGGCCGGCGTACACGGACTTGCCGTCATACTGCAGGTTGGCCAAGCCGACGAGCTGTTCGAAGAGGCTGCGCACCTGGTAACTGATCTGTTCCCGGTTGTCCTGGGTGATGGTGCCCGTGGCGGCCTGTTCGGCCAGGGCCTTGGCCTGGGACAGGATGTTCGAAACCTGGATGAGATTTTCGTCCGAGGCGTTCAGCCAGCCCTTGGCCGTGTCGATGTTGGATTGGTACTGCTTGACCGAGGCCAGGGTGGTTCGGTGGTCGAGGATGCGCACCATGCCCGAGGGATCGTCCGAGGGCTTGTTGACCCGCTTCATGCTGCTGGACTGGATGTTCAGCTCCATGAGCTTCGTCAAGGACGAGTTCATGTTGTAGACGTAGTTGCTGAAAAGCATGTTCTGGGTGACGCGCATGTCATCCCTCCCGTCAGGACTTGAGAGAAAGCAGGGTCTGCATCATCTCGTCCGCCGTGGTCACAAGCTTGGCCGCCGCCGTGTAGGCGTGCTGGAACTTGATGAGGTTGGTCATCTCCTCGTCGATGTTCACGCCCATGGCCTGCTGCTGCCTCTGGTCCAGGTCCGTGGCCAGGGCGTTGTTGAAATCATAGTTGTACTTGGCGGCGGCCGTGTCGGCGCCCACCTCGCCCACCAGGCTATTGTAGTATTCAGAGAAGGTCTGCGAGGTGCTGCCGTTGCGCAGGGTCGAGAAGTTCACGTCCTGTTCCGCCAGCTTGCCGAGGGCCAGGGCGATGGTGTTGTCGCCCTCGTTGGCCTCGCCCGCGCCGTTGACCCGGCCGGCGCACATGTAGTTCAGGTTCGAGCCCACCTTGTCCGAAACGGCGATGTCCTGGGCCGTGGAGCCCTGGAAATAGACGTTCAGGCCAAGGGCCGCCGTCAGCCCAGTGGAGTCCGTGCCGAAGGCGAATTGGTAACCGTCCTTGGCCACGATGCGCAGCTGGTGGTTCACGATGTTGGCCGTCACGTAACCGCCGAAGGACCGGTTCACGGCCGCGGCCGCATCCTCCAGGGTGTGCGTGCTGGGATCGAAATTCTGAATCCCGGGCGCGTCGCTCCAGTCCAGGGCCGCGCCGGAGACCAGAAGCCCGGTGTCGGCGTTGTAGACGTAGAACATGGAACTGCCGGACTGAAGCTTGTCGCCGAAGACCAGCCCGGTGGAGTCCTCGCCCAAGGGCCGGTCGTCGTGGGCCACGGAATAGGAGCCCTCGAGGTTGCCGAACTTCTCCAGACCACAGCCCTGGCTGTGCAGTCGATTCACTTCCCAGACCAGAGACTTGGACAAGGCGTCCAGCTTGTCCTGGTAGCCGCCCACATAGCCGTCGCGGAAGTTGAACAGACCGGCCAGCGTGCCGCTGTTCAGGCGGCTGTTGTCCTCGGCGCCGTTGCCGTATTGCAACGGGGTGATGTTCTCCTTGGTGGAGGTGTTCTTCACCCAGTAGACGTTCTTCTTGGGGATGATGGTGAAGCGGTCGCCCTCGGCCATGGCCTGGGTCGGCGGGGTCAGGGGATCGCTCTCGTTGGCCGCGGTGTTGGGGTTGTCGGCGGTGCCGAACCACACCGTCAGACCGCCGATCTCGATCTTCCCGTCCTGGGGCCGGGCCGCGAAATGCTTCTCCTGTCCGTTCTCGTCCTCGAGCCAGGTCCGCCCCCCGTCCAGCGAGACCCGGAAGGTGGCGGCTCCGGCGCCGTTGCTCACCATGCCGCCGTCCACGCACTCCAGGGTGTACTCGTAGCTGTCGTTGCCCTCAAAGCAGACCTCGCCGTCGAAGTTGGACGTCGGGGTCAGGGAACGGCCGGTCTTGGGTGCGGAGAACTCCAGGGAATAGTGCTCCACCCCGTCCACCAGAGGCTGGCCGCCCTTGGTGGTCACGGTGAGATTGCCCTTGCCGTTGTCGATGACGTTGATGCCCATGATCTGGTCCAGGGCCCGCAGCTTCTGCGTCCGCTGGTCATAGAGGCTGTTGGCGTTGTTGGACCCGGGCTGATCGTAGAGATTGAGCTGGCGGTTGATCTCCGCGATGTCCTTGATGAGCTGGTTGGCCGAGTCCACATCCTGGGCTATCATCCGGTCGGCCTGCTGCTGCAGCTTGGACAGATCGGAATCCGTCTGATGCAGGAGCGAGGAGAAGGTCGTGGTGGCGTTCAACAAATCCTGGCGCGTGCCGAAATCCTTGGGATTCTGACTCACCTTGGTCCAGGCGTTGAAGAACGCGGACATGGCGTTGCTGATGCCGTAGCCGTCGGACTCGTTGAACATCGTCTCCACGCTCTGCAGCGAGGCGTAAGTCGTATCCCAACGCGCGGTCAGGGCTGCCTGATCGTAATACAGACGCTCGACCATCTCGTCGAAATAGCGGACGACCTCCGTGGCCCTGACGCCGAGCCCCACCTGCCCGGGGGTGTAGTTGATGGCTCCGGCCTCGGTCAGGGTCACGGCCCGGCGGGCGTAGCCGGGAGTATCGACGTTGGCGAGGTTCTCGCCGGTGACCTGGATGCAGGCCTGATGCGCCTGAAGGGCGCTCCGGGCCATGTCGAGGATGGAGTTGGGGCCGAACATCTAGAGCCTCCCTGAAACCAGCGAGGGGGCGTTGGAGGCCCGGGCCATGCGGCCCTTGGCCGAATAGGCCGTGCCCTTGGGCTGGATCTTCTCCTGCAGGAAGTTCAGAAGCTTGCGGCTTTGGTCGAAGAGCGCCAGAACCAGGTTCTGGTTCTTGGCCGCCTGCCGGGCGCAGAGCTGCTCCAGCCCGTCAAGCTTGAGGAGCAGGTCACGCAACGCGTCGCCCTCCTCCACCGGAACGGAGTCCAGAATCTCGCGCACACGCTTGGCTCCCGGAAGGACCGACTGAACCAGGGAGCGCAGGCTCACCCGTTCCATGGCCAGCTGGCGCAACAACTCCTGGATGGATATCTCGATGCGGGAAACGTCCTGGGGCTTGCCGCTCTTGAGGTAGGAAAATTCTTCATCCAGAAGTTCGGCCAGCAGGACGAGAGCCCGCTGCTGCCTGGACAAATTTTCCTGGATTCTGCTCTCCATCCGCCCCTCCATCTGACAAACAAGCTGTCGGTTTTTCATGATGTTTCATCATCTTCCCGACAGTCTCGGATGGAAGCCGGCCGCCGGGGTCAACCGATCTTTGCAAGTTTGCGGCCAGGGCGTTGCGCTTCGGATTGCCGTCCCTGGTAAACGCGCACCCCGCCGGGCTGGGGAACGGAAACGGACGGCGCCGGGGAGGTGGCGGAAGATTCCGTTGGCGTCGCGGAGGGCGTGCCGCCGGATTCGATGTGCCGGATCAGGGCCTCCAGTTGCGAGGCCACCTGCGCGGGGGTCTCGGCCACCTGCGGCGTCCGCTGCGGAGGGGTTCCCGAAATCGAAGCGGCCGGGGTCGAAGCCTCCTGGGCGACCCGCTCCGGGGCCTGCATCCAGGTCTGCCCGCCGCGGCGGCTGGAACGGCCCAGGGCCATGGGTTCACCGGGACGGTGCAGAGGCTTCAGCTCGGTGTGGCGGCCCAGCGCCGTGGCGGACGTCTCCCGGGCCGGACTCCGGCGGGGATCGCGGCCGGATTCGGCCAAGGACTTGACTCCGGCCTGGGCAGGCGCGGCGACTGCCGCGACCGCTTCCGCCCCGACAGGCGACGCGGCCAGAGGATTCAACACGGCTGGATCGGCGAGCGGCCCAGCTGAAACGGAATCCGCTGCGGCCTGGTCCGGGACGGCCGCCCCTTCAGCGGCTTCCGGGGCCCGAGGCGCGGACATGCGTCCGGGCAAGGCCTCGCGCCCCATGTCCGCCAACCGCTGCTTGAGGTTGCCGTAGAGCATGTCGGCCAGGCCGATGCCGCCGGAGTCAGCCATCTTCTCGGAAAACGCCTGATCGAACATGGACAGGTAGGCGTCCTCCTGGGGACTGTGCAGATAGCCTTCCTTGGGCACGGTGGCGCGCATCTGCTCCCAGAGCTTGCCGAGGAACACGGCCTCGAAATTCCGGCAGGCCTTGCGCAGTTGCTTTTCCTTGGCCTCCGGGTCGGACAGGCGCTTCTTCAGCGCGTCCATGGAAAGCTTGAACTGGACCAGATCCTGGTCCTTGAGCTTCTGCCCGGCCAGGGACGCGTCGGCTGCCGGCGTGGTCATGCTAGATCACCTCCAGGTCGGCATGCAGGGCGCCGGCCGACTTGAGCGTGCGGATGATGGAAATGAGGTCGCGCGGAGTGGCGCCGATGGAGTTCAGCCCATCCACCAATTCCTGAAGCGTGGCTCCCTCCACCAGCATCAAACGGTTGTTCTGCTCGTTCACGGAAACGTTCGTCTGCGGCGTGGTCACGGTCCGGCCCTGGGAGAACGGCCCGGGCTGGCTGACCTGCTGGCTCTCGCTGATGACGATCTGGAGGTTGCCGTGGGCCACGGCCACGCGCGACAGGCGCACGTCGTTGCCGACCACCACGGTGCCGGTCTTCTCGTCCACCACGACCCTGGCCCGGGCGTCCGGGCTCACGTCCAGGTTCTCCAGAGAAGCCATGAGCGGGACCATGTTGCCCCGGAAACGGTCGGGCACGGACAGCTCGATGGTCGAGGCGTCCTGGGCCTTGGCGTAGCCGCCACCCAGGCTGGAGTTGATGCGGTTGACCACCTGCATGACGGTGCTGAAGTCGCCGTTGTTCAGGCTGAGCGTCATGCTCTCCTGGCTGTTGAACTTGAACGGCACGCCACGCTCAACCACCGCCCCGTTGGGAATGCGGCCCACGGTGGCGATGTTCTTCTGGGCCGTGGCCGCCTCGCCGGAGGCCGAAAAGCCGCCGATGGTCAGCGGCCCCTGGGCCAGGGCGTATATCTGTCCATCCACGCCCTTGAGCGGGGTGAGCAGGAGCACGCCGCCCAGAAGACTCTTGGCGTCCCCCAGGGAGGATACGGCCACGTCCAGGTTGGAGCCCGGCTTGGCCGCCGCGGACATCTTGGACGTGACCATGACCGCGGCCACGTTCTTGGGCTTGATCTTGGTGGGGTCCACCTGCACGCCCATCTTGTCCAGCATGTTGACCATGGAACGGACGGTGAAGGCGGAACTCGTGCCGTCGCCGGTGCCGGAAAGGCCGACCACCAGGCCGTAGCCCACCAGCTCGTTGGTGCGCACACCGCTGAAGGTGGCGATGTCCTTGAGCCGCACGGCCAGGGCGGGAGCCACCAGGGCCGCGCACAGCAAGGCGGCCAGGACCAGCACCGCGACCTGCCGGCCGGGACGGAAAAAACTCATGCGTTCATGCGAGGCGTTCATGTCTGCCCTTCTCCACCTTCGGTTCAGTAAGGCCAGAGGTTGTCCAGGATGCGCGCGAGCCAGCCGGGCTTCTGCTTGTCGGCCACGATGCCCTCGCCGTAGACCTCGATCTGGGCCTGGGCCAGGTTGCTGGACGGTACGGTGTTGTCGGACGAGATGTCACGCTGGCGCACGAGTCCCCGCACCACCAGGATCTGGTTCTCGTCGTTGACCCGGATCTGGCGCGCGCCCTCCACCTGCATCACCCGGCCGGGCAGCATGCGCACGATGCGCGTGGCCACGGTGGTGGTGAAGTAGGAGTCGCGCTTGGTCTCGCCCGAACCGGTGAAGTCGTTCTTGTTCGTGGTGTTGAACTGCGCGCCCGCGGTCAGGCCCAGCGGCCGCGTGACGATGCCGCCGAGACCGGCGCCCGGCATGGCCGAGGCGCTGATGTCCGTGGTTCCCTCGCGGGTGGCCGTGGTGGTGGCCTTGTTCTTGGCCGAGGTGGTCTCGGAGACCACGACCATGACGATGTCGCCCACCCGGGTGGCCCGGTTGTCGTCATAGAGGTATTCGGCCCCGCCCGCGCTGAAGAGCGACCCCGGATTGTCCTGGGGTTCCGGTTCCTCGATCATGGGCTGGGTCAATTCTGGCATGGTCGTGGGATGGCGGCTCGGGGCGCATCCGGTGGCCAGCAGGGCCAGGGCGGCGAAACACAGGACGGGCTTGTTCATGACGTTCTCCGGTCTCCTACCTGACCGCCACGGTATGGGCGTCGATGACCGTGGCCAGGATTTCCTTCTTTGTTTGCAAATTGCGCACCGTGACCATCTGGCCGACGTCGGCGTCGCTCAGGGCCTCGGCCTTGACCGCCACCTGAATCCGTTCGCCGTGGTACACAAGCATGACCCGCTCCCCCTTGATCACCGCCGGAAGGGGCTCCAGGCTGGACATGGTGATGGGCTGGCCCTGGCCCACCGGCCTTGCGACGCGCCAGGGACCGCCCCGGCCGTCCCAGACGTCCGGCAGGTAGGCCACGTTCTTGCGCAGGAAGGTCACGTCGGCCGGATCCAGTGGGCGCATGCGGTTGAGCGGCCTGGACGCGCTCGGCACCGCCTTCCAGAGGTCCAGGAAGACGCTGGCGGCCAGCCGCCTGACGACCTTGCCGTCGGGCGTGACCACCTTCAGACGCAGGTTCACCCGTCCGGGCTTCAACGGCCCAGGAAGTTCCATCTCCACATGGTCATATTGATTGTCCAAAAAGACGTTCTCGGGAAGGCGGAAATCCCTGAACTCGGCCTCGCCGCCGAGCCCGGCCGCCCGAGGAGTCAAAAAGGCGACGGCCTGCCGCTCGATCTCGAAACGATCCACCAGGGCGCCGCCGTACTGCACCGTCAGCTGACTGGGCAGGGCCCATGTCCTGGTGGCGACCTCGGGCACGTAATGCCGCAGGAGTTGCTCCAACTGGTCCCGGGACACGCTGGTCTGGCGTCCCGGGCGTTCGGCGTTGCGCCACAGCTCCCGGGTGCTCAGGCGCTCCCAGACTCCCGCGGGGGGGGCGCCGCGCACCTCCGCGATCTCGGAAAGCAGAAGGCGGGGGCCATAGGTGCAGGCGGCCTCCTTGACCACGATGCGCCAGCCGGACCCTTCCGCGGCGAAGGCCGCGCCGCAGAGCAGCAGGCTGAACAGCCCCACAGCCAGCGCCCGCCGCGCCGTCCCGATCATGCCGCTTCCGTTCATCATTCCTTCTAGCGCTTGATGTTGATGGCCGTCTGCAACAAGGCGTCGGCCGTGGTGATGGCCTTGGAGTTGACCTCGTAGGCCCGCTGCCCCACGATGAGGCCGACCATCTCGTCGACCATCTCCACGTTGGACATCTCCAGGAAGCCCTGGGCCAAGGTGCCGAAGTTGTCGTCGCCGGGCGTGCCCTGCTGGGCCGGGCCGGAGGCCTCGGTCTCGGTGAACAGGTTTCGGCCCACGGCGTTCAGGCCTGCCGGGTTGATGAAGGTGTAGACGGGGATGTCCGCTGCGGCCAGTTCCTGGCCGTTGCGGTCCAAGGCCGAGATGTGCCCGCGCTCGGTGATGACCACGTTCACCGTATCCTGTGGCACGGTGAACTCGGGCTGGAGGGCATAGCCGTTGGCCGTGACCACGCGGCCCTCGTTGTCCAGCTTGAAGGCCCCGGCGCGGGTGTAGACGTCCTGGCCGTTCTGGTCCAGGAGGAAGAATCCGTCACCCTCGATGGCCATGTCCAGGGGATTGCCGGTATTCTGGAAGTCTCCCTGGGTGAAGAACTTGTGCACGGTCACCGGCCGCACGCCCATGCCCACCTGGAGGCCTGTCGGGATGCGGTTGCCGCCCTCGTTCACGGACCCCGCGATGCGCAGGGTCTGATACATGAGATCCTCGAATTCGGCACGGCTTTTCTTGAAGCCCGTGGTGTTCACGTTGGCCAGGTTGTTGGACATCACGTCGATGTTGGTCTGCTGGGCGACCATGCCGGTGGCCGCCGTCCACAAGGAACGCATCATGGGAAAGTCCTCCGTTGCTGCATGCTAGACGACGCTGCCGACCTTGTCGGTGACCGTCCTGTCCATCTCGCTGGTGCCGCTGATCATCCGCTGGTACATCTCGAAGGCCCGCTGCACCTCGATCATGGCCACCATCTCGGTGACCACCTCCACGTTGGCCTTCTCGATGTAGCCCTGCTCCACCCTCGTCTCGGGCGGCACGGGCGTCTCCGTGGCCTTGGCCCCGGGCCGAACGCGGTAGAGATTGTTGCCTACCTTCTCCAGGGCCGTGGGGTCGTCCACCGTGACCACGTCCAGGATGTTGGTCACCGCCCCGTCCACCGAAACCTGGCCCTGGGAGTCGATGATCACGTTGCCGGCCCCGGGCAGGAGCAGCGGCCCGCCCTGGCCCAGAAGTTCGTAGCCCTGTTCGCTGATGATCCCCCCCTCGGCGGTGAGCTGGAAGCTCCCCGAGCGGGTCAGAAAATCGCCGTCCGGGGTGCGCACCTTGAAGAAGCCTTCCCCGGAAATGGCCAGGTCCAGAGGATTTCCCGTCATCTGCAGGCTGCCCTGACTGAAGTCCGTGCGCTGCTCCGAAAGCCGGGGTTTGGCCATGACGTCGGGCTTGGGCCAGAGATTTTTGTCGCGGAGATAAGACCTTGAATCCACCAGATAATCATGTGCGAAACGTTGGAAGGTGTCGTGGAAGGCCACCTGGTCCTTCTTGTAGCCCGTGGTGTTGGCGTTCGCCAAATTATTGGCGATGAGTCCGAGCTTGTGCTCATTGGACATGGCGCCGAAAAGCGCGCTGTACGTGCTGTCCCTCATGGGCGACCTCCTTCTGTACGCCGCAGAGAATGCAATATGCGGGCCAGCTTTTTTTCAGTTTGGAACGGTGAAACACGTCGCTCAGAAAAACACTTCTTGACAACACTCCCCCTTCCTCTTAGAAGGTGACGTTTCGAGCGGGTGTAGCTCAGCTGGTAGAGTACAAGCTTCCCAAGCTTGGTGTCGCGGGTTCGATCCCCGTCACCCGCTCCAAGGCCTCAACTTGAAACACTGCCTGAACCTCCGGTTCTTCTTTCGCGGGCGGGCCTATCGGCCCCCTTTTTTTTTCCGGAGCGGCAGGGCGGAACACACGGCGGAATCATGGCCAGACACGGCCTCGCGGAACGCATCCTGGACTTGGCTCGGCCCCTGGCCGAGTCCCTCGGCATTTCCGTCTGGGGGCTGGAACTGGCCTCGGCCGGACGGCGCGCCCTGGTGCGCCTGTTCATCGAGGCCGAGAACGGAGCCAATGTGGACCAGTGCGCCGAGATGAGCCGGGGCCTGGGCGCGGCCCTGGAGGTGGAGGACGTGATGTCCGGGGCCTACGTCCTGGAGGTCTCCTCCCCAGGCCTGGAACGCCGGTTCTTCGATCCCGGCCAGCTGCCGCCCTACGTGGGTCGCATCCTGGACGTGAGCCTGCTCGAGCCCCTGGACGGACGAAAGAACTTCCGGGGACGGCTGGCCCAGGCCCGTCCGGACGGTCTGGTCCTGGACGTGGACGGAGTCGCCTTCGATTTTTCCTGGGATCGGGTCAAGAAGGCCCGTCTCGTGCACGAATTCTAGATCCCCAACCGCTCGGGACGAGGGGACCGGGCGGGGGCAGCGGAGGATTCCCATGTCGGAACTGAAAAAGGCCATCGATCAGATCAGCAAGGACCGCGGCATCGACCGCGACCTGCTCGTGGACACCCTGGAAGAGGCCGTGCGCTCCTCCGTGATCCGCAAGTACGGCGAATCCATGGACGTGGAGGTGAGCTTCAACGAGGAGCTGGGCGAGATCGAGGTCTACCAGTTCAAGGTCGTGGCCGACAAGGTCACGGAGCCCCTCAACGAGATCGAACTCAAGGAAGCCCGCAAGCATGACCCGGCCGTCCAGTTGGGCGACGAGATGGGCTTCAAGCTGAACATCGAGGATCTGGGCCGCATCGCCGCCCAGGCCGCCAAACAGGTCATCATCCAGCGCATGCGCGACGCCGAACAGGAGATCATCTACGAGGAATACAAGGACCGCGTGGGCGAGATCACCTCGGGCATCATCCAGCGCCGCGACCGCACCGGCTGGATCATCAACCTGGGCCGCACCGAGGCCCTGCTCCCCAAGGAGGAGCAGATCCCCCGTGAGCGCTACAAGCGCGGCGACCGCGTCCAGGCCTTCATCATCGACGTGCAGAAGGAGTCCCGCGGCCCCCAGGTGGTGGTTTCCCGCTCCCACCCGGACTACATGACCTCCCTCTTCCACCGCGAGGTGCCGGAGGTGGCCGACGGCACGGTCAAGATCATGGGCGTGGCCCGCGACCCGGGCCTGCGCGCCAAGGTGGCCGTCTACTCCCGTGATCGCGACGTGGACCCGGTGGGCGCCTGCGTGGGCATCCGCGGTTCCCGCATCCAGAACATCGTGCAGGAGCTCAAGGGCGAACGCATCGACATCGTGGTCTGGAGCCCGGACATCGCCATGTACGCCCAGCACGCCCTGTCCCCGGCCGTGATCTCGCGCATCACCGTGGACGAGGAAGAGCAGATTCTCGAGGTGGTGGTGCCCGACGACCAGTTGACCCTGGCCATCGGCCGCAAGGGCCAGAACGTCAAGCTGGCCTCCAAACTGTTGGGCTGGAAGATCGACATCTTCACCGAAAGCCGCTACGGCGAACTCAACGCCGACCGCAAGGGCCTGGAACAGCTGGCCAGCGTGGCCGAAGTGGGCATCGAGAACTTCCTCGCCGCCGGCTTCGAGACCGCCGAACTGCTGGCTGCGGCCACGGACGAGCAGATCCTGGCCGTGGACGGCATGACGCCCTCCAAGGTCTCGGACATACGCTTGGCCATGAACATGCTCGACATCAAGCCGAAGGAGCCCGAGGCTCCCGAGGCTCAGGAAACCGCTCCGGAGGCCCCCGAGGCCGAAGGCGGCAAGACCGGAGAGGAATGATGACCGGAGAGCGGAACGGCGCCGCGCGGGCGGCGGGCGAATCCCGGCACGTGCCCGTGCGCATGTGCGCCGTATGCCGCGAACGGCTTCCAAAACACGAGCTGCGGCGCTTCGTTGCCCGCAGCCAGAATGGTGACGGAACCGGGCCCCTGCCCGACCCGTCCCAGACCATGCCCGGCCGGGGCGTCTACGTCTGCTCGAAGGCCGTCTGCATGGAGAAGTTCCGGCGTCGAGACGGCCGGCGGAAGGAGAAGGGGGATCGCGCATGACGGACAAGATGAAGGTCAAGGACCTGGCCGCGGAGCTGGGACTGAGCAATAAGGATATCCTGCAGCGGGCCCGGGACGCCGGCATCCACGTGCGCAGCTTCATGGGCACGCTGGAACCCGAGGAAGTGGACCGGCTGCGCGAGGCATCTCCCGCTCAGACCGAGTCTTCGGCCACCGTGGTCCGCGAGGTGCAGCCCGGAGTCATCGTGCGCCGCCGCAAGGCCACGCCCCCGACGGCCGAGGAAGCCAAGCCGAAAGCCCGGAAAGAGGCGCCGAAGAAGCCGGTGGAGCAGCCCGCCGAGGAGCAGCCCGCCCCGAAGGCCGCCGAAACCAAGGATGATGCCCCCAAGGCCAAGGCGCCAGCGAAGGACGTCGCGGAAAAATCCGCGCCCGCCGCGCGCAAGGCCGAGGAACCCAAGGCGCGCATCATTTCCGTGCCCAAGGCCCAGGAACCCGAGCCCGCGCCCGAGCCCAAGGCCGAGACGGTGGAAGTCCCCCCCGCCGCTCCCGCAGCCGAGGCTCAGACCACCGCGAAGGCCGAGGCCGAAACGTCCGCCGCGCCCGTCGTTCCCACAGTCGAAGAGACAGCTCCTGAACCGGCGGTCAAGGTCGAGGCACAGGAAGCCGCCGCGGCCGAAACTCCGACCGCCGAGGCGCCCGTGCAGGAAGCCGCCGAGGCCACCGAAGGCGAGGAAAAGAAAAAGAAAAAGCCGCGCCGCGAAGTGCATATCCCGCAGGTGCGCATCATTTCCCGTCCCGATCCGAACCAGCCGCAGCCCCAGCCCGCGGCCCAGCCCCGCTCCGAGCGGCCATACGAGCCTCGTCGCCCCGCCGGCCCTGGCGGCCCCCGCCCCGGCGGCCCCGGAGGCCCGCGTCCCGCCGGTCCCGGAGGCCCCCGTCCTTCCGGCCCCCGCCCCGGCGGTCCCGGAGGCCCGCGCCCGGGCGGCCCCGACGCCGCCGTTCCACCTCGTTCCGACAAGGATGGCGAGGCCGGCAAGCGCGGCAAACAGCGCAAGAAGGATCGCCGCGTGGTGGAATTCTCCCACGGCGCTCCCGGGTTCGAGTCCGAGGAGGCCGCTCGTCGCGCCGCCGCGGCTGGAGGACCGGGCAAGCGCAAGCCGATGCCCGGCGAAGAGGAAGGTTTCCGCCGCCACGGCCGCCGCAAGCGCAAGGCTCCCAAGGAAATGCCGCAGGAGGCCGCCCAGCCGCAGAAGGCCGTGAAGCGCAAGATCCGCGTGGACGAAACCATCCGGGTTTCCGATCTGGCCAAGCAGATGGCCGTCAAGGCCCCGGCCCTGATCAAGGCCCTCTTCGCCCTGGGCGTGATGGCCACCATCAACCAGGCCCTGGACCTGGACACCGCCACCCTGCTGGCCTCCGAGTTCGGCTATGAGGTGGAGAACGTCTCCTTCGACGAACAGGAATTCCTGGTCGAGGAGACCCCGGACACGGATGAGGATCTCAAACCCCGTCCGCCCGTGGTCACCATCATGGGCCATGTGGACCACGGCAAGACCTCCCTGCTGGACGCCATCCGCACCACCAACGTGACCGCGGGCGAGGCCGGCGGCATCACGCAGCACATCGGCGCCTACCATGTGGCCACCGATCGCGGTGAAGTGGTCTTCCTGGACACCCCGGGCCACGAGGCCTTCACCACCATGCGCGCCCGCGGGGCCCAGGTCACGGACATCGTGGTCCTGGTGGTGGCGGCCGACGACGGCGTCATGGACCAGACCCGCGAGGCCATCAACCACGCCCGGGCGGCCAACGTGCCCATCGTGGTGGCCGTGAACAAGATCGACAAGGAAGGGGCCAACCCCGACCGCGTGCGCCGCGAACTTTCCGAGTTCGGCTTGGTGCCCGAGGACTGGGGCGGCGAAACCATCTATGCTCACGTCTCGGCCAAACAGAAGGTCGGGATCGACAGCCTGTTGGAAATGATCCTGCTCCAGGCCGAGGTGCTGGAGCTGAAGGCCAACCCGGACAAGCACGCCCGGGGCCACATCATCGAGGCCAAGCTGGACAAGGGGCGCGGCCCGGTGGGCACCCTCCTCATCCGCGAGGGCAGCATCAAGATGGGCGACTCCTTCGTTTGCGGCGTGCAGCACGGCAAGGTGCGCGCGCTGTTCAACGATCAGGGCAAGAAGATCAAGTCGGCCGGACCGGCCTGGCCCGTGGAGATCCAGGGCTTCGACGGCGTGCCGGAGGCCGGTGATGAATTCGCCGTGGTGACCGACGACAAGGTCGCCCGCCGCATCGCCCAGTCCCGCATGATCAAGCAGCGCGAGAAGGAACTCGGCGGCAAATCCAAGATCTCCCTGGAGTCCTTCCTGGCCTCCAAGCCGGATCAGGAGGCCAAGAGCCTGAACCTGCTGGTCAAGGCCGACGTGCAGGGTTCCCTTGAGGCCATCGGCGAAGCCCTGAACAAGCTCTCGACCGACGAGGTCAAGGTCCAGGTGGTGCATGGCGGCGCGGGCGCGATCACCGAGTCCGACGTGATGCTGGCCGCCGCCTCTCAGGCCATCATCATCGGCTTCAATGTCCGCCCCACGGCCAAGGTCAAGGAAATGGCCGAGCGGGAGAACATCGAGATCCGCTTCTACGACATCATTTACAAGCTGGTGGGCGAGATCAAGGACGCCATGTCCGGCATGCTCACGCCGGACATCCAGGAGGCCTACCTGGGCCAGGCCGAGGTCCGCAACACCTTCAGCGTGCCCAAGGTCGGCACCGTGGCCGGCTGCGGCGTAGTGGACGGCAAGCTGACCCGCAACGCCAAGGTACGGCTGCTGCGCGACGGCGTGGTGGTCTACACCGGCCAGTTGGCCTCGCTCAAACGCTTCAAGGACGACGCCAAGGAAGTGCTCAAGGGCTACGAGTGCGGCGTCGGCCTGGAGAACTTCAACGACGTGAAGATCGGCGACGTGATCGAGGCCTTCGAACTGAAGGAAGTCGCCCGCACCTTGGAATAATGCGAACACTTCCCGGGGGGCCCCGGCGGCCCCCCGGATTCCCGCGGAAGGTATCCCAGGGACGCCGCGCCCCTGGCCGGGATTTGTGGGCGGAGCCCCCTGGAATCATGATATGATCATCGGCACGCTCACCCTGGATTTCCGGCTCCACGGCAACGACTCGCTCAAGGGCAAGCGCAAGGTGGCCCAAAGCCTCAAACAGAAGCTCCGCAACAGCTTCAACTTGGCCGTTTCCGAAGTGGACGCCCTGGATTCCCACGAACGCCTCGTGCTGGCGGCGGTCACGGTGGGCAACGAGACGAAAGTCGTGGAGGGTCGCTTGGCCAAGGCCCTGAACCTGGTGGAGGCCGCCGCCGAGGCCGAGCTGGTCCACTGCGAGACCGAAATTTTTTCCAGCTCTCCGGAGGAATGAGATGAAGACCACCGACTCCCGCCGTTCGGTCAGGCTGGGCGACCAGATCCTGCGCGAACTGGCTGGCATGCTTCTGGAGGACATCCAGGACCCCCGGCTGGACATGGTCACCCTGTCCGGCGTGCGCATGAACAAGGATCTGCGCATCGCCGAGGTCTTCTTCACCCTGCCCGTCGGCGAGGATCGTCTCAAGGACGCCGTGACGGCGCTGGAAAAATGCTCCGGCCGACTGCGCGGACTCCTGGGCAAGCGCCTCAAGCTCCGCTACCTGCCCGAACTGCGTTTCGTGCATGACACCTTTCTCGAGGACATGGTCTATGCCAAGCCCCATCCGGGAAATCTCGGAAATACTGAAGAATAACCGCTCGTTCCTGGTGGCCTCGCACGTCAATCCCGACGGCGACGCCATCGGCGCCACGGCGGCTCTGGGGTTCCTGCTCCGGGCCCTGGGCAAGGACGTGGTGCTCTACAATCCCTCGGGTCTGCCCGAGCGTTACGCTTGGCTGGCCCTGCCCGGGCCGCTTTCGACGCGTCTGCCCGAGGTTCTGCCCGACTGGACCGTGACCCTGGACTGCGGCGCGCCGGAACGGCTGGGCCCCGAGCTGTCCGCGCGACTCGATCCCGAACGCACCGTGAACATCGACCACCACCTGGGCAATCCCGACTTCGGGGCCGTGAACTGGGTGGACCCGGCCGAGCCGGCGGTGGGGGCCATGGTCGCCAAGCTGGCCCGTGAGCTGGGCGCGCCCCTGACCGGCGGCCTGGCCGAGGCCGTCTATCTGGCCGTGGTCACGGACACCGGCCACTTCACTTACGGCAACACCACCCCCGAAGTCCTGGAGCTGACCGCCGAGCTGCTGCGCGGCGGCCTGGACCTGGAGGGCGTCAACGCCCGGGTCAACAACCAGTGGTCGCCCCGGCGGCTGGAGTTGTGGCGGCGGGTTCTGGGCAGCCTGGAGCTGCGCCACGACGGCCGCATGGCCCTGGCCGTGGTCACCCGAGACGACCTGGACGGAACCGGGACCACGTCCGAGGACTGCGAGGAGTTCGTCAATTTTCTCCGCCGCCTGCGCGGTGCCCGGGTCTGTGTGCTGGTGCGCCAGGAAGGGCCGGAGCGCTGGAAGCTGAGCCTGCGCTCCCAAGGCGCGGACGACGTGCGGGCCGTGGCCGCCGGATTCGGCGGCGGCGGGCACAGGAACGCCGCCGGAGCCATGATCGAAGCCCCGCTGGGCACGGTCCTGACCAACCTGACCGAGGCCGTGGGGCGCATGCCCGGCCTGAAGGATCGCCAGTGAGCCGCCGCAACCGCCACGATCCCCGCCAGCTGGACGGCCTGCTCGTGCTGAACAAGCCGACCGGCCCCACCTCGGCGGCCTGCCTGAACCGGATCAAGCACGGCCTGGGCCAGTTCAAAATCGGTCACGCCGGCACCCTGGACCCCCTGGCCCGGGGGGTGTTGCTTGTCCTGCTCGGACAGGGTACAAAGATAGCTTCCTACCTGACGGGGGGGGAGAAGATCTATTCCGGCGAATTCACGCTCGGGCTCACCAGCGACACCTACGACTCCGAGGGCAAGATCCTCGCGCGCTCGGAGGTGACGGCCTCCCCGGAGGAGGTGGCCCAGGCGGTTGAAGCCTGGAAGGACTTGACAGAACAGGAAGTACCCGCCTATTCGGCGGCGAAACATAAGGGGAAACCGCTCTACTCGCTGGCACGGGCCGGCGAGGACGTGCCCGTGAAAAGCAAGGCAGTCACGGTTTTCCATGCCGAACCGTTGGAAATAGCCCTTCCGACGGCGAGATTCCGGGTCAGATGCTCGGCGGGCACCTACGTACGCTCCCTGGTCCACAGCTTGGGGATGCGACTGGGTTGCGGCGCCATCATGACGCAACTGACCCGCGAGGCGAGCCTGCCCTTCGGACTGGAGCAGGCCCACGATCTCGAGGCCGTCCTTGGCGAGCCGGAGCGTTTCGCCCAGAGGGTCATCCCTCTGGCCGAGGCGCTCCCCCACTGGTCCCGGCTCCGCTTGAGCGATACGCTGGCCGCCCAGGTCAAAAACGGAGCCTGGCTGCCGGTGGCCGAGACGGAGGCCGAGGGGCGCGCCGCTCCTGGAGACCACGCGGTCTTTCTGGAGCCCGGCGGCAGCCCTCTGGCTCTGGTGGAAGCTCAGGCCAAGGACGGAAACTTGTGCTGGGTCATCCTGCGGGGACTGTGGAGCGAGGAAGCGCCACGCCGCGACAAGGGCCCCGGTTCGGCGAGTTGAACACCAACCTGGAGGATAGCGCTGTGGTTTTGGACGCCGAAGGCAAGAACAAGATCATCGAGGAATACAAGCGGCACGAAGGGGACACCGGGTCTCCGGAAGTGCAGGTGGCCCTGCTCACCGAGCGGATCACCTACCTGACCGAGCACTTCAAGGTGCATAAGAAGGACTTCCACTCCCGCACCGGCCTGCTCAAGCTGGTCGGTCAGCGCCGGAAGCTTCTCAACTACCTGAAGAACAAGGATATCCAGCGCTACCGCGACCTGATTCAGCGTCTCGGTATCCGCAAGTAGCCGGACGACCGGCACATTCGGTTTCAATCCCCGGGGACGACGGCGTCCCCGGGGATGTTTCCGCGCCAGGCCCGACCCCGCGCAAGGAGCGCGAGGCGAAGGCCCCCCCGGGCCGGGATGGTCCCGGCAGCGTGCGTGGTTGGCTGCGGAAAGCGCTTTTGCCGAGGCAAGAGCCCTTTCCCAAGCCTTCTCACGTTCCGGGGAGAGACGGCGCAATGACCCGCATCCCAAACAGTAGAGGAACGAACATGTTGGTACCTTTCGAAAAAACGCGCCTGTCCACCCCCTTGACGGGCGGCATTGAGATCGCCCTGGAAACCGGCAAGATGGCCAACCAGGCCCACGGCTCGGTCTGGATTCAGTGCCGCAACACAGTCGTCCTGGTCACGGCGGTGTCCGCCCCCCTGCCCGAGGACAAGGGCTTCTTCCCCCTGACCTGCCACTACCAGGAGATGTCCTACGCCGCCGGACGCATCCCCGGCAGCTACTTCCGCCGCGAGATCGGCCGCCCCTCCGAGCGCGAGACCCTGGTCTCCCGCCTCATCGACCGTCCGATCCGCCCGCTGTTCAAGAAGGGCTTCGCCGACGAAGTCCAGATCGTCGCCACCGTGCTCTCGGCGGGCCGCAACACGAACCCCGACGTGCTGGCCCTGACCGGCGCCTCGGCCGCCCTGCACCTCTCCCCCATGCCTTTCCTGGGCCCCATCGCGGGCGCCCGCGTGGGCTACATCGACGGCGAATTCGTGCTCAACCCGACCTACCACCGGGCCCAGGACGAGAGCAGTCTGAACCTCATCTTCGCGGCCACCCGCGATGCCGTGGTCATGGTCGAGGGCGGTGCGCAGTTCCTGTCCGAGAACCTCATCGCCGACGCCCTGGAATGGGGCCACAAGCAGATCATCCCCCTGCTCGACCTGCAGGATGAGCTGCGCGCCAAGTGCGGCAAGCCCAAGATCGAAGTCACGGCCCCTGAACCGGCCTCCGAGTTGGTTTCCTACGTGGCCGAAATCGCCACCGACGAACTCAAGGCCGCCCTGGCCATCCCGGCCAAGACCGCCCGCCGCGCGGCCAAATCCGCAGCCGAATCCAAGGCCCTCGAAGCCGTGGCCGAAAAGTTCGCGGCCGAGCCGGAGAAGGCCAAGCTGGCCAAGAACGTGGTCGAGGCCCTGGGCAAGAAGCTCATGCGCACGCGCATCAAGGAAGAGGGCGTGCGCATCGACGGCCGCGACCTGAAGACCGTGCGCCCCCTGTCCATCGAGGTCGGCGTCCTGCCCATGACCCACGGCTCCTGCCTCTTCCGGCGCGGCGAGACCACGGCCCTGGTCACCGCCACCCTGGGCAGCAGCCGCGACGAACAGCGCATCGAGACCCTCACCGGCGAGGAGTCCAAGCGCTTCATGCTGCATTACAACTTCCCGTCCTACTCCGTCGGCGAAGTGCGGCCCATGCGCGGCCCCTCGCGCCGCGACATCGGCCACGGCGCCCTGGCCGAGCGTTCCATCGCCCAGGTTCTGCCCAGCCCGGACGAGTTCCCCTTCACCCTGCGCGTGGTCTCCGAGGTGCTCGACTCCAACGGCTCCTCCTCCATGGCCACGGTCTGCGGCGCGACGCTGGCCCTCATGGACGCGGGCGTGCCGATCAAGGAGCCCGTGGCCGGCATCGCCATGGGCCTGACCAAGGAGGGCGACGACTACCTCGTGCTCACGGACATTCTCGGCGACGAGGACGCCCTGGGCGACATGGACTTCAAGGTGGCGGGCTCCAAGGACGGCATCAGCGGCATCCAGATGGACGTGAAGCTCTCCACGGGCATCCCGTCCGACGTGCTGCGCCGCGCCCTGGCCCAGGCCCGCGACGCCCGCCTGCACATCCTCGAGCACATGGGCATGGTCCTGGCCAAGCCGCGGCCGGAACTCTCCGACCTGGCTCCGCAGATGGCCGTGCTGCACATCAATCCCGAGAAAATCCGCAGCGTCATCGGCCCCGGCGGCAAGAACATCAAGGCCATCACCGCCGAGACCGGCGCGGACATCGACATCGAGGACTCCGGCAAGGTCTCCATCTTCGCCCCGACGCTGGAATCGCTGGAGAAGACCAAGGAGATGGTCCAGTACTACGACCAGACTCCGGAGCCCGGCAAGAACTACGAGGGCACGGTCAAGAAGCTCCTCGAGGTGGGCGCCCTGGTGGAGGTTCTGCCCGGCGTGGAGGGCATGCTGCACGTGTCCCAGCTGGACGTGGAGCGCATCGAAAAGGTCACCGACCTCCTCCAGCTCGGCCAGAAGGTCTGGGTCAAGGTCATCGAACTGGAAGCCGGCGGCCGCATCCGCCTCTCCCGCAAGGCCTGGCTCATGGAGCAGGCCGGCCAGGAGGTCAACCTGGACGAGTTCCGCCGTCCCCCGTCTTCCCGCGAAAACGGAGATCGCCGAGGCGGCCGCCGCGACGACCGCCGGGACCGCCCGCGCCGCTAGTTTCGGACCAAACGCACGCACCTTGGGGGCGGCCGCCGCGCGGCCGCCCCTTTCCTTTCCCTCCTCTCCGGCCTTGCCCGCGATCCCGGCCGAGGCTATGCTGCCCCCCAGACCGCCAACCTGGGAGGCACGCAGCGCGCATGCACATCCAGACCTACATCGACCAGCCGGGGCCGATCCCACCGGAGGCCCTGCTCGTCTGCCTCGGTGCTCCGGCCGCCAAACCCGCGGGCCGGGTTCTGCTGTTCACGAACCTCGACGAGAAGGATCTGCTCCGGGCCCAAACCGTGCGCCCTGAAGAGCTGAAGGACGGCCTGCACTTCCTCATCTCCCGGGAAGCCTATCGGGAAAACAAGGTGGTCGCGGATCGCATTCAGCGCCACCTTGCCTGGCTCTTCTGCAAGTTCGTCCACTACCCGCGCAACGCCAACATCCCTGACCCCTGCGGCCTCTACGGCCCCAAACCACCGAACATCCTCAACGAAATCAATCGCTGCCGCAACGCTCCTCTGCTGCTGCGCTCCCCGCTCACGGACGCCCTGGCCCGGGCGCGGATCCGCCACCCCCTGCTCCTGGTCCTGCCCGGGCCTTCACTGCGCGGTCTGGCGCCTCGGCTCAAGGCGCTCTCCCGCGTCTGTTTGGTTGCCTGCATCGCGCGCACCATGGATTTCTGCTTGGGCAACGGGGTCGAACCGGATTTTTTGGTCCAGCTGGACACTGGCTGGTGGCAGACTCTCTTCCTGCCGCCGGAGCGCACCCTGCCCGGCTGCACCCTGGTGGCCCTGTCCCTGGCTCCGGTGCATGCCGTGGCCGAGCGCTTCCGGGGCGTCTTCTTCATGGACAGCTTCGACCGCGAGGTTCTGCCCAACCCTTCGCGTCTCCGGGAATCCTGGCTCAGTTCCCTGCTTCCCTGCCTGGGTCTGGCCGAGGCCCTGGCCGCGCCTCTCGTGCTGGTGGCCGGAGCCGACTTGTCCTTCGGGCCCAACGGGCAATACCACGGGGACGGCCCGGCCGCGCCGCTGCCCGCCTACCCGCCGGACAGCCCGATTCTCGTGGGATTGAACGACTTCACCGTGCCGGATGTACACGGCCGCGCCGCCACCACCCGACTGCCCTACTTCGCATCGGCCCACGAGGCGACCCTCTTCGCTCGGGAGATATCCCGGGGAAACGGCGCACGCTTTTGCAACATCACCGGCGAGGGCATTCTGGACCCGACTTTCTTCCCTCTTCCCGAGGAGGATTTCTCGGCAACCCTGCCCGCCGTGGACCGCGCGGCAGTCCTGGCCAAGGTGGACGCGGCCCTGTCCTCCCCCGAGAGCGTGCATCTGCTCAAACACAAAATGAAGCTCTTGCGCGACCTGGAAATGGTCCGCGACAACCTGGATTTTCTGAATTTCTGCCGCTGGCGCAAACAGGACGCCGAGGCCGCCGCCCATCCCATGGTTCGCGCGCTGCACGCCCAGGGCGACTATCTGGCCCAGACCGCCGGCCTCTCCCAGGGGGAACGCCTGGAACTGGCCGTGGAGCTTCTGGAACAATGGCGTCTGAGCCTGTTCCAGGCCCGCAACGTCTGCCAGTTGGAGCAGGAGCGAGCGCGAGGCGGCCTCGTGCCGGTGCTCTGTCTTGAAGATGAGAATCCGATAGAAGATTTGGAGCGACGCCATCCCGGGCTGCGCGCCCGCCCCGTGCGGATCTGGCGCGAAACCGCCCCGGCCCCGGACGCCGACCGGCTGCCCTACCGCCAATTCGCGGCCTGGAGCCGTGAACGCAAGGTTTTCCTGGTCACGCCCAGGGCCGAGCGGCATTTCCAGATGCTTCTGGACTGCCTGCCGGGAAAAAATTGGCTGGTGCTGCGATGACGGAGAGAAGACGGCCGAAGGTCGTCATCTACGGCCGGGAGAAATGCCCCTTCACCCGCCGCGCCCGGGATGCTTACGGCCCGAAGGCGGAATTCCGCGACGTGGAAACCGACCCCGCCAACCTGAAGGAGATGCTCAGCCTGGGACAGGGGTCGCGCCGCATCCCCCTGATCGTCCGGGACGGCGTGCCGGAGATCGGCTTCGAAGGACGTTCCTGAATCGTGCGTGAGCGCTCCGGCCGTGCGCCGGAGACCCCAGGCTAGCTCACCAGAACCCCGGCGTAGCCCACCACCCGGCTCATGTCTCCGTTCACATCGCCGGAAGTGCTGTAGGCCGCCACCTCGACTGCGCCGGCTCCGAAGGCCTTGGCCGCGCTCAGCCCCAGGACCATGGGCAGCACGCCGCACATGGTGATCCCGTTGGCCCGCACCACCTCGTAAAGCGCCTCCGGGTCCAGGGCCTTGATCGCCTCCAGGGCCAGGGAATCCCGGGCCTCGGCCTCCTCGCGCGAGACATAGTGGCTCATGTCCGAACTGACCACGAAGGACACGGGCGTCTTGCGGGCCTTGAGGGTTTCGGCCAGGCGCAGACCCACGTCCATCAGTTCGCGGGCCCCGCCTCCGCCCACGCAGATCGGCACGATGCGCATGTCCGGATTGATCGACCGCAGGAAGGGCACGAGCACCTCCAGGGAGTGTTCGTTGAGGTGCGCGGTGCGGTCCGGGGTCAGGCGCGGATCGCGGGCGATGAGGGTTTCAGCCAATTCCTCGTCCACGGCCAATCCTCCGCCGGGAAAAAGCCAGGAGCCCATGTGCCAGACGGCGTAGCGGCTGCCCATGCCGGTGTGGTTGGGGCCGAGCAGGATCACCGTGTCGGCCAGATCGGCCCGGCCCAGGGTGGCCCCGGCCACGGCTCCTGAAAAGACGTAGCCCGCATGAGGGACCATGGCCAGAAGGGTTGGTTTGTCGGCACGGCCTTCGGCGACGGACAGAAAGCGGGCTACTTCGGCGGCCAGGGCCTGGGGCTCGGCGGTGTAAAACTGTCCGGCCACGATGGGTTTTCTGTCCATGAATGCCTCCTGTCGCCCTAGTTGGGCACGGGCGCGTATTCCCGCGCCTTCTGCTCCAGGGCCTGCGTTTCGATGGCCGAGGCGGCCATCCGTCCGTAAAGGCTGTCGGGTTTCTTGGTCTGAATGTCCGTCATGATCCTGCGCCACTCGTCCACGGCCCCGGCCTTGCGGTAGATGTTGGCCAGCCGGAAGTGCATGGAGGCCCACTCGGGATCGCTCTCGGGAATGTACTTGTCATACTCGGAGGCCCACTTGAGGGCTTCCTCGTAGCGGCCGGAATGCTCCGTGGCGAACACGGTCATGAGGATGGCGTCCTTGATCTTGTCCTTGTCGCCCTTGGTCTGGAGCAGGAGCGACAGGGCTTCCTGGGAGTAGGCGAAGACGCGACGCAGATCCTGCTTCTCCATGCTGGCCTTGGCCAGATAATACATGGCGTTGGCCCGCGCGTTCGCGTCCACGGTGACGTCGGCGGCCAGTTGGGCCCAGATGGGCAGACTCTTTTTCGGCTCGTTGAGATTCTCCAGGGACATGGCCCGGGCGTAGTCCAACTGCTGCTCCAGGTTCCTGGGAATCTTCCAGTTCCGGCGGGCCATGGCCGCCAACTCGTCCAGCCGGGTCCAGGCCCCGGTCTCGAGAAAAATGTTGCTGGCCAGATTGAGCGCCATCTCCGAATACTTGGGAACCTGATTCTTGGTCAGGTAGCGTCGGATCAGGCCCAGGGCCTTGTCGTGTTCGCCGGTCTTCCAGTAGCAGGTGGCCACGCCCAGGCGGGTGTCGTCGTCCACCTTGCCCTGGTCCACGAACTTGTACTTCTCCCACCACTGGGTCACGCGCCCGTAGTTCTGATCCGCGATGAGTTGCGGCGCGGCCAGGGTGAAGGTCTTGTCGCCCAGTTCCCGGGCCTTGGGAACCAGTTCGCTCTTGGGGTAACGGTCCAGGAGATCCTGCACCGCGCCCAAGGCGTCGCCGTACTGCTTGTTCCAGGCGTTCCACATGGCCAGCTTGAGCAGGGCCAAGGGGGCCAATGGGCTGTCCGGATGCTTTTCCGCGATCTCGATGTAGGTGTCCCTCGGCCGCACGTTGTAGGGGCGGTCGAAGACCGAGGCCATGACCGGCTCGGTGGGATCGTCGTAGATGCCCTCCTCGGCCAGGCGCATCTTGGCCACCAGCGCGCCCTCAGCGTCGGGATAATCCTTGATGACCTTGTCGTAGATATCCTTGGCGGCCTTCTTGCGGCCATCGCGCAGATAGATGTCGGCCACGCGGGCCAGGACGATGTCGTTCAACTGGGCCTGGGGATTCAGGTTGTAGTAGGTCCAGTAGTGATCCTTGGCCTCCTTGAGCTTGCCCAGGGAGTTCTCCACGTCGGCGGCGAGCTTCAGGAAACGGGGATTCTCCATGTAGAGCAGCGGCCAGCGCTTGTCCATGTAATCCGTGATCTGGAAGGCCTGCTCGTTGTAGCCCAGAAGATGGAGCGAATTGGCCAGCAAGTAGGAGGCCTGCTTGATGATCGGAATGTCCGGGTGCTGCTGGATCAGGGTCTGGAGCCGACGCGCCGCCTCGGCGTAATTGCCCTTGTTGAAGGCGTACTCGCCCCAATAGTAGTCGATGTAGGGGACGTTGGTGTCTTCCGGGTACTTCTTCTTCAGGAGATTGAAATAGGCCGTGGCCTCCGGGACGTTGTCCACCTTCAGGTTCAGCAGGCCGAGGTTGAGCAGGGCCGCCGGAACCCGAGGCGAGTTCAGGTTGGCGTTCATGGCCTCATTGTACGCCTTGGATATCTCCGGGAAGTGGTCCCGGATGGAATCCCGGTACATCTGGTAGACCGTGTCGGCCATGTCGTAAAGGGCGTCCTCGCGCACGTCGACGGGCAGGTCCGGGGCGGCCAGAAGTCCCTGCAACGACTCCTTCGCGCCCTTGAGGTCGCCGTTGGCCATCTGGCCCTCGGCCGTGTAGAGAGTCTCCCGCAGATACGTCTCGCGCTCGGACCCGGCCAGTTCCCCGGCCGTGGCGTTGCCCTCGGGGGCGGCGGCCGTGGCGTTGTCGGACGGCGGCAACTCGGCATGGGCCGGTTCCGGCTTGGGCGGCTCCACCGGCGGAGCCTGCGGGGCCGCTTCAGGCGCTCCGGGCACCACGTTCACCGGTGGGGGCGGCTCGACCGGAGCCTCGGCCTTGGCCTGGGAAGGAGCCTTGGGGGCGGCCGGAGGAGCAGGAAGCACGGGCCCCGTGGGCACGGAACTCATGTCCGGCATGGGCACCTCCGCCGAGCTTTCGGCGGCCGGAACCGGGGGCAGGACGCCACCGCTCGCCTGGCCCTTGACCTCTCCGAAGCCGTTTCCGACGGGCTGGACCGGCAGGGAGCCCCCGGCCAGCTCGGCCAGACGGACCTCCTCGGGCCCCTTGCTCACGGCCTTGAAGCGGACCTCGCCGTCCGGGCCCACAGGCACCTCGCGCGCCTCGGGCGCCGGGAGCATCTGACCCACGGTTCCATTCCCGCCGGGATCTCCCGGGCCCAGTTGGGTGCGCACGGAATACGGCACGGAAAAATACGGTTCCTGCCCGGGGGCGGCGTCTCCCGCAGCTCCGGGCATGGGCAGTTCCGTCTCCACGGCGGGAGCGGAGCCGCGTTTGCTCGGCTGCACCACCACCGGTCCAGCCGGAGCCTTCTCGGCCGCGCGGCGCGGCTCGGCGGCGGCAGGCGCGGCCTGCGCCGCGGGCTGTGCCGGAGTGGACGCGACCTCCCGCCGGACCGGATCGGCCTTGGGTTTGGCCTCAACCTTGACTTTGGCTTCCGTCTTCGGCTTGACCTCGGCCTTTGGCTTGACCTCGGCTTTCGGCTTCGCCTGTTCCCTGGTCTTGGCCTTGGGCGCGGGCCCCGTCGTGCGCGGCTCGGCGGGAGCCGACGCGGGGGATTCCACAGTGGTCGCCGCCGGACGTTCGCGGCCCCAGCGGGCTCCGAGGGGATCACGGAAGACGGTGATCTGAAAACCGCCGGGACGGTTCGCGGTGACGTAGCCGAAGGCGTTGGTGTTCAGGCGGATGCGCAGACCGGATGCGCCGGGCTCCACGCCGGAGACCAGACGCCCGCCTCCCGCGCCGGAAGGACGGCTCTCGGCCTTCCAGGGGTCGGCCCCGAGGGACACGGTGATCTCCTGGGCCCCGCTGCGGGACACGGAAAAGGACGGCGGGGTCGAATCGAAGGCGAAGGTCAAGACGTCGGCGTCGCCGCGCGTCTGGGATTCCAGACGCAGGGCCAGAGCCGGGGAGGCGCAGACGAGCCACCCCAGAAGGACGGCGGCAAGCGCCGATGGAGCCTTCCGAAGTTTTTTCACGGTCACGTCGCGCGGTTATGCAAGGAGCGTGCTATCCTCACGAAAGCCCTCCCCGCGGCCCGGGCCTAGCCCGGCTCCGCCTCGCCACCCTTGCGCTTCTTGAGCTTCTCGATCAGGGTCGTGCGCTTGATGCCCAGAATCTCGGCGGCCTGGTTCTTGACTCCCCCGGCCTCTCCCAGGGCCTCGTCCAGCAGCCGGGCCTCGATCTCATCCAGGAAATCCTTGAGCCCCATGTTCTTGTCCCGCATGTCCTTGAGACAAGGCCAAGCGAACCCGGCCGGGCGGGCAACGGCGGGCGGCTCCCGCTTGGGCGGCTCCTCGCCCACGTCGCGCCAGATCTTCTCCGGCAGGTCGGCGGGCTCGATCCGCTCCCCGTCGCAGAGAATGGAGAGCCGCTCCATGAAGTTCTCCAGCTCGCGCACGTTGCCCGGCCAGGAATAGGCCAGGAGCATGTCCCGGGCCTTGTCCTCGAAACGCAGCCGCGGGCGGCCCTTTTCGGAACAGAAACGGCCGAGGAAATACTCGGCCAGGAGCAGCACGTCCTCGTCCCGTTCGCGCAGGGGAGGCAGGTGCAGGGGGATGACGTTCAGGCGGTAAAAGAGATCCTCGCGGAACTTGCCCGCGGCCACGTCCTTTTCCAGGTCGCGGTTGGTGGCGGCCACCACGCGCACGTCCACCTTCTTGATCTGGGTGCCGCCCACGCGCTCGATTTCCTTCTCCTGAAGCGCGCGCAGGATCTTGACCTGGAGGCTCAGATCCATGTCCCCGATCTCGTCCAGGAAGATGGTCCCGCCGTCGGCCAATTCGAAGCGACCGGGCCGGGAACGGATGGCGTGGGTGAAGGCCCCCTTCTCGTGGCCGAAGAGTTCGGATTCCAGGAGTTCCTTGGGGATGGCGCCGCAGTTGATGGGCACGAAGGGGCGTTCCCGGCGGCGGCTGTTGCGGTGCAGCGCCCGCACGAGCAGTTCCTTGCCGGTGCCGGATTCCCCGGTGACGAGCACGGTGCTGTCCGTGGGCGCGACCTTGAGCAGGACGCGGTAGACCTCGTGGAGAACCGGGCTGTTGCCGATGATGCCGTCCAGATGCAAAGCCATGCCGCCTCCGTGCCGATGACCCAGAATTCCCTCTCTCCCTGTCAATGAAATGACGCAAAGTCAATGGCCTTGGCGAAACGCCCAGGCGACGACACGCCCGAAACGGGAAAAAACACCGCCCCGGCCAGGTGCGGGCGCGGTGTTTCGCGAGGCGTCAGCCGAGGGACCGGGTCAGGATCTCCTTGGCCGGAATGAGCGCCGTGGCCGCCGCCGAGACGATGTTTCCGGCCACGCCGGGGCCGTCTCCGGCCACGAAGAGCCCGCGCACCTTGGTCTCCAGCTTGTTCCCGGTGTCCACCTGGGTGGCGAAGAACTTGATCTCCGGGGCGTAGAGCAGGGTCTCGTCGTTGGCCACCCCGGGCACCACCTGGTTGAGCTTCTCCAACCCCTCGACCACGTTGGTCAGGATGCGCTCGGGCAGGGCCATGGCGATGTCGCCGGGCTCCACGTCCTTGAGCGTGGGGGTCACGAAGCTGTTCCTGATCCGCGTCCAGGTGCTGCGGCGTCCGCGCTTCAGGTCGCCGAAGCGCTGGAGGATGGGCTTGCCCCCCCCGATGAGCGTGGCCAGCCGCCCGATGGACTCGCCGTAGGCCTGGTTGTCCGAGACCGGCTCGGTGAGCACCACCTTGGAGAGGAAGGCGAAGTTGGTGTTCTCGGACTTCTTGTCCATGTAGGCGTGGCCGTTGACGCAGACGAAGTCCTGGTAGTTCTCCAGGGAGACGAAGCCGCCCTGGTTGGTGCAGAAGGTGCGGGTCTGGTCGTCGTACTTGGCGGTGCGGATGAAGAAGGTCGGGTCGTAGATGATGTCGCAGAGATCCCGCATGATGTCCTTGTGGACCTCCACGCGCACGCCCACCTCGATGCCCCGCTGGGACACGCCGATACCGAGGTTGCGGACCACGCCGCCCACCCATTCCGCGCCCACCCGGCCGGGGGCCAGAATCACGTTGCGGCAGGTGTACTCGCCACGGTTGGTGGTCACGCCCCGCACCTCGCCGTCGGCCACGAGCACGTCGCGGACCTCCTCCGAGGTGTGGATGATCACGCCCTTGTCCCGGATGTACTCGGCCATGCGCGTGATGTGCCGGGGCAGGTTCTCGCTGCCCAGGTGTTTCTGGCGGATGAGCAGCAGGTCCACGCCGTTCTTCTTGGCCGTCTGGCGGATGGCCCTGGCGGCTTCCATGTCCGTGGGAAAGACCTGGCCGTCCATGCCGAAACGGTCGAAGATGGCCTCGGTCTCCGCGATGAGCGCCACGGCCTCGGGCTCGTCCATGAACTGGGTCAGGTCGGTCTTGCCCAGCTTGTGGATGTAATTCAGCTTGCCGTCGGAGAAGAGTCCGGCCCCGCCGATGCCGCAAAGGATGTTGCAGGGGCGGCACTTCATGCAGCGCCGCGCGCCCGCGATGGGACACTCGCGCTTGTGCGGGGGCTTGCCCTTCTCCACCATGAGCACGGACAGGCCGGAGTGCTCGGCCAGCCAGTAGGAGGCGAACAGCCCGGCCGGGCCGCCGCCGACCACGACCACGTCGAAATCGGTCTTCACGCTCTTGGCGATCATCGCTTCTCCATGCGCCGGACACGATTGGAGCCCGCCGGCGCCTGGGCGCTCATGCGGGCTCACCCGTTTCACGCGGCCTCGCGCCGCCTCTCCTCGCCGCTCAGACGACCATGTCCAGCAGGTTGCCGGTCATCTGGTCCCAGGCCCGCACGGCGGAGGCGTTGGCGTTGAAGGCCGCCTCGTTCACGCCCATGCCGACCATCTCCCGGGCGATATCCGTGTTGCTTCCCTGCACGTAGGCGGGCACGGCCTCGGTCCGCCCGGCGTCGGTCTCAAGTTTGGTGGTGGAGGCCAGGGGACCGGGTTCCGAACTGCGGCGGATGTCGGCCACGGCCACGCCGCCCTCGGCCGTGGTTTCGAAGTCCACGCGGCTCGACCGGAAGCCCTCGGTGTTCACGTTGGCCACGTTGTTGGCCGACACCTGCTGGGCCACGCTGAAGGCCCCAAGGGCCTGGGCGCTCGTGTCGATGTTCATGGTCTTCGTCCTCGATATTCTTTTTAGCTCTTTTCCACAGTCCTTTCAATAGCGGCCACGGCCGAGTGGTCGTGGATGGACTCGAAGCTCTCCACCTCCACCCGGAACCAAGTGATGCGGGGGTGCTCGGAGAGGCCCTTGGCCGCCGCGCGCACCACGTCCTCCACGAAGGTCGGCTGGGCGAAGGCCGTTTCGGTGACGTACTTCTCGTCCTCGCGCTTGAGCAGAGTGTACACCGGCGAGGAGCCGGAACGCTCGGCGATCTCGATCAGATCCTCCAACCAGAGAAAGCCCTTGAAACGCGCGCGCACACGCACCTCGGCCCGCTGGCTGTGGGCCCCCTCGCGGCTGATGGCCTTGGAGCAGGGACAGACGGTCATCACCGGCACGTCCACGCCCAGGGTGAAGTCCAGGCGACCGTCGCGATACTCCCCTCGCACGTGGCAGGTATAGCCCATGAGCCCCCGGCTGCCGCTCACCGGCGAGGTCTGGCGCAGGAAATAGGGGAAGGTGAAGCGGGCGAAGGCCGTGCGCGCCTCCAGGCGGCCGCAGATGTCGGCCAGGAGCTTTTTGAACGAGGCGTAGTCCAGTTCCTCGCTGAAATTCTCCAGGGCCTCCACGAAACGGCTCATGTGGGTGCCCTTGAAACGCTCGGGCAGATCCACGGAAAGCTCCACCCGGGCCACGGTGTGCTGGGAGCCCTCGGCCCGGTCGCGCACGACCAGCGGCAGGCGCAGATCCTTGACCCCCACGCGGTCGATGGCCATGGCCACCGGCGCGGGATGCTTCTGCACGTCCTCCATCAGAGCAGATCCTGTCCCGTGGTGGTCAGGCCCAGCTGGCCGTGCTTCACGCCCTTGGAGGAGATGAGCTTCTGACCCAGAGTCTTGATCTTGTCCGCCGGGCCCTTGAGCACGAGCACTTCCAGACAGTTGTGGTGGTCCAGATGCACGTGCAGGGTGGAGAGGATCACGTCATGCACGTCGTGCTGGATTTCCAGGAGCTTCTGGGTCAGGCCGCTGTGGTGGTGATCGTAGACCAGGGAGAGGGTTCCGGCCAGTTCGCCCTTGGCCTCCTCCCACTCGCGCTGCACGAGCATGTTGCGGATGAGGTCGCGGATGGCCTCGGAACGGGTCTGATAGCTCTTCTCCTCGCAGACGCGGTCGAAGCGGTCCAGCAGGTCGGAGTCCAGGGACACGCCGAAACGAATGGTCTTGCCCATGATGTCGGCTCCTTTCAGGTTTGCCGTGTCAGTTCCCAGAGATGCACCGTGGCCGAATAGCCCCCGCCGGTGGCGGCGGGGACGGATTCCGTGGTCAGCCGCTCCGCGCGCCAGCCCCGGTCGCGCAGTTCGTTCCAGACCCCGAGGGATATCTCCCGCGCGGGCTCGGCGATCCAGATCGCCCCGCCCGGGGCCAGGACTTGGCGGAACAGCCGCTCCAGGGGCTCGAAGAAGCGGCGCTCGTAGAGGATGTCCGCTCCGAAGACGCGCTCGAACGCCCCTTCGGCCAGGCCCGGCTCCCGCCAGTCCATGTGGGTCCAGAGCACGTCCACGCCGTTGAGCCGGGCGTTGTCGCGGGCGAAGGCCAGCGCCGGATACTCGTAGTCCAACCCCAGAACCCGGCCGCCCCGGTCGGCGGCGGCGATGGCCGTGAGCCCCAGGCCGCAACCCAGGTCCAGGCAGGTCCGCCCGGCGACCCGGCCCGGTTCGCGGGCGATCCAGTCGGCCAGGAGCAAAGCCGCCGGCCAAAGCTCCACCCAATAGGGCAGGCGCTCGTCGTCGCCGAACTGGTCCGCGTCCATGCTTTCCCAGAGACTCTCCAGGTCGGCCGTGCGCTCCAGCACGTAGGTCCGGCCTCCGGCCCGGACTTCCAGCCGCTGCCGGGGCCCGGAAAGCGGATCGTGCGGCTCTCTCGGCTCCATGCGGTCAGAATAGTCCCGAAGCGTGATATGTTCAACCATAACCATGCCACTTGCGGCACATCTTCAGGCCACTCCGTGCACCGCGAAGACGGCCGGAAGCGAAAAAACCCGTCGCGGTCGACGGCGCTCGGCCTCAACGGGGTTTTCAGACCGCCAGCGCTCGTGGTATGCAGGGCTCCCCAATGGAACCGCAAGGAGGATTGCCATGATTCCCTCTGACCGCATGTACACGAAAAGCCATGAGTGGGCCAAGATCGAAGGCGACGTCGCCATCGTGGGCATCAGCCACTTCGCCCAGGAGCAGCTGGGCGACCTGACCTTCGTCGACCTGCCCCGAGTGGGTGACCAGGTGAGCGCCGGGGCCGAGATGGGCTCGGTGGAGTCGGTGAAGGCCGCCAGCGAACTCTACTCCCCGGTCACGGGCGAGGTGCTGGAAGTGAACGAGGAGCTGGCCTCGGCTCCCGAGAAGGTCAACCAGGACCCCTACGGCGCGGGCTGGATGCTCAAGGTCAAGCTCACCGCCGCGCCCGAAGGCCTGCTGGACGCAGCGGCCTACGAACAGGTGGCCGCCGCTTCCGCCCACTAACCCAGGAGTTTTCCATGCCCTTCGTGCCCCATACCCCGGAAGAGATCCGGGAGATGCTGGCCGTCATCGGGGTGGCTTCGGTGGAGGACCTCTTCGCCGAGATCGCGCCGGAAATGCGGCCCAAGAGCTTCGACCTGCCCTCCGGCAAGTCCGAGATGGAGGTCCTGGCCCACCTGGAACGTCTGGCCGGGAAGAACGTCTCCGGCCAAGTGAGCTTCCTCGGCGCGGGCTTCTACGACCACCACGTGCCAGCGGCCGTGGACGCGCTCACCTCGCGCGGCGAGTTTTATACGGCCTACACGCCCTACCAGCCCGAGGCGTCCCAGGGCACGCTCCAGGCCATCTTCGAGTACCAGACGGCGGTCAGCCGCCTGCTCGGCATGGCCTGCGCCAACGCCAGCGTCTACGACGGGGGCACGGCCCTGTTCGAGGCGGCCATGATGGCCGTACGCCAGACCAAGCGACGCAAGCTGGTGGTTTGCGAAGGCCTGAACCCCATCTACCGGGTCATGCTCGGCTCCTACACGGCCAACCTGGATCTGGAGTTCGTCACCGTTTCCCACCGCCAGGGCCGCTCGGACCTGGCAGGGTTGGCCCAGGCCGTGGACGACCAGACCGCCGCCGTGCTCGTGCAGAGCCCCAACTTCTTCGGCTGCCTGGCCGACTATACCGCGCTGTTCCAGGCCGCCCGGGCCAAGGGCGCGGTCTCCGTGGTCTCGGCCTATCCCGTGCTCCAGTCGGTGCTCAAGACGCCCGGCCAGATGGGCGCGGACGTGGCCGTGGCAGAGGGCCAGAGCCTGGGCCTGCCGCTTTCCTTCGGCGGCCCCTACCTCGGCATCATGACCTGCACGAAGGAGATGATCCGCCAGATGCCCGGCCGCATCGTGGGCCGCACCAAGGATCTGGACGGCCGCACCGGCTACGTGCTCACGCTCCAGGCCCGCGAGCAGCACATCCGCCGCCAGAAGGCCACCTCGAACATCTGCTCCAACCAGGCCCTCTGCGCCCTGCGCGCCCTGGTCCACCTCTGCCTGCTGGGCGAGGAGGGCCTCAAGCGCACGGCCCTGCTCTCCGTGGAGCGGGCCCATTACGCGGCCGAGCGGCTGACCGCCCTGCCCGGGGTGGAGCTCATGAACGACGCGCCCTTCGGCAACGAGTTCGCCGTGCGCCTGCCGGTGAACGCCTTCGAGGTCGTTGACGCGCTCACCGCCCGGGGCTACGTGCCCGGGTTCCCCCTGGGCCGCTACTACCAGGGCCTGGAAAACTGCCTGCTGGTGGCCTGCACCGAAAAGACCGGCAAGGAGCAGATCGGCATCCTGGCCGAGATGCTGGGAGGGATGCTGGCATGAAGACCATCTTCAAGGAATCCGTGTCCGGCCGCGAGGGCTGCTGGCCCCAGGCCCCGGCCGCCGACGCCGCGACCCTCCTGCCCAAGGACATGCTGCGCGGGGCCCCGGCGGACCTGCCGGAGGTCTCCGAGCTGGACGTGGTGCGTCACTTCACGCGCTTGTCGCGCAAGAACTTCGGGGTGGACGGCAACTTCTATCCCCTGGGTTCCTGCACCATGAAATACAACCCCAAGTTCACGGAGACGGCCGCTGCCCTGCCGGGGTTCACGCGGCTGCACCCGCTCCTGCCCCAGCTCAAGGGCGCGGGCCGCTTCTGCCAGGGCGCGCTGGAGGTGATCCACCACCTCGAGCAGCTGCTCTGTGAGATCTGCGGCATGGCCGCCTTCACCCTGCACCCCATGGCCGGGGCCCACGGCGAACTCACCGGGGCCATGATCATGGCCGCCTACCACAGGGACAAGGGCCGCAAGCGGACCAAGATCATCTGCCCGGACTCGGCCCACGGCACCAACCCGGCCTCGGCCACCATCGCCGGGTTCGAGGTGGTCAACATCCCCTCCTGCGACGGCATCGTGGACCCGGCCGAGCTGGCCAAGGTCATGAGCGACGACGTGGCGGGCATGATGATGACCTGCCCCAACACCCTGGGCCTGTTCGAGAAGCACCTGCCCGAGATCGTCTCCATCCTGCGCGCCAAGGACGCCCTGCTCTACTACGACGGGGCCAACCTGAACGCCATCCTGGGCAAGATGCGTGTGGGCGACGCGGGCTTCGACGTGGTCCACCTGAACCTGCACAAGACCTTCGCCACTCCCCACGGCGGCGGCGGCCCCGGCTCCGGCCCGGTGGGTGTCTCGGAAAAACTCGTGCCCTTCCTGCCCATCTCCCGCGTGAAGAAGCTGGAGGACGGGCAGTACTTCCTGGACTACGACCAGCCCAAGTCCATCGGCTACGTGGCGCCCTTCTACGGCAACTTCGGCGTGGCCCTGAAGGCCTACGCCTACATCCTGCGCCTGGGCCGCGAGGGCCTCACGCGGGCCTCGGAAAACGCCGTGCTGGCCGCCAACTACCTGCGCAAGCGCCTGGAGAAAAACCTGGAAGTGCCCTACGACCGCGTCTGCATGCACGAGTTCGTGGCCTCGGCCGTGGAGCAGGCCAAGAAGGGCGTGCGCGCCCTGGACATCGCCAAGGCCCTCCTGGACAAGGGCTACCACGCGCCCACGGTGTACTTCCCGCTGATCGTCAAGGAAGCGATCATGGTCGAGCCCACCGAGACCGAGAGCAAGGCCACCATGGACCAGTTCGTGGACGACCTCATCGCCATCCTGGAGCAGGCCGAGAGCGATCCGGCGGCGGTGCAGGCCGCGCCCGTGACCCTGCCGGTGAAGCGCCTGGACGAGACGGCGGCGGCCCGCAACATGGAGCTCACCGATGACCTGTGACCTTCTGGTCCTGGGCGGCGGCCCGGCCGGCTACGAGGCCGCCCTGGAGGCCGCCTCCCTGGGCCTGAAGACGATCCTGGTGGAGCGGGACGCCCTGGGCGGCGCCTGCCTGAACCGGGGCTGCATCCCCACCAAGCTCCTGCTCGGGGCCACGGCGGCCGTGGAGGAGTTGGCGGCCCAGGCCAAGCTGCGCCTGGCCGAGGGCTCCATCCGCACCGATCTGGCCGCGCTGGTCACGCGCAAGGACCGCCTCCTGGAGGCCACGCGCAAGGCCATGCGCCAGAAGCTGACCGCCCTGGGTGTGGAGTTCGTCCAGGGCGACGGCCGTGTGCTTCGGCCCGGGACCGTGGAGGTTCAAGGGCCGGAGGGCGCGCGGGAGATCCCCTACGCGAAGCTGCTCCTGGCCACGGGCTCGCGGCCGTCGTCCTTCCCGGGGCTCACCCCGGACGGCGGGGCCGTGCTCGACTCCACCGGCTTCCTGGAGCTCACGGCCATGCCCGCCTCGCTCATCGTGGTGGGCGCGGGCTTCATCGGCCTGGAGATGGCCCAGGCCGCCCACCGCTTCGGCTGCTCCATCACCCTGGTGGACGCCCTGGACCGCGTGGCGGCCCAGGAGGACCACGAGGTCTCGGCGGCCCTGCTCGGCCAGCTCAAGCGCTGGAAATGGGACGTGCGCCTGGGCGTCAAGGTGGCCTCCCTGGTCACCCGTGACGGCAAGGCGGCCCTGACCCTGGACTCGGGCCAGGAGATCGTCGCGGACAAGGCCCTGGTGGCCGTGGGCCGCAGGCCCAACACCGAGGGCCTGGGCCTGGAGGCCCTGGGCGTCACGCCCGGGCGCGGCGGCTTCATTCCCGTGGACGACCACCTGCGCGCGGCCCCGGACGTGTACGCGGCGGGCGACGTGAACGGCATCGTGCTCCTGGCCCATGCGGCCTCGCACCAGGCCCGCTACATCGCCCGGCACGCGGCAGGCCGAACGGACGCCCCCTACCTTTCCGGGCCGGTGCCGAGCATCCTTTACGGTTCCCCGGAGGTGCTGCGCGTGGGGCGCCTGCCCGGCGAACTCCTCAAGGAAGGCCGGGCAGTGAAGGTTTCGGCCGCGCCCCTGGCGGCCAACCCCATCGCCCAGGCCCACGGCCAGACCCAGGGCTTCGTCAAGGTGATCTGGTCCGAGGGCCGCGTGGCCGGGGTCACGGCCCTGGGCTACGACGTCTCGCGCATGGCCACCACGGCCGCGCTCATGGTCCGCGACGGCTGGACCCGCGATCAGGCCGAGAACCTCATCTTCCCCCACCCGACCCTGGACGAGACCCTCTGGTCCGCGTTCACGGCCGAGGCCAAGGACATTCCAGGAGAATCCGCATGAGCGACATCCGCGTCGGCTGGATCGGGACAGGCGTCATGGGCCGCTCCATGTGCGGCCACCTGCTCAAGGCCGGGTATCCGGCCCGCGTCTACAACCGCTCCCGGGCCAAGGCCGAGGCCCTGGCCGCCCAGGGCGCGGTGATCTGCTCCTCCCCGGCCGAGGTGGCCCGGGAGAGCGACGTGATCTTCTCCATCGTGGGCTTTCCCCGCGACGTGGAAGAGGTCCTCCTGGGTCCGGACGGCGTGGTCCAGGCGGCCGCCCCCGGCTCCGTGGTGGTGGACATGACCACCTCCGAGCCGTCCCTGGCGGTCCGCGTGCACGCCGAGGCCGGGAAGCGCGGCCTGGCGGCCCTGGACGCCCCGGTGTCCGGCGGCGATCTGGGGGCGCGCGAGGCCACCCTGGCGATCATGGTCGGCGGCGAACCCAAGGTCTTCGAGCGGGTCCGCCCGCTCTTCGAGCGCATGGGCGGGAACGTCCGGCTCATGGGCGGCCCGGGCGCGGGCCAACATACCAAGATGAGCAACCAGATCCTCATCGCCGGGACCATGATCGGCGTGGTCGAGTCCCTGCTCTACGCCCGCAAGGCCGGGCTGCCCCTGGACCCGGTCATCGACGTGATCGGCAGCGGGGCCGCCGGATCCTGGTCCATCAACAACCTGGGCCGCCGCATCGCCAAGGGCGACTTCGACCCGGGCTTCTTCATCAAGCACTTCGTCAAGGACATGGGCATCGCCCTGGCCGAGTCCCGGGCCATGAACCTCTCCCTGCCAGGCTTGGCCCTGGTCCAGCAGTTCTACATCGCGGCCCAGGCCCTGGGGCTGGAGAACCTGGGCACCCAGGGCCTGTACAAGGTTCTGGAGCGGATCAACGGATTCTGATCCCCCGCCAGGTGAAAAAAGCCCCCGGCCGCGTCGGCGGCCGGGGGCTTTTTTCACCTGGATACGGCTCAGACCAAAGGCAGCAGTAGGCTGTGCTCCTCCAACCAGCGCCGCAGGGTTTCCTCCTCGGGGAAAAGGAGATCGCGGAACTCCACGCCGATGAACCGCCGGTAGGTCCAGACCACGACCCCTCGAACCCCGCCCAGAAGCCGATGCGGATCGGGAGCCTCGTCGTCCAGATGCACGGCGTCACCCGGCTCCACGTCCTCGGGATACCCCGCGCTGGGGCATTCCAGCAGGGCTCCGCTAAGGCTCAGGTTGCGCACCAGACAATGGGCGCGGGGCCGGTCCTCCATATCCAAGGCCAGGATGAGCAGACCGTCCAGGTCCAGGCGCGAATGACGGCGTTTCTCCCTCATGTCAGCTTCCTCCGCTGCTCAGGAGCGCCATGAGTTGGGCGATCTGCGGGTCGTCCTGCCCGGCCGCCTTCTGGCGGCGGAAAAACTCCAGGGCCTGCCAGGCCATGCCCGCGGCCTTGAAGATCGTCGCCATGTGGGCGGCCACCTCCGAACGCCCCACATAAAACACCGGGTTGACGTTCAGGGCCCGCAGCAGGCGCTCCACGGCCTTCTTGTTCTCACCGCCCTCGGAATAGGCCAGGGCGATGTTGTACTGGATGTTCTCGTCCTTGGGCGCGTACTTCTCGGCCTCGAAATAGGCCTCCACGGCCTCGCTCCACATGCCCTGGCGGCGCAGCGAGATGCCCAGGCGGTTGTAGATGTTCATGCACAGGGCCCCGCGCGAACTCTTGGTCATCTCCAGGCTCTTGCGGTAATACTTCTCGGCCATCTGCGGATTGGACTCCGCGACCATGTCCGCGATGTCCAGACACATCTCGCTGACCACGCTCATGGCCTCCTCGCGGGCCGAGTCGATGGCCTTGTCGAAATACTTTTCGGCCTCGGCGGCCTGGCCCATGTCGATGTGCAACTCCGCGATCTTGATCTTCCGGTTGCAGTTCAGGGGGGAAAGCTTGTCCAGCTTGACCAGGTAGCCGAGCATCCCCTTGACGTCGTTGTCTTCGGCGTGGAAGAGCACCAGACGCTTCAAGGGCTCCAGGTACATCTTGGCGTTCTTCTCGGCGTCCTTGTAGGCCCGCAAAGCCTCCTGACGCTTGGCCAACCCCTTGAACCCGTCGCCCAGAAGGACCAGCGCCGCGGGATGCTGCGGATGCTTCAGAAGCACGGTGTTGGCGATGTCGATGGCCTCATCGAAATGGTTGTCCACCAAGTGGTGCCGCCCCTCGACCAAGAGAGCGTCCACCTCGCAATGCGGCTGGAGGGTGAAGGCGATCTTCTCGATGACCGTGTTCGTGCTGGCTGGCTTGGTCAGAAAGTTGTCCGCGCCCTCCTCGTGAAACTGGAACAGCCGTTCCTGAAACACGTCGCGGGCCACGACCACCACGGGCAGATCGGGCCAGGTCTTGGCGATGTACTGGAGCTGGGGCAGGGTCAACTGGCCGTTGAGGGCGTGCTCCATGAAGAGAAAGGGCTTCTGGTCGCGTCCCAGGTATTTGTCCAGGGCCTGTCCCAGGTCGGCCGTGTCCTGGATCACGCGCAGCAGATTCGCGTCCAGGCCCAGTTCGTGGCACAGGGCGTTCTTCACCGTCTGTTGGAATATCTTGTCCCGGGTCAGGAGCAGGAAGATTCCTCCCTGTTCCAGAAAGTCGTAGATCACGTCGCAGTACTTGTTGACCGTCTCGTCGTTGGTGCGCAAGACGTAGATGCTGCGAGTCTCGCTCTGCTTTCTCGGAGCCAGGTCGGCTGCCGGATCCGGCCGAGACTTGACCACATAGAGCGACTTCGATCGTCGATCCTTGCGGAGCATGGCATTCCCCCCTGAGACAAAAAACGCGCTTGTCCGCGCGGCGGCACCCCGCGCCGAAGATGCTGATCCTGGCATTGAAACTATAAACCGGACGCCATAGGGTGACAACGGGTCAATGTCCCGTTTTGTCCGCCTTGGGTTCGGGACAATCCCCCGGGAGAATCGCCCCGGGGCGGGAACACGGCTTGAGCCCGGGGCGGAAAACCGCTACAGGGGCTGGACCCGCAACCGCAAGAACGAGGAGTCTCCCGTGTCCGAAATGCAGATCAAGGAAATTCCCGCCGCCCCGGAATTCGACATGTTCTTCTATTGCGAGGTGGCGGGCGAAAACCGCATCGACCGCGACCTGCTGGAAGAGATCGAGGAGCGCTGGGAGCGCTGGGCCGGACTTCTGAAAGCCCATCTGCTGACCAACCCCGAGGGCGGAGCCCAGTATGTCTTCCTGTTCATGGACAAGGCCGTGGAAGACGAAATCGAGGGCATCTGGCAGGACTCGCCCACCCACGGACTGGCCCTGCACAACCTGGCCATCGCCATGGTCATGTCCGCCGCCCACGGGCTGATCCCCGAGCTTCAGGAAGGCCGTTGCGCCCCGCTGCCCAAGCCTGGCAAGGCCATGCTGGACGCCTTCGACAAACTCGGTCTGACCTGGAACAAGGAGGGCACGGTGAACCGCCAGTACGCGGTGCTCACGCCCTACCCCTACTCCGGCGGCTGCGACATCTGCTACCTGCAGCCCACCTGCCCCAAGGCCGCCCTGGAGCGTTGAGCGCTCCAGGGAAGGCGCATGGGGAGGGCGCCCTCCCCGATCAATCCCCCTTTCCTCCCCTTTCGATGACCTCCCGCTTTCCGTACGGTGGCATCGTGCGGAAACCCCGCCCGGAAATCCAGTCCTCCGGGCGACAGCTCCAGGGAGGCGAACATGCGCAGCATCCTCGTGAAGCAGAATGGGGGGCGGGATCTGGTGTTCACCGGCCGCATCGTGGCCCGAGCCGACGACAGTGAAGTGAGCGACAAGCGTCCGATCTACACCGACTGCCTGAGCCTGTGGACCCTGACCATCTTCGAGACCAGGGAAGGCGGCTTCGTCTTCAGTTCCGAATATGACGCCTACGCTCCCAAGCGCGTCTCCCTGCGCGGCGCATTCCGCTTCGACAACCCGGAAGCCCTGGTCATGGCCCTGGAGCAGGATGGCCACACCCACGCCGAGTTGACCCGGCTCCTGCTCAGACGGGCGGCCCAGGCATCCGAGGCTTTCCGTCCGCGCCGGGCCGAAACCGCGGCCATCTACCCGCCCGCGCTGCAGCATTTGGCGCCCAGCGGCCACGAAGACATGGCCGAGTGCGCCTGATCCAGGCGGGAGAAAGGTTTTTTCGCCGGACCTGTTCCAGCCGTTTCCTCCTTCCCATGCGGAGACGCCGCCTGCGGGATGGTCCCGCCGACGGCGTCTTCGATTTGAGAGGAAAAAAGCAAACCGCTAGCCGAACGCCGGCACGTGCAGCGTACCGCTCTCCACGGACATGCGGTCGGCCTTGGCGCGCGGGGCGCACACTCCCACCAGTTCAAAGCCCAAGCTCTCGGCCATGAGTTTGAGCGGCTCCACGTTTTGGGTCACGCGCATGATCTCCAACAGCGTTTCCACTCCAAGCTTGGCCTGTCCGTCGAACGGATTGAGTTCGCGAAGCAGCGTGGAATAGGGCTTGCCGATGGCCTCGGCGATGTCCTTGGCCGGCTTCCTGCCTTCGAGAACGATCTGCTGGGTCAACTTGGTGATGTCGCCTTTCATGGTCTTCCGCTCCTTGGCTGATTGCCTGCTCGGCCGCCGGCGGCGCTCTCCCCGCCAACCCGATTGCCGGTTTCGTTCTTGGAGACCGCGCATGCGGCCCTGCTCCGCATGATCAAATCCCATGCCAAGCGGGAAGCTCTTTGCTCCTGACTGACAACCTCTAGGAATAGCATGTATTTTTTATTCTGCGGAAGGTGTCCGGCAGAAAGAACGACCAGGAAACCATTCTGATTTCATCAGAATTCTGATGAAATCAGAAAATCAGTCCTGGAAAGCCAAGTCGCGCAAAGGCGTCTTGTTCTCGAACAGCGGCTCCAGACTGGAACGGAAGGTACCGGCGATGCGCAGGCCGGAAACCTCCAACCCGGCGGGCAGTCCGGCGTAGAGGCGCAGGGCGCGGTCGATGAAGTCAGCGTCCACGAAGGAGGCCCGGACCTCCAGCAGCCGACCGCCCAGGACCACGGGCACGATCAGTTCATGCCTGCGCTCCGGGGCCCGGGTGATGAGGTTGCCGGTGCGCACCAGGGCCTCGGCGACCGTGGCGGGCAAGAGGGCCGAGGCCTTGGCCAGGCGCTCCACGAAGACGGGTTGAAGGGCTAGGTAGTAAAGCGGGTCCACCTTGCAGGCCACGGACCGACCGGGCACGTTGAGCAGGAGCGGATCGGCGTGATAGGCTTGGCCAAGGGCCTTCTGGAGCCGGTTCAGGACGTCCTGGTAGTCAGTCAGCGACATCGCTTTCTCCTTATCTCTCACAGAAGCACAAACCCGTCGCCTTATCAAGAAAAAACAAAGAAACCCGGGTGGGAGGCGCACGACTTGACATTCTCGCGCGCCTCTTCCTATAGGTCTAGACCCTCGGGAAAAACCGGGCACTGACGCGACCGTTGGGGGATGCGATCCCCTTACAATAAAAACTCAATACTGTAACGGAGTTGGCAATGTCGGACGCGCTCAAGAACCAGAGGACCTACGCCTTGGTCGGACACGGCGGCTGCGGGAAGACTTCCGTGGCCGAAATGCTTCTCTTCAATACCGGCGGCATCGCCCGCCTGGGCAAGATCGAGGAAGGGACCACCGCCCTGGACTTCGAGCCCGAGGAGATCAAGCGCCGGGGTTCCATCCAGCCCGGTTTCGCCCATTACAAGTGGAACAAGAACCAGCATTTCCTCATCGACACTCCCGGCGACTCCAACTTCAACGGAGACCTCTCCTACCAGCTCGCCGCCGCCGACGGCGTGGTCTTCGTCATCGACGCCGTGGACGGGGTCAAGCCCCTGACCCGCAAGGCCTGGAAGGACGTCCAGGCCGCCCAGCTTCCCGCCGTGGCCTTCATCAACAAGATGGACCGCGACCGCGCCGAATTCCAGACGGCCTTCGACAGCCTGAAGAACTCCCTGGGCATCAAGCCCGTGCTTCTCTACTACCCCATCGGCGCCCGCGAGAGCTTCAAGGGCGTGGTGGACATGCTCGAAAACACCGCCCTGATCTTCGACGACAAGGGCGGCGTGAGCAAAGCCGATATCCCCGCCGACATCGCCGACGAAGTGGGCCCCATCCGTGAAGCCATGATCGAGAACATCGCCGAAAGCGACGAGACGCTCATGGAGAAGTATCTTGAGGAAGGCGCGCTCTCCCTGGAGGAGATCAAGAGCGCCCTCAAGGCCGGTGTGCTCTCCCGCGAACTCGTACCGGTCTGCGTGGGCGCGGCCCTGGAAAACAAGGGCGGGCCTCAGCTCCTGGACGCGGTGCAGGCGCTCCTGCCCTCGCCGCTGGACCACCCGGCCTGGGTTGGCGAAGACGGCTCCGAGCGCCCCTCGTCCCCGGACGCCCCGGCGGCCTGCTTCGTGTTCAAGACCCTGGCCGACCCCTTCGCGGGCCAGCTCACGGTCATGCGCGTGCTCTCCGGCACCCTCTCCCCCGACTCCACGCTGCTGAACAGCGCCAAGGGCGAGAAGGAGCGCGTGGCCCAGCTCCTGCTCATGCAGGGCAAGGACCAGACCCCGAGCAAGGAGCCCCTGGGCCCCGGCGCCATCGTCACCCTGGCCAAGCTCAAGCTGACCAAGACCGGCGACACGCTCTGTGACGAGAAGGCTCCCTTCGCCTTGAAAAAACCCAAGCTGGCCCAGCAGCTCATCACCTACGCCCTGGCCCCGGCCGAGAAGGGCGACGAGGACAAGGTCTACTCGGCCATGGCCAAACTCCTGGATGAGGATGTGACCCTCACGCTTTCGCGCGACGAGGAGAGTGCGGACATCCTCATCACCGGCATGGGCCAGAACCACATCGAGGTCTCCGCCGACCGGGCCAAACGCCGCTACAAGGTGGACATCCTGCTCAAAACCCCCAAGGTGCCCTATCGCGAGACGCTCAAGGGCAAGGCCAGCGAGATTCAGGGACGGCACAAGAAGCAGACCGGCGGCCGCGGCCAGTTCGGCGACTGCTGGATCCACATCGAGCCCCAGCCGCGCAACGCGGGGTACGAGTTCGTGGACGCCATCGTCGGCGGCTCCATCCCGCGCCAGTACATCCCGGCCGTGGACAAGGGCATCCAGGAGTCCTCGGCGCGCGGCTACTTGGCCGGGTTCCAGCTCATCGACTTCAAGGTCACGCTCTACGACGGCTCCTACCACAACGTGGACTCCTCGGAGATGGCCTTCAAGATCGCCGGTTCCCTGGCCTTCAAAAAGGCCTGCGAAAAGGCCGGCGTGAAGCTCCTGGAGCCGATCATGACCGTCACCGTGGCCGTGCCGGACAACTACATGGGCGACGTCATCGGCGACCTCTCCAGCCGCCGGGGCAAGGTGCTCGGCTCGGATTCCCAGGCCGGCGTCACTGAGATCAAGGCCCACGTGCCCATGTCCGAAGTGCTCAAATACGCCCCGGACCTGCGCTCCATGACCGGCGGCCAGGGCACCTTCACCATGGAGTTCTCGCACTACGAAGAATGCCCGCCGCAGATCGCGGAAAAGGTCATCGCCGAACACAAGAAGAATCAGGCCGAAGAATAAGCCGCGAACGACCGGGGGGCTTCGGCCCCCCTTTTTTCATTGTTTATCTTGACAATCAAAATATAAATTCATAGAGATTCTTTGCTTTCAAAAAAAATATGGGGAGTTTCCATGATCGGTCGTTTCGCCCGTCTGGGCAGCTACAAGGAATTGTTCGACATCAAGGAGCTGGCCTCCTGCCTCGCCGGCGGAGCGCTGGCCCTGGGCGCCTTCATCATGGAGGGCCGCCCCGGCTTTCCGGTCTGGCTGCCCCTGGCCCTGGCCTCGGCCTCGGTCCTGGGCAACGGTCTGCCCATCGTCCTGGGGGCCCTGCGCGGCCTACGCGAACGCCGCATGAACGTGGACGAGCTGGTGAGCATCGCCCTGGTGGCCTCGGTGCTCCAAGGCGAGGTCCTGAGCGCCGCCGTGGTGGCCTTCATCATGACCCTGGGCGCGCTGGTGGAGGAGGCGGTCAGCGAATCGGCCCGCCGCTCCATCCAGGCCTTGGCGCGCATGACCCCGGAACACGCCACCCGCATCGAGGACGGCCGCGAGGAGATCGTGCCCCTGGGCCAGGTCCGGCCCGGCGACCGGCTGCTGGTCAAGCCCGGCGAACGCATCCCGGTGGACGCCGAGATCGTCGCCGGGATCACGGCCGTGGATGAATCCTCCATCACCGGCGAATCCATTCCCCGCGAGCGCCGCGAGGGCGACCCCGTGCTGGCCGGAACCCTGAACCACAACGGGGTGATCGAAATCCGGGCCACCCAGGTGGGCGCGGACACGACCCTGGGCAAAGTGATCCGGCTGGTCACCGAGGCCGAGGCCCAGAAGCCCCGCGCCGCCCGCGTGGTGGACCGCTACGCCCGCTGGTTCACGCCCGTGGTCCTGGCCTGCGCGGCCCTGGCCTGGGCCTTCAGCGGCGACGCGGGCCGAGCCGTGGCCGTGCTCGTGGCCGGGTGCCCCTGCGCCCTGCTCATGGCCGCGCCCACGGCCACCGTGGCGGCGGTGGGCCGCGCCGCGCGCGCCGGGGTGCTCATCAAGGGCGGGCAATACCTGGAGGAGGCCGCCCGGGTGCAGGTCATGCTCTTCGACAAGACCGGCACATTGACCAAGGGGGAACCCAGGGTGGACGAGGTGGCCGCCTGCGAGACCCTGGGCCGGGACGAACTGCTGGCCTGCGCCGCCGGAGCCGAGCAGAACTGCAACCACCCCCTGGCCCGGGCCGTGCTCAAGGCCGCGCACTACGCCCGTGTCGGCGTGCGCAAGGCCGAGCGGGTGCTGGCCGAGATCGGCCTGGGGGTCAAGGCCCTGGTGGGCGGTTCCCTGGTGGAGGTGGGCAGCGCGGAGATGAACGGCGGGGCAGCCGTCCTGCCCGCGCCCCTGCGCCAGTGCCTGGAGCGCATTCAGGAACGCGGGGCCACGGCCCTGGTGGTCTCCCTGGACCACACGCCGGTCGGCGTGCTGGGCGTCTCGGATACGGTGAAGCCCACGGCGGCGGCGACCATCAAGCGGTTGCGCGGACTGGGGTTCACGCACCTGGGCATGCTCTCCGGCGACCACGAACGGGCCGTGAACCGGCTGGCCGCCGACCTGGAGCTGGACCAGGCCTGGGCCGGGCTCAAGCCCCAGGACAAATTGGCGGTCATCGAGGACTTCCAGAAGCGAGGCCTGCGGGTGGCCTTCGTGGGCGACGGGGTCAACGACGCCCCGGCCCTGGCCCGGGCCGACATGGGCGTGGCCATGGGCGCGCTGGGTACGGACGTGGCCCTGGAGACCGCCGACGTGGCCCTGACCCGCGACGACATCTCCCGCCTGCCCTTCCTGGTCCGCCTGGGGCGGCGCTCGGTGGCGATCATCCGCCTGAACATCGCCCTGGCCGTGATTTTCAACGCCCTGGCCATCCTGGGCGGCGGCTGGGGTCTGCTCACGCCCGTCTGGGCCTCCCTGGCCCACAACCTGGGCTCCATCGTGGTGGTTCTGCTCTCGGCCAGCCTGGCCCTGTTCCGCGACCGCGAGCCCGCGTAAGGAGGCCGCATGGAGATCGAAGACCTGACCCGGCTGCTGGTGGAATTCTACGAGAAGTTCTCGTCCTGGGAGCAGTGCGTGGTGCGCGAGACGGGCCTGACCCCGACCCAGATGCACACGCTGGAGATCCTCGGCTCGCGAGGGGACTTGCGGATGAAGGATCTGGCCGCCGGCATGGGCGTGACCACGGGTTCGCTGACCGTTCTGGTGGACCGCCTGGAACGCGGCGGCTTCGTGGCCCGCAGGCCGCACGACTCCGACCGCCGTTCCATTGTCGTCGGCCTGACCGAGGAGGGTGAGCGCCACTTCCGTGAGCACCACGCCCTGCACCTGCGCCTGACCCGGGAGCTGGCCGAAGGGCTGAGTCCCGAGGAACTGACCCAGTTCCCGGCCATCCTGCGCAAGATCACGGCCCAGCTCTAGCCCGACGCCATGGCCTCCGGGGAAACCGGTTCGGACGATCCGAACCGGCCTCCCGGAGGGCGCGAGGAGGAAGAAATCCGCCCGCCGCTAGTCCAGGGTCTTGCGGTAGCGCTTCACGCCCACGATGATGATCACCAGCCAGAACAGGGCGATGGGCCAGAGGTTGTCCAGGGCCTCGGGCAGGCCGTTGCCCTTGAGCAGGATGCCGCGCACGAGACGCAGATAATGGGTCAGGGGCAGGACCGAGCCCACGGCCTGGGCCCAGTCCGGCATGGCCCGGAAGGGAAACATGAAACCCGAGAGCAGAAGCGAGGGCAGGAAGAAGAAGACCGACATCTGCACGGCCTGGAGTTGGTTGCGGGCCACGGTGGAGAGGGTCACGCCCACGGAGAGGTTGGCCCCGATGAAGACCAGGGAGAGCAGGAAGACGAGCGCCACGCTCCCCTGCACGGGCACCTGGAAGAGCATCTTGGCGGCCACGACGATGAGCGTGACCTGGATGTAGCCCACCAGGATGTAGGGCACGATCTTGCCGATGAGCACCTCCAGGGGCCGCACCGGCGTGGAGAGCAGGTTCTCCATGGTCCCGCGCTCGGTCTCCCGGGTGATGGCCAGGGCCGTGATCATCACCAGGGTCATGGTCAGGATCACACCCATGAGTCCGGGCACGATGTTGTACTGGGTCACGGCCTCGGGGTTGAAATCCGCATGGACCCGCACGTCCACCGGGTCGCTGCCGCGCGTGAGGTAGGGAAAGGCCCGATCCAGCTCGGTGTTCACCGCCCGGTTGACGATCTCCCGGAAGGCGCCCACGGGCCCGCTCACGGCCGAGGGGTCGGTGGCGTCGGCCTCCAGGAGGAGCACCGGCCGCTCCCCGCGCAGGATGTTCGTGCCGAAGTCCTGGGGGATGGTCAGCACGAACTGCGCCTGCCCCTTGTTCAGCAGCTCCCGGGCCTCCTCTCGCGAGGACGCCTGGCGGGTGATGCGGAAGTAACGGCTGGTCTGCATGGCCGCCACCACGGCCCGGGAAAAGGCCGAGTTGTCGGCCGAGAGCACGGCCGTGGGCAGGCGGCGCGGGTCGGAGTTGATGGCGTAGCCGAAGAGCACGAGCTGAAGCAGGGGAATGCCGATCATCATGGCGAAGGTGGCCCGGTCCCGGCGCATTTGGATGAATTCCTTGGACACCACGGCCAGAAAACGCCCCGGCGAGAAGAAACGCCCGCTCATTGAGGCCTCCCCCGGCGCATGAGGTCGATGAAGACCTCTTCCAGACTGGTGGGCACCGCCTCCACCGTATGCGCGCCGTCCCGCAACGGAGCCAGGGCCGTTTCCAGGGCCGCCCGGTCGCGGCCGCTGACGTGCAGGGAGATTCCGAAGGCCGCCACCTGGTCCACTCCCGGCCGCCCGCCCAGCTCGCGGGCCAGTTCGTGCAGTCCCGGGCCGGAGACGGTGTAGGTCGTGAGCCCGGAGTCGCGGATGAGATCCTCCATGCCGCCCCGGGCCAGGAGGTCGCCGTAGGCGATGTAGGCCAGGCGGTGGCAGCGTTCGGCCTCGTCCATGTAGTGCGTGCTGATGAGCGCGGTCACGCCCTCCCCGGCCAGCACGTGGACCTGATCCCAGAAGTCGCGCCGGGCTCCGGGGTCCACCCCGGCCGTGGGCTCGTCCAGGAGCAGAAGCCGGGGTTCGTGCAGGATGCACGAGGCCAGGGCCAGCCGCTGCTTCCAGCCGCCCGAAAGCTTGCCCGCGAGGTGCTTGCCGTAGCGCCCCAGGCCCATGCGCTCGACGATCCGCTCCACGGCGGCCCGCCGGTCGGCCAGGCCGTACATGCGGGCCGTGAAGTCCAGGTTCTCCAGCACGGTCAGATCCTCATAGAGGCTGAAGCGCTGGGACATGTAGCCCACCTGCTCCTTGATCCGGGCGGCCTCGGTGAGCACGTCCAGCCCCAGGCAGGTGCCCTCCCCGGCGTCGGGGCGCAGCAGGCCGCAGAGCATGCGGATGAAGGTGGTCTTGCCCGAGCCGTTGGGCCCCAGAAAGCCATAGATCTCGCCGCGCCGGACCTGCATGTCCAGGCCGTTGACCACCACCTTGCCGCCGAAGGACTTGGTGATGCCGCGCACGTCGATGACCAGCTCCGGGGCGTCCATGTCAGCTCCCTCCCGCCGGACGCACATCCACGGGCTGGCCGGGGTTGAGCGGCGGCTGCCCGGGCCGGGGCCTGGCCTCCACGCGGAAGACCAGCTTGGCCCGGCTCTCGCTGGAGTAGATCACCGGCGGGGCGTACTCGGCCTCGGGCGAGACGAAGGTGATTTCTGCCCGCGCGGGCTCGGCCCGGCCGTCGACCAGGACTTCGACCCCCTGCCCGGGGGCCAGCGAGCCCACCCGTGTTTCGGGCACGAAGAAACGCACCCGCACGTTCTCGGGCGGCAGCAGGGCCACCACCGGCCGACCGGCCGGAACCCATTCCCCGGCCCGATAGAGGGTGTCGAAGACGAGCCCCGAAGCGGGCGCGGCCTGGGTCTTCTGTTCCAGATTCCAGCGGGCCTGGTCCAGTCGGGATCTGGCGGCCCGAACCTCGGCCTCGGCGGCCCGGATCTCATCCTCGCGCGCGCCCAGGCGGGCGGTGGCCAGTTGCTGGGCCAGGGATTCCACGCGTTGGCGGGCCCGTTCGGCCTCGGTGCGGGCCCGGTCCAGATCCTCGCGTGCGATGGTCTTCTGCTCAAAGAGCTTGATCCTTCGGCGATATTCGGAATCAGCCAGACCCCGGGCGGCGCGGGCCTCGTCCAACAGGGCCTGGATGGAGGCCACCTCCGAGGGACGCTTGCCCTTGCGCAGGTCGGCCAGACGGTTCTCGGACTGGGCCAGGACGTGTTCAACCTCGTCCACGGCCGCGCGCTCCAGGGCGGCGTCCAGGACAAAGAGCCTCGCGCCCCGTTCCACGGTCTGCCCCCGGCTCACGTCCAGAGTCTCCAACTGGCCGCCCAGGGGCGAGGCCACATAGACGTACTCTCCCTCCACGTAGCCCTGGAACAGTTCGCCGGAGCGGCCGCAGCCGCCCAGCAGGGCCAAGGCCAGGAGAATCGGCAGCGCCCGTCTCATGGCGTTCCCCCCGCCGCTTCGCGCGCGGCGCGCTCCCGCACCCGGGCCAGGCCTCCCAGGGAGAACAGGGTTACATGCTCGGCCAGAAGCGCGATGTCCTCGTCGCGCAGATCCTCTCCGGGCAGGAGCCGGTCGATGACCGGCTTGGCGTAGCCGTAGTGCAGACACTGGGCCACCACGCTCAGACAGCAGGCCCGGACCAGCAGCGGCGCGGCGAAGGGCGCGAGGATCTCCGAGACGATGCCCACGAGAACCTCCTTCTGGGGCCGGGCGAAACGCTCCACCACCTGGTCCATGAACGGCGTGGGGTCGGAAAGCTCCTTGATGATGAGCCGGGCCTTGCCCTCGTAGCCGCCCCAGCCGCGCGTGGAAAGCAGGCGGTAGAGCAGGCCGCGCACGAATCCGGCCAGCCGGGCCTCGGCTCCCTCGCCGGGGCGCACCCCCATGTCCGGGGGAAAGAGCTTCATGCCCTGGTCCGTCAGGTCGTCCAACACGGCCTGATAGAGCCCGGCCTTGTCCTTGAAATAATAGTGCAGCAGGGCCACGTTCACCCCGGCGGCCTCGCTGATCTGGCGCACGGTGGCGGCCCGGAAGCCCTTCTTGGCGAAGGTCTTCCCCGCTGCGTCCAGGATGCGCTCCCGTGTGCCTTGTGGTTCGTTTCCGTTCATGGTCTCCCTTGTTAAACATACGCTTAAAGCATTTGCTTAAAGCCGTCAAGGGGCGGCGCTCCGATTCCCACCCTTGTTTCATCAGGACACATGGTTTAGAAAATCCGGAGGCGACGGCCTGGAAAATTCAGAGACAAAGGACGGTACATGCTCCGCTTTCTCTTTTTTCTCCTGCTCTGCGTGCCGCTCACGCTCTGGCACTCCACACACATGATCCTGGCCTGCTTCCTGCCCGGCCCCAAGGGCCCCAAGGGCGAACGCATCGGAAGACGCTGGTCCCGCGCCCTGCTCCGGGCCAGCGGACTGCGCCTGGAAATCGATCTCTCGGCCCTGGACCCGGCCGGGCACTATGTGTTCATGGTCAACCACCAGAGCAACTTCGACATCCCCCTGCTCTATGCCGTGCTCGACGCCTACCCGATCCGTTTCGTGGCCAAGAAGAGCCTCTTCGACATCCCGGTCTTCGGCCGGGCCATGCGCCTGGCCGGGCACATTCCCATCGACCGGGGCAACCGGCGCTCGGGCATGAAGAGCGTGCAGGACGCCGTGGACGCGGCCCAGGCCGGGGTCTGCCCGGTGATCTTCCCCGAGGGCACGCGCAACCCCGACCCGGATGGACTGCTGGAATTCAAGATCGGCGGCATGGTCCTGGCCCTCAAGTGCGGCCTGCCCGTGGCCCCGCTGGTCCTCGACGGCACGGGCGCGGCCCTGCCCCGGGGCCGCATGATCCTGCGCAAAGGCGTCATCCGCCTCAAGGCCCTGCCGCCCATCGACGTCTCGGCTTACACCCTCAAGGAGCGCGAACAGTTCCGCGACGAGCTGCGCGCGCGCATGGGCGAGGCCCTCGCCGCCCTGCCCAAGGATTGAACATGTCCCAACAAAGCCTGACCATCACCCCTCTGGGCGGCCTCGGCGAAATCGGCCTGAACTGCATGGCCTTCGCCTCGCCGGAGAGTACGGTTCTGGTGGACTGCGGCCTGATGTTCCCCGAGGACTACCTCTTCGGCGTGGACGTGGCCATCCCCCGCTTCGATTTCATCCTGGCCCAAAAGGACAAGCTCAAGGGCATCGTCCTGACCCACGGCCACGAGGACCACATCGGCGCCCTGCCCTGGCTCCTGCCCTACGTGAACGTGCCGGTCTACGGTTCGAGCTTCACCCTGGCCCTGGTGGAGAACAAGCTCCGGGAGCACAACCTGGACCGCTGGGCCGACCTGCGGCCCGTGCGCGCCGGGGACCGGGTGGTTCTGGACGACTTCGCCTTCACCTTCATCCCGGTCTGCCACTCGATCATCGAAGGCTTCGGCCTGGGCATCGAGACGCCCATGGGCCGCGTGATCCACACCGGCGACTTCAAGATCGACCGCAACCCCCTGGATGGCCACGCCACGGATCTGGAGGCCTTCCGCCGCTTCGCCGAGCCCGGCGTGACCCTGCTCCTCTCCGACTCCACCAACGTGGAACGCGAGGGCTTCGCTCTCACCGAGCGGGAGATCAAGGCCAGCCTGCGCGAAATCTTCGGCCAGGCCAAGGGCCGCATCCTCATCTCGCTCTTCGCCAGCCACATCCAGCGCATCCAAGAGATCATCGATCTGGCCTCGGCTTTCGGCCGCAAGGTGGCCGTCAGCGGCAAGAGCCTGATCCGCAACATCGATACCGCCCGCGAGCTGGGGCACCTGCGCGTGCCTCCGGGAGAACTGGTCGAGGTGGAAGATGTGCAGGGCCTGCGCGACGACGAAGTGGTCATCCTGCTCACCGGCTCACAGGGCGAACCCCTGGCGGCGCTCTCGCGCATGTCCATGGACGAACACCGCTCCCTGTCCATCCAGAAGGGCGATCTGGTGCTGCTCTCCTCCCGCTTCATCCCGGGCAACGTCCTGGCCATCACCAAGGTCATCAACCGCCTCTACCGCCTGGGCGCGGAAGTCCTCTACGAGAAGGTCCAGGCCATCCACGCCTCGGGGCACGCCCACCGCGAGGAACTGCGCATCATGCTGGAGACCGTGCGCCCCAGGTACTTCATCCCGGTGCACGGCGAATACCGCCACCTGGTCAAGCACCGCCGCCTGGCCCTGGAGTGCGGGGTGGCCGAGGAACGCGCCCTGGTGCTCGAAAACGGTTCGCCGGTGACCTTCCTGGAAGGCGGCATCCGCCTGGAGGAAGCCGTGGCTTCCGAACGCATCCTGGTCGACGGCAAGGGCGTTGGCGACGTGGGCCAGAGCGTGCTCAAGGAGCGCCAGCTCCTGGCCGGCGAGGGCATGGTCATCGTCATCGTGGTCATGGACGAGAACACCGGGGTCATCATCCACGGCCCGGACATCCTCTCCAAGGGCTTCATCTTCGAGCAGCAGTACGCCCACCTTCTGGACGACGCCAAGTGCGTGGTCCTGGACGTCTTCGAGGACACCAACCCCTCGGACCTGAAGCGCGTCAAGGAAAAGATCCGCTCCAGCCTGCGCCGCTTCTTCCGCAAGATCCTGGAGCGCGACCCCGTGGTGGTGCCGCTCGTCATCAGCATCTGAAATTGGACAGAACCCGGCGCGACTGCTAGGCTCGTCATTTCCATACGTCCACCAACCCCGGAGCCGGCATGCGTATCCTGCGCGTTCTCTACAACCAGCGGGCCTTCTACGCCTCCATCCTCGACCGCGACCACCTGCTTTGCCTGAACAAGGCCCTGGGCCTGGACGAGCCCATCCCCCTCCGCGAGGTCCGGGTGCTGCCCGTGGTCCTGCCCACCAAGATCGTCTGCGTGGGCCTGAACTACAAGTCCCACGCCGAGGAGATGGGCCTCGCCCTGCCCTCCGAGCCGCTCATCTTCCTCAAGCCGCCCTCGGCCGTGGTCGGCAGCGGCGATGCCGTCGTCCTGCCGGAGGGCTGCGGCCGGGTGGACCACGAGGCCGAACTGGGCATCGTCATCGGCCAGACCGGGCGGCATATCCGCCCCGAGGACGCCGCCCGGCACATCTTCGGCTACACCTGCGCCAACGACGTCACCGACCGCGAGATCCAGAAGCGCGACGGGCTGTATGCCCGGGCCAAGGGCTTCGACACCTTCTGCCCGGTGGGGCCCTGGATCGAGACCGAGGTGGCCGAACCGCGCGATCTGGCCGTGCGCGCCCTGGTCAACGGCGAGGTGCGCCAGGACGGCAACACCCGGGACATGATCTTCGGACCAGCCGAACTGGTGTCCTTCATCTCCCGGGTCATGACCCTGCACCCCGGCGACCTCATCCTCACCGGCACCCCTGCGGGCATCGGGCCGCTCGCCCCCGGCGACACGGTCAGCGTGGAGATCGAGAACGTGGGCCTGCTCATCAACCCGGTGTCCGCCGAAAGCGGCGGCGCGGAGCAGATCCAGTAGGTCGGAAGGATCGCCGCCCCCTTGCTTTCCAACACGAGGCAGTGTAAAGAGCCTCGTTTCATACAACGCACCCCGGCATCACTCCAGGTCCCGACGACAGTCGCCGGGCCAGGGCCGGGGGAGGAAAAACCAGGAGGAATCATGTCTTACGTCACCATGAAAGAGATGCTGGAGACCGGCGTCCATTTCGGTCACCAGACCCGCCGCTGGAACCCCAAAATGCGGCCCTACATCTTCGGTTCGCGCAACGGCATCCACATCATCGACCTGCAGCAGACCGTGAAGCTCTACCAGAAGGCCCACGACTTCGTGGCCGACGTCTGCGCCCAGGGCGGCAAGGTGCTCTTCGTGGGCACCAAGCGCCAGGCCCAGGAGGCGGTGAAGGAAGAGTCCGCGCGCGCGGGCATGTTCGCCGTGACCCAGCGCTGGATGGGCGGCACCCTGACCAACTTCCAGACCATCAAGAAGAGCATCGAGCGCCTCAAGAACCTCGAAACCATGTTCGCCGACGGCAGCATCAGCAAGTTCCCCAAGAAGGAAATCGTGCACATGGGCCGCGAGGTCGAGAAGCTCAACCTCGCCCTGGGCGGCATCAAGGACATGCACGAGCCGCCGAGCTGCGCCTTCATCATCGACCCCAAGCGTGAGCACATCGCGGTCATGGAATGCCGCCGTCTCGGCATCCCGGTGGTGGCCGTGGTGGACTCCAACTGCGATCCCGACCTGATCGACCACATCATTCCGGGCAACGACGACGCCATCCGCGCCATCAAGCTCTTCACCACGCACATCGCCGAAGCCTGCATCGAGGGCGCGGCCCGTTACGTGGAGGTCAAGCCCGAGGTGGTCGAGTCCAAGGAAGAAAAGCCCGCCGAGGAGCGCAGGCCCCGCCCGGCCAAGCCGAAGACCGGCGCCAAGCCCAAGCCGCGACCCAAGGCCGAGGCCGAACCCAAGACGGAAACCCCCAAGGCCGCTGCCGAGCAAACCCCTGAGGCCGCCGCCGAGGGTCAGGAGGAGAAGGAATAATGGCTGAGATCAGTGCTTCCATGGTGAAAGACCTGCGCGAGAAGACCGGCGCGGGCATGATGGACTGCAAGAAGGCCCTGGTGGAAAGCGGCGGCGATATGAACAAGGCCGTGGACTACCTGCGCGAGAAGGGTCTGGCCAAGGCCGCCAAGAAGGCCGGCCGGGCCACCTCCGAGGGCTTCATCGGTTCCTACATCCACTCCAACGGCAAGATCGCCGTGCTGGTGGAGCTCAAGTGCGAGACCGACTTCGTGGCCAAGAGCGACCAGTTCCGCGAGTTCGCCCGCGAACTGGCCATGCAGGTCTGCGCCGCCAACCCCATCTGCGTCTCCGAGGACCAGGTCCCCGCAGACATCCTGGAGCGCGAGAAGGCCATCTACAAGAAGCAGGCGATGGAAGAGGGCAAGCCCGAGAACATCGCCGAGAAGATCATGGAAGGCCGCCTGAAGAAATTCTACCAGGAAGCCTGCCTGCTTGATCAGGCCTACATCAAGGACGACAAGAAACGGATCAAGGATCTGCTCAACGAGTTGATCGCCCTGCTGGGGGAGAACATCCAGATCGGGCGCTTCACGCGCCTGGCCCTGGGCGAAGACGCCGCGGGCGAGTAAGAAAAACAACGGGCCGCAAGGCCCGTTTTTTTTGCCAAAAGACGAGGAACACTATAAGGTCACCTCGGGCCCGGCGCCCGAAAACAAAGGGAGAAGCATGGACAAGCTGCGCTACTCGCGGGTATTGCTCAAGTTGAGCGGCGAAGCCCTGGCCGGGGATCAGAAGTTCGGCATCCAGCCCGCGGCCATCAACACCTTCTGCCGCGAGATCGCGGAGGTGTCCCAGGCCGGATTGCAGGTCGCCCTGGTCATCGGCGGCGGCAACATCTTCCGGGGCATGGCCGCCAGCGAACAAGGCATGGAGCGCGTCCAGGCCGACTACATGGGCATGCTGGCCACGGTCATGAACGCCCTGGCCGTGCAGGACGCCCTGGAGAAAATGGGCTGCTCCACCCGGGTCATGACCGCCATCGACATGAAGGAGGTGGCCGAACCCTACATCCGGCGCCGCGCCGTGCGCCACCTGGAGAAGGGCCGCGTGGTCATCTGCGCCGCGGGGACCGGCAACCCCTACTTCACCACGGACACGGCTGCGGCCCTGCGCGGCATGGAGCTCAAGGTCGACGCCATCCTCAAGGCCACCAAGGTGGACGGGGTCTACGACAAGGATCCGCGCAAGTTCACCGACGCGGTGCGCTACGAAAGCGTGACCTACATCGAGACGTTGGAAAAGCGGTTGGGCGTCATGGACTCCACGGCCATCTCCCTGGCCCGGGACAACGCCATGCCGATCATCGTCTTCAACCTGTTCAAGGAAGGCAACATCCGCCGGGTCGTCACCGGAGAACCGGTGGGGACCATCGTGCAAGGAGGGAACTAAACATGCAGTCGCTTCTCAAGGACGGCGAGAAACGCATGGACGGGGCCATCAAGAGCCTGGAGAAGAGCTTCACCAAGCTGCGCACCGGGCGCGCCTCCACGGCCCTGGTGGAAAACGTGGTGGTGGACTACTACAATACCCCCACGCCCTTGAACCAGATCGCCTCCATCTCCGTCCCCGATCCCCGGAGCATCACCATCCAGCCCTGGGACAAGGCCGCCTTCAGCGCGGCGGAGAAGGCCATCCTCAAGTCCGACCTCGGACTCACCCCGATCAACGACGGCAAGATCATCCGCATCAACATCCCGCCCCTGACCGAGGAGCGCCGCAAGGATCTGGTCAAGGTGGCCAAGAAGGACACCGAGGAGGCCAAGGTGGCCGTGCGCAACGTGCGCCGGGACATGAACGAGGCCCTCAAGAAGATGCTCAAGGACAAGGCCATCACCGAAGACGACGAGCGCAAGGGCGTGGACGACGTCCAGAAACTCACGGACAAGTACATCAAGTACTGTGACGACACCCTGGCCAAGAAGGAAAAGGAAATCCTGGAGATCTAGGAGCACATGCTGCCGCGACACATCGCCGTGATCATGGACGGCAACGGACGCTGGGCCCGGCAGCGCGGGCTGCCCCGGAGCGAAGGCCACAAGGCCGGAACCGAGGCGGCCCGCGCCGTGGTCACCCGCTGTCGGGAGTTGGGCGTCCGACACCTGACCCTCTACACGCTCTCGCGCGAGAACCTCTCCCGCCCGGCCGAGGAGTTGAGCTACCTCTTCGATCTGCTGGTGCGGTTCCTGAAGAAGGAGACCCGCCTGCTTCTCGAGCAGGACATCCGCCTGAAAATCCTGGGGGAGGTGGACGGTCTGCCCTTCGGCGTACGCCAAGTGGTCCGCTCCGTGGTCGAGAAGACAAAAGACTGCGGTTCCATGACCCTCAACCTGGCCCTGAACTACGGTGGCAGGGACGAAATCCTGCGGGCCTGCCGCGCGCTTCTGGCCAAGGGCCTGGACCCGGCGACGCTCACCGAGGAAGCCTTCGCGGCCGAACTCTACACTGCGGGCCAGCCGGACCCCGACCTCATCATCCGCACCAGCGGGGAGCTGCGGCTCTCCAATTACCTGCTCTTTCAGGCCGCCTACGCCGAGTTCTACTTCACGGATCTCTACTGGCCGGACTTCTCCCCGGCCGAACTGGACAAGGCCCTGGAAGACTACGCCCGCCGCCAGCGTCGTTTCGGCAAGACCGGCGACCAGTTGACCGCCGGGGAGTGAACCGCCCGGGGAAACCCTCCGCTCTCCGGGGTCAAGCCTCGTCGATCTGCTCGGGATTGAGTTCCGCCTCGGCGTATTCCCGATGCAGGCCGCCCTGTATGAAGAGGTCGAAGACCTCCGGGTCGATGTGCTTGTCCTTCTTCATGAACCCCAAAATCTTCAGGGCCTGCGAGAGCTTCATTGGCTGCTTGTAGGGCCGGTCGCTGGCGGTGAGGGCTTCGAAGACGTCGGCCACGGCCAGAATGCGGGCCTGCAGCGGCAGGGCGTCGGCCGTGAGATGGTTGGGGTAGCCGCTGCCGTCGAGCTTCTCGTGGTGGCTCCCGGCGAAGACCGGAATGCGGGCCAGGCGCTTGGGAAAGGGCAGCCGGGAGAGCATGGCCGAGGTGACCACGGCGTGGTTCTCGATGACCTTGCGTTCCTCATCGGTGAGGGAACCCTTGCGGATGGTCAGGTTGCGGACCTCGTCCTCGGTGAGGTAGGGCTGCATGCTTCCGTTCAGGGCATAGGTCTTGGCCGCGATGCCGCGGACCCGCTCGATCTTGGCGTCGTCCATGAACTCGCCCGGGCTGTTGCAGGCCAGCACGAAGTCGCGCTCCTCGACCAGTTCCCGCCGCCGCTCCTCGAACCCCTCGGCCATGGTCCGCATGGCCTCCCGCGAATCTCCCGCCGAGGCCATGTTGATGAGCCGCTCCAGCAGGTCGGTCTGGAGCGACTTCTCGATCAGGGCGAAGCGCAGGCGCACCAGCTCCGCGCGGTCGAAGATGGTCTGGAGCTTGGTGCTCTTGTCCACCACGTGCTCGGGCGTGGTGATCTTGCCCACGTCGTGCATCCAGGCCGCCAGCCGCAGCTCCTCCAACTCCTCTTCGTCGAAATTCACGTCCTTGAACGGGCCCTCGGCCTGGGCGTTGATCGCTTCGGCGATGCTCATGGTCAGCTTGACCACCCGGTCGATGTGGCCCTTGGTATAGGGCGACTTGGCGTCGATGGCCTCGGCGATGCTCTGAATGAAGGAATAGAGCAGACGCTTGAGGTCTCGGATGAGCTGGGTGTTGGTCAGGGCCACGGCGGCCTGGGAGGCCAGGGCCCCCACCAGGCCGATGTTCCGCGGCGAAAAGGCAGTGACCGCGCCGGAGACCGGATCCAGAGCATTCAGGAGCTGGAGCACGCCGATGATGTCGCCCTCATGGTTGGTCATGGGCACCACGAGCATGGAGGTGGAACGGTAGCCCGTGGCCTGATCGTACTTGCGCGGCCCGGTGAAGTCGAAGCCCTCGGCCTCATAGACGTCCGGAATGTTGACCAGTTCGCGGGAGAGGGCCACATGGGAGGAGACGTTGGCGTGGTTCTCCGCGCCATCCGGTGTATAGAGCGGCACGGGCGGCAGGGTGATGACCAAGCCGCTGGTGCCGCCCATGCGGGTCTTCATGGTGTCGTTCTGGAGGATGACGAAGTCCAGGTGGCGTCCCGCGTCATCGACGATGTAGAGCGTCCCGGCGTCGGCCCCGGTCAGGGCCCGGGCCTCGTCCACGATCATCTCGAAGAGCCGGTCGATGTTCCTCTCGCTGGAGAGGGCCAGGCCGATCTCGGTGAGCCGCTCCAGGTGACGGGCCGTGGTGTTCAGATCCTCTCCGTTCCCACCGGACGCAGCCGATGTCTTCTCCCGCGAGTCGGAACCCATGTCGTCCCCCGTGAGGCCGAAACGGGCGCCTTCCGCGCGCTCCGGCCGGTATTCCTGTTGTCCTAACACGTTTTGTTCCCTCGGGAAACCGCGTATCCGGGAGGATTCCCTCCAGGTTGCCGTCCTCCCGGGAATCGTTTACACAAAACCACTTGCGGCGAATGCCGCCAACATGGCCCGGAGCCCGCATGGATTCCTCGCATCAGAAACGCATCCTCACCGGAGTTCTGCTCCTCCTCGTGCCGACCCTCGGCCTCTATTACGGCGGCTGGGTTCTGGTGACGGTTCTGGCCGTGTTCTGCGGCTTGGCGCTCTGGGAATACCTGAGCCTGTTCTGGCCCCAGGGCCGCCTGGGTCTCAAGGTGCAGGGAGTGATCTGCGGCGCGCTGCTTCTGGCGGCCTTCCACAGCGGCAGCGCGAACCTCGTGGGTCTGGCCCTGCTGGCTGGCTTCTGGTGCGCGGGCATGGGCTTCCTCTTCGGCTACAGCCGGGCCCCGGAAAACACCGACTTCCGCGACGCCGCAGTGTTCCTGGCCGGACTCGTCTATCTGCCCGTGACCTTGCAATTCTTCCTGCACTTCTCGCCTCTTGAAAGCATCCTGGTCATCCTGGCCGCCGCCGTATCGGACACGGCGGCCTTCTATGCCGGAACCCATTTCGGCAAGCGCCGGATCTGGCCCTCCATCAGCCCCAAGAAATCCTGGGCCGGAAGCGTGGGCAGCCTGCTCGGCTGTCTGGCCCTCTGCCTGGGCCTGGGGCTGTCGCTGGGCCGGGCGTCCTGGTGGGCCTTCGCCCTGCTGGGGCTGGCCCTGAACGCGGCGGCCCAGATGGGCGACTTTTTCGAGTCGGCCCTCAAACGCCGCCTGGACATCAAGGACTCGGGCAAGATCCTGCCCGGCCACGGCGGCCTGCTCGACCGCGTGGACAGCCTGCTCCTTCTGGTCCCGGTCTACGCCCTGGCCCGGACCCTCGTGCCCTTTTTCGGAGACTGACGCGCGATCGCCGTGAACACCTACATATCCGCCTGGCCGCCTTCGGTGCTCCAAGACCGCTTTCCCCGACGGGTCGCCGTGCTCGGCTGCACCGGCTCCATCGGCGTGAACGCCCTCAAGGTCGTCGCGCTCCACCCCGACCTGCTGCGCATCAGCGCCCTGGCCGCCGGACGCAACGCCACCTTGCTGGCCCAACAGGCCGCCGTCTTCCGCCCTCCGCTCCTGGCCGTGCTGGATGAGGCCGTAGCGACGACTCTGCGCGCCGCCCTGCCCTCCGGCTACTCGCCGGAAATTCTCGTGGGCCCGGCGGGATACGAGACCGTCGCCGCCCAGTCCGAGGCCGACGTGGTGCTCTCGAGCATCGTGGGCGCGGCCGGTTTTCCGCCCACGCTGGCCTCCGTGCGGGCCGGAAAGATCGTGGCCCTGGCCAACAAGGAAAGCCTCGTCCTGGGCGGGCACCTCATCCGCGCGGCCTGCCGCGCCACCGGGGCCGTGATCCTGCCCGTGGACTCGGAGCACAACGCCCTGTTCCAGGGACTCCTGGGCCACGGCGGCGAGACGCCCACCCGGCTCATCCTCACGGCCTCCGGCGGCCCGTTCCGGGGCCGGACACGGGAGGAACTGGCCGGAGTCACCGCCGCCCAGGCTCTGAACCACCCCAACTGGTGCATGGGCCCGAAGGTGAGCATCGACTCCGCGACGCTCATGAACAAAGGCCTGGAGATCATCGAGGCCTGCCACCTTTACGGCCTGCCCGCCGAACGCGTGGACGCCGTGGTCCATCCGCAGAGCATCGTGCATTCCCTGGTGGAATACGCCGACGGTTCCCAGATCGCCCATCTGAGCCACCCGGATATGCGCCTGCCCATCGCCCACTGCCTCTGCTTTCCCCGCCATCTGCCCCTGGGCCTCAAGACCCTTGACCTGGCCCGGGTGGGCAGCCTGACTTTCGAGGAACCCGACGACGCGGCCTTCCCCTGCCTGGGCCTGGCCAAGGCGGCCTACGCCGCGGGCGAAAGCCACCCCATCGTGCTCAACGCCGTGAACGAAATCGCGGTGGAGCGCTTCCTGGCCGGGGCCATCGGCTTCCTGGACATCCCCCGGATTCTGGAGAAGGCCCTGAGCGAACACCAACACTGCCCCGTGGGGCGGCCCGAGGACGTGCTCTCCCTGGACCGCGCCGCGCGGGCCCGAGCCTTCGAACTGCTGTGAGCGGCCTTCCCTTTTGCCGGAAAGGCACTATACTCTGGCATCCCATGCACACCGAGCACACGAGGAAGCATTCGTGACAAGCGCCATCGCCGTCGTCCTGGTCCTGAGCGGACTCATTTTCTTCCATGAACTCGGCCACTTTTTGATGGCCCGCGTCCTGGGCATCGGAGTCAAGGCCTTTTCCCTGGGCTTCGGCCCACGCCTTCTGGGCTGGCGCAAGGGCCCCACGGACTACCGGCTCTCGGCCGTGCCCCTGGGGGGCTATGTGAACCTGGCCGGGGAAAACCCGGAAAATGACGAAGGCGACCTGGAGTTCCCCAAGACGGCCCTCTTCAACCTGCGGCCCGCCTGGCAGCGCATGCTCGTGGTGGCCGCCGGTCCCGTGTTCAACTTCTTCCTGGCCTGGCTCATCTATTGGGCCCTGCTCTTTTCCTACGGCCAGGCCGCGCTCAAGCCCGTGGTCGGAGACGTGCTGCCCGACAGCCCGGCGGCCCGGGCGGGCATCCTGGCCGGGGACACGATCACCGAGGTGGACGGCCGCAAGGTGCTCAGCTGGAACGAGATGACCATGACCATCCAGACCGGCGGCTACCGGGCCATGCCCCTGGTCCTGCTCAGGAACGGGGAGGAGATCGCCCTGTCCGTGGAGCCCGCCACCCGGGAGCTGGACGCGGACGGCCGCTCGGTCAAGGTGCCCATGATCGGCATCCGGGCCTCGGGCGAGACCATGATCCTCGTGCCGCCCCAGGATCTCTGGCGCAGCGCCCTGGGCGCGGGCCGCGAAACCTGGGAGAAAACCTGCCTCATCGGGCGCGGCATCGCCAAGATGGTCAGCGGCGAAATCTCGGTGAAAGAGGTGGGAGGCCCCATCCTCATCGCCCAGGAAGTGGGCCGTCAGGCCCGCTCGGGCCTGGCCGAGGTGCTGGCCCTCACGGCCTTCATCAGCCTGAACCTGGGCCTGCTCAACCTCCTGCCCGTGCCCGTGCTGGACGGCGGCCACATCGTCTTCTTCGGCTACGAGGCCGTGTTCCGACGGCCGGTGAGCGAACGCCTGCGTTTGGTGGCCACGCGCATCGGCATCGCCTTCCTCTTTCTGCTCATGGGACTGGCGCTGTTCAATGACCTCTACCGAATCCTGGCCTGACGCGGCGCCCCTGCTCCTGGTCCTCGACGGCTCCGGGGACCGCCTGCACTTCCTCCTGGCCCAGGAGGAGGGCGACGGCCTGTCCCCGCTCTGTCACCAGACCTGGGCCGTTGCCGGACAATCGGCGCGCTTCCTGGCCCCGGCCCTGCAGCACGCCCTGGCGCTCTTCGGCCGTCGCGCCGCGGAAATCCGCCGCATCGCCTGCCTGCGGGGGCCAGGCGGCTTCACCGGCACCCGGCTGGCCCTGGCCCTGGCCGAGGGACTGGCCGCGGCCACCGGGGCCCTGCGCGCGGGCCTGGACGTTCTGCCGCTGCTGGCCGAGGCCCCGGCGGACCTGGGCACAGGCAGCGTGCTGCCCCTGACCTGGTCCCGCAAGGGCCAAGTCTACGCCCAGGCCTTCGCGGCTCCCGGCCTCTCGCCCCTGACCGAGGCGGCGGCCCTGCGCCTGGAAGATGTCCTGGAGTTGTGCGGCCGCCTGCCCGGGCCCGTGACCCTGTTGGGCAACGGTCTGCACCGCAACCTGCCGTTTTTCCGGGAAGGCCTCGACGCACGACGGAACGCGCGCCTCCTGGGCCCGGACTGGAACCAACCGGGAACGGAAACGCTGCTCCGGGCCGCATCCCGCGCCAAGTACGCCGACCGCCCCGTGCAGCCGCTCTACCTGCGGGCCTCGGACGCCGAGGACAACCTGCCGGAATTCGCCCGGGCCAGGGGACTGGACCCGGAAGCGGCCCGAACCCTGCTCCAGCCGGGCACCAGCCTCAAAACCACGTTCTGATGCCCGTCCCCGGCCAGGGGCTGTCGCTCCGCCGCCCGAGGGCGGCGCGTTCTCTCATGTTTCGTGGAAGGAATCAGGCGGTCAGGCGGTCCAGGGTCGCTGCCATCTGGCGGCCCAGGGGCGTCTGCAGGGACATTTCGCGCTCCAGGTTGGTGATTCCCTTGAGCACGGTGGAATGCTTGCGGCCCAGGCGTTCGCCGATGACCGACAAGGACAGGCTGGTGTGCTTGCGGGCCAGATAGAAGGCCGCGTTGCGGGCCGCGACCACCGCCTGCTTGCGACTTCTGGAGGCGAGCTGCTCGGGGGTCAGGGCGAAACTCTTGCAGATGAAATCCAGGATGCGCTCGAAATCCGGTCGGGCGTCGGTCACGGCGTAGTTGCGCAACACGTCCCAGGCCAAATCCAGGGTCACGGCCTGATTGAGCAGCCGGGCCTTGAGCACCAAGTTGCGCAGGCAGCTCTCCAACTGGCGGATATCCGAGGTCACGCGCTCGGCCAGCAACTCGGACACGGATTCGGGCACCATCACCTGCAAGGTCTTGGCCTTGCGCTCCACAATGCGCCGCCGCGTCTCGAAGTCCGGCTTCTCGATGTTCGCCAGGAACCCGGAGCAGAACTGGGAGACCAGGGTCGAGTCGAGCCCGGCCAGTTCCCGCGGCAGGAAGGAACTGGTGCAGACCACTTTGCAGCCCCGGGCCTGCAGGGCCTTGAGCGTACAGAGCAGTTCGTCCTGCATCTTCTCCTTGCCCTGAAAGAAATGCACGTCCTCGAGCAGCAGCACGTCCACGGCCTCGCGGAATTCGGCCTTGAAACGCGACACCTCCCGGGCCTTGATGGCCAGGACGAGCCGGGTGGCGAACTCCTCGGCGGTGAGGCAGGCGATGTGCGGCGCGCGACGGTTGCCTTGGGTCGAAAGGGCCTGGCCGATGCCGTGCAGAAGGTGGGTCTTGCCCAGGCCGGGACCGGCGCCGAGGAAGAGATTGTCGGCGGTCAACGTGCCCCTGCACAGGCTGGAGGCGGCGGCCCAGGCCAGCTCGTTGCAGGGGCCGACCACGAAGTCGTCGAGGTTGAAGCGCCACTTGTTCTGGGCCACGGGGCGGGGTGTATGCACGATAGGCAGGCCCAGCTGGCTCGGCGCGGGGTGGACCGCCTCGGTCACGACGACAGGCGTCGACGGGGCTGGAACTCGGCGCACCACGACCTGAACATCGGGGCGGGAGCCGAGAATTTGGGCCGCGCAGTCCGCCACCTCGTTCAGCAGGCGGTCGCGTACCCAGGCGGCGACGAAATCGTTGGGCGCCATCAGGCGTAGCGCCCCATCGACCACTTCCCCGTCCAGGGGTTTGATCCAAACGGTAAATAGTCTGGAATTCAGATTTTTTTCCAGAGCGGCGTAGATATGCTTCCAGGCGTCGGTGACCATGTTCCGCGTTGTATGCAATCGGTCGGAAGCCAACAACGCGAATAAACGGCCGACGCCGTCGCTTTCCCTTTCGCTTCTCTACAACATAACACATTGATATAAAAGCTATTAGTCCTATCCCTCGGTTCCGACCGTCACACGCTCTCCCCAGTAGGCAACGATCCGGTCACAAGGGCTTTGCCGCCTGCAACAGTTTTTTTTCAACAACAAGTTGACAACATTTTAAACATGGTAAAATGAATTTTTCAGCTGAAATTGAACTCTTTCATTATTTTTTAAGATACGATCAGAGTAAAGGTTTACAATTACACTTCGCGGGATGTTCGCAAACGCTTCCGGTTTCGCGCTTAACATATTAAAATTAAAGATATTATATTTAGAGTTCAAAAAAATCCCCGCAGTGGAAATTCCCCAGTCCGCAGCCTCTCTGCCCGCCGAGGCGCGCGGGGACGACGTTCTCGCCACAGCCGTTAGGAACAAAGATATACGCATGAAATAAATAGTAAAATAATAGAAGAGCCCGGACAGCGACACATCCGTGGCGGATGCGGCCGGGCCGGGCTTCCGAGCGGAAAAATCGGAATTATCGGCGGCTACGCCCCGTTATCCCGGAGCGGATAGCGCCCGCACGTGAAGCGGGCCGATTCCGGGCAGTAGCCCAGGCGTTCGCAACGCGCCCCGGCGACGGCGAAGAGGGCGGGCAGGCGATCCCGACAGATCGCCAGCATGGCCAGGGCCATGTCGCGGATCTCCCACTGGGCGCGGGCGCAGCAGCGCAGGCTGAAGAAATGCAGCAGGGCCCGGCAGTTCATGGTCAGCACGATCTTGGTCTCGGCGGCCTGGGGCAGGACGAACCGGGCATCTTCATTGGCCTTCGCCCCCCGGCCGTTGGCCGCCAACAGTCCCCTGAGTTCGCGATAGGCCCCGGAGATCTCCACCATGAGGGTCTCGAAGCGTTCCCGGGCCTCGGGAATCCTGGCGATGGCCGGCGGCAAGATGTAGTCCATGTCGGATTCGTCCACGTAGCGCTGGCTCTGCTGGGAATAGGAGGCGATCCGATGGCGCACCAACTGGTGCGAACAGGCCCGGGAGATGCCCTCCACCGCGAAGCTGAAACTGACGTGCTCCACCGGGCTGTCATGTCCCGACTCCAGGACGGACTGCACGAACTCGGCCTGCTTCTCCCGCCCGATCTCGCCGGAGAGCAGGCGGGGCCACATGTCGGCGACGAATCCCGCGTGGTAGCACTGGCGAAAGGCGGCGTAGATCAGGGACAACGGCTCGGGGGTCATGGCCAACAGCTCGACCCGGAGCTTCTTCTGCGGCATGGGGGCTCCCTTGGCTTGCGGTTTCCGGCGGGTGTACCCAAAACGCCGCCCCTGGGCAAGACGGCCTCGCGCTCTCCTGTTGGGCGCTACAGGCGGAGCTTGTCCAGCAATTCCCGGACCTGCTCCTCCAGCGGCCGGAAGCCCTGAAGCAGAAAATGCAGCGTGCTCATGAATACCGGCTCGGCGGCGAAAAAATGTTCGGCGGCCCGCACACGCAGGCCGTCCGCGTCCTCGTCCGGGTGCTCCCGAAGCAGCCGTTCGGCCACGGCCGGAGCCCCGCTCATGAGATAGAAGACCGTGCCCAGGGAACGCACCCGCTCCGGGCCGCCCTCCAACCCGATGTCGGCTTCGTCCAGGGCCACCACGGCCCGATCCCGCCCGGCTTCCGCCCATTCCTTATAAGAGCGGAACGGGATGCCCAGCCGCTCCGACGCCAGCCGCCCCAGATCGCCGCGTCCCGATCCGGCCACCCCGGCCAGGAACACGATTCCGTCGGGCCGGTAAGGGCGCACCGGCCTGGAACCGTGTGTCCGGGTTTTGTCCGGCTCGGCCACCGCCACCTTTTTTTGGATGAAACGCATGGGCTTGTGCATGCCCCCCTGTAACGCGCCGCCGTTCCCGGGGCAAGGGCGGCATCCCTTTGTCCGCAAGGCGTTTTCGGCTCCGCTCATGGCCGGCCATAATTTTTCATCAAGATTCCTAAAGTTTTCCCAGGACAGGCCGATCAGGTAGGCGACACCAGCGGAGAACAGGTGAAGGGCGTGGTGCCCGGCCGCCGATCCGCACAGGCATGGAAGCCGAAAAACATTCAAGGAGGAAATCATGGCCCTGGTTATCAACCACAACTTGATGGCGATGAATGCGAGCCGTAACCTTTCGAGCTCTTACGGCGCTCTCGCTGTGTCCACCCGCCGCCTGTCGTCCGGCCTCCGCGTCGGCACCGCGGCCGACGACGCCGCCGGCTTGGCTGTCCGCGAGCTCATGCGCTCGGACATCAGGTCGCTGCAGCAGGGCATCCGGAACGCCAACGACGGCATCTCGCTCATCCAGACGGCTGACGGCGCACTCCAGATCATCGACGAGAAGCTGATCCGAATGAAGGAACTGGCCACCCAGGCGGCCACCGGTACCTACAACTCGGACCAGCGCCTCATCATCGACTCGGAGTATCAGGCCATGGCGTCGGAAATCACCCGAATCGCCAACGCCACGGACTTCAACGGCATTCACCTGCTCAACGGCAACCTGTCCGGTGAGAACTCCAGCCACGACGGCACCGGCCTGGTCTCCACCGGCCCGCTGAAGGTCCACTTCGGCACGGCCAACGACTGCGCTGAGGACTACTACTACATCTCCATCGGAACGGCCACGGCCTCCGCCCTGGGTCTCGGCCACGCCACCGGCACCAAGACCGGCACCGGCGCCGCCGCCAACGCGGGCAAGTCCATCTCCACCCAGGCCCTGGCTCAGGCCACCCTGGATGCCCTGCAGGACGCCATCGTGTCCAAGGACAAGATCCGCGCCAACCTGGGCGCCCTCCAGAACCGGCTGGAGAACACCGTGAGCAACCTGGAGATCCAGGCCGAGAACGTCCAGGCCGCCGAATCCCAGATCTCCGACGTGGACGTGGCCACCGAGATGACGGAGTTCACCCGTCAGCAGATCCTGACCCAGTCCGCCGTGTCCATGCTGTCCCAGGCCAACTCCCTGCCGCGGATGGCCCTCAGCCTGATCGGCGGCTAACGCGCCTCGGGCGGCTGAGCGATGAACCTCTAACGGAAAGCCGGACCGCCGAGCGGTCCGGCTTTCCTTTTTGATGGCACCGGCCTTGCATCTTTCCGGGGGCGGACCAGACACGGAATAATTTTCCCGAGGGAATCAGCATGGCCGACGACACCTCTTCCATCAGCGCTTATACTTCAGCCTACACCTCCGGCAACATCAACTTCACCGGACTGGGCAACGGCACGGACTTCAACTCGCTCATCGACGGGTTGGTGAAGGCCGAAAGCGCCCATCTCACCCAGCTCCAGACCTGGCGGGCCACCTGGGACAAGAAGATCACCGCCTTCCAGGAGCTGAACACCTCCATGCTCTCACTCAAGACCGCGCTGGAGAAGATGGACACCATGAACGAATTCCTGACCAAGAACGCCTCGAGCACCAATTCCACCGTGCTCACGGCCACGGCCGACAGCGCGGCCGAGGAAGGCACCCACAAGGTCGAAATCAACCAGTTGGCCCAGAACAAGATCATGGCCACCGTCACCGGTTACAGCGCCGGCAGTTCGGTGATCAACTCCTCCGGCGGCGACCAGATCCTCCAATATGTCTACAAGGGAACCACCTACAACCTCACCGTGCCCACCGGCACCACCGTGGATGGTTTGGTCAACCTCATCAACAACCAGCCCGCGAACCCCGGAGTCAAGGCCCTGGCCATCTTCGACGGCTCAAACTACTATGTCCAATTCCGGGGCATGGATCTGGGCGTGGGCGCATCCTTGACCATCGGCGCGGGCACCACGCTGACAGGCTTCAAGGCCGCCGACTGGACCACCACCCAGAACAACCAGAACTCCCAGATCCGTGTGGATGGCTGGCCCACAAGCGGCTGGATCAGCAACGCCGCCAACAGCGTGAGCAACGTCATCACGGGTCTGACCTTGAACCTCAAGGACTCCGCGCCCGGTTCCACCGTCACGCTGACCGTGGGCACGGACCTGGAGGCGGTCAAGGAGAACGTCCGCACCTTCGTGACCCAGATGAACACGGTTCGCGCCAAGATCCAGGAACTGACCAAGTACGACGACCTGAACAAGGCCGGTTCGTTGCTCACCGGCAACTACGGCGTTGACATCGTCTCCCAGAATCTGAAGAATATCGTCGCCGACAAGGGCGTCGGCTTCATTTCCTACAACACCCTGGGGCTGACGGAAGACACCTACGTCTCCCTGGGACAGATCGGCATCAGCACCGACGCCCAGACCGGATCGGCCACCTTGGGGATGCTCGTGCTGGACGAAGAAAAGCTGGACGAAGCCCTGACCAACAACCCGACCGCAGTGGCCAAGCTCTTCTCGGCGGACGATCTGGGCGAAAGCAAATCCTCGGCCTTCTCGTACCTGTCGCTGGTCAAGGGCACCACCCAACCCGGGGAATACCAGCTCAAGGTCAAGGTCAAGGCCGACGGCTCGGGCATTGAGAGCGCCACCATCAACGGCCATGCGGCCAAAATTTCCGGCGCCTGGGAAATCACCGGCGCGGCGGCGACCCCGGAGGCCGGTCTGGCCATCCGGCTGGATTCGCGAACCGCCGGTTCCACCTATGACGGCATGGTCACGGTCAAGCGCGGCAAGACCGGAGAACTCGCCGACGAACTCAAGGATCTGACCGACAAAAGCGACGGCCCCCTGGCGATCCTGCAGAACAATTACAAGGACATCATCAAGTCCATCGACAGCAAGATCGACTACGAGACGACCCGCTTGGAAAGATACAAGACCACGCTCAAGAACAAGTACGCCCGGCTGGACTCCCTGCTCGGTTATTACGACAAGCTCAACAGCCAGTTGACCAGCTCGATCAAGCAGTTGTCCAGCAGCAGCAGCTCGTAGCCCGTCCCATCTGCCCGTGGAGGACAATCGTTCATGAAGAATGGAGCCAAGGCCTATCTCGCCACCCAGGTGACCACCACCACCCAGGGCGACCTGCTGCTCATGCTCTACGACGCGGCCATCAAATTCCTGAAACAGGCCAAGGTCAAGATCGCCGAGCGAAACTACGCGGAGAAGGGCATCCTCATTTCGCGGGCCCTGGACATCATCAGCGAACTCGCCGAAAGCCTGAACAAGGAGAAGGGCGGCGACGTCGCCAAGAACCTGAACAACCTGTATTTCTTCTGCAGCACTCGTCTGCTCAAGGCCAACCTGAAGATGGATGCGGCCTTGATCGACGAGGTCGTCGGCATCCTCTCCGGCATCCGCTCCGCCTTCGCCCAGATCATCCCAGGCTACGAAGGGCGACCGCCATCGGCCCTGCACGGCGCCTCACCCCTGGCCGACGAGTCCATCGCCACGCCGAAACCCGCTCACCCGATGCCCCAGGTCAACAACCTGGACCTCATGGGCTCCCCGGCCCAGCCCTTGGCTGGAATCCTGCCCCAAAACGACAATGCCGCGACGGCGCTCAAACCCGCCAGGCAGGCTTCCCCCGTTCCGGCGTCGCCGGCCGCTTCCCCGACCCAGCAGCCCGGCGTGAACCGGCTGAGGGCCATCAACGCCTACGCCTCCAACAGGGGCTGATCCGGTTTACTTCCCGGGCCGTCCGTGTCACCACAGGCCATGGCCGCCCCCATCCGCGTACTCCATGTGGCCAAGTCCCTGGGACTCGGCGGCACGGAAAAGGTCATGCAACTCTTCGCCACGCACCTGGACCGCTGCGGTTTTCAGGTGGCGGTCCACAGTCCGCTGGACGGGCCGCGCGGCCCCCTGCTCCGGGCAGCGGGAATCCCCACCCATATCGGCGCGGACCTCTTCAAGACCCTCTGCGCCTGGAAACCGGACGTGGTCCATCTGCACCGCGCGGGCTGGCCCGAGCCCGGGCTCCTGCGCCCACTGGCCGCAGCCCGCGTGCCCGTGGTCGTGGAGACCAACGTTTTCGGTCGCCACGACCCGAGCCCTTCGGCCAAGGTGCTGGACCGCACCCTTTTCGTTTCGCGCTTCTGCGCCGAACGCTTCGCGGCCCACACCGGCATTCCGGCCGAACCGCCGCGCTACGGCGTACTGTACAATCCCGTGGCCACGGATTTCTTCGCCCGGGCCTGCCCGCCGCGCGACCTCTCGGCTCCGGCAGCCGGTCGACTCTCGCGCCCCGACCCGGGCAAGTGGTCACGTCTGGCCCTGGATTTCCTGCCTCTTGCCGCCGAGGCCCTGCCCGGGTTGCGCTATCGGATCGTCGGCGGCCTCCCGGAGGCCGAGGAGTATGTGCGGACCCACGGCCTGGAGGCCAACGCGGAGTTCCTGCCGCCGCTGACCTCGGACGAGGAGCTGGCCGGATTCTTCAACTCGATTTCCCTCCTGGCCCACGCCAACGACACGGGCGAGTCCTTCGGCCTGGCCATCGCCGAGGCCATGGCCGCCGGGCTGCCGGTGGTCACGCACCCCTGCCCCGAGCCGCGCGACAACGCCCAACTCGAACTGGTGGAGCACGGCGTCACCGGATTGGTGGCGCGAGATACGCGGGAATACGCCCAGGCCGTGATCTTCCTGCTGACCCACCCCGAGGAGGCCCGAAACATGGGCGAGGCCGGACGGGCAAAGGCGGCGCGGCTGTTCCGCGCCCAGAACCTGGCCGCCCGCCTGGGCGACATCTATCGTGAAATCCTGGCCGCCAAGGTGCTGAACCGATGAACCGGGAACTGCTCCGAGCCTATGGCGCCGAAGTCCTTTCCTTCGCCTGGAGCGGAGCCGCCGAAACCGCTCCCCCCGCTCGGCCGGACGCCGGAGCCCTGGACAAGGCCCTGGCCCGCTGCCTGCGACTGGCCGAGAAGAGCGGCCGGCAATCGTTCGTTCTCTTGGGCCTGGGCTCGGGGGCCCTGGCCTCGGCCCTTTCCGAAGCCCTGCCCGGGACCGTGGAACTCCTCGTCTGCACCCTGGACCCCGCCTCGGCCCGGGCCGCGCTCCAAGCGGGCGGGCTCCCCAGCCTTGGCCGCGATCCACGCCTGGCCCTGCTGGCCGACACCTCGCCCTGGGCCCTGCTCTTCCTCATGGACATGGCGGGGATCACTCCGGCCGCCGCCGTGCTCGCGCTCAACCCCGAGGCCACGGACGCCGAACGCGCCGGACTGGCGGCCCTGCAACGCACCCTGAGCGCCTCCCGCCCCCTGGACGTGCCGCCCCCGGCCCCGGGACAGGCTCCGGCCATCTCGGCCGCCGCCATCCTGCGGCCGGACGAGCCGGATCTGCCGGGCTTCTTCGCCCAGTTTCCTTCCTGGCTGGCCGAACTCTGCGTCCTTTGGGACGCGCCCTCTCCGCCCTCCAAGATTCCTCCCTGCTCCGTCCCCCTACGCCAGGCCGCGCGCCTCCTCGAACACGACTTTTCGGCCCAGCGCCAAGCCATGCTGGGCCTCTGCCGCAGCCCCTGGATTCTCTATCTGGACGCGGACGAAACCCTGCGCCCAGGAGACTGGCCCCGCATCGCGGGACTGACCGCCCAGGGCCAAGTCGCCGGGTGGCACTTCCCGCGCCTGACCTTCTACCCGGACCAGGACCACTGCCGCATGGGCCTGGGGCTCTGGCCCGACCTGCAACTGCGCCTGTTCCGCCGCAACCCGGGGCTCTCCTTCGTCAAACCGGTGCATGAACGGCTCACCGGGCTGGACGGCCCCGAGGCCGTGGCCCTGGACCTGCCTATCCTGCATCATACCCATCTGCTCAAGCGGCCCGAAGCCATCCGCCGCAAACTGGCCTCCTTCCTGGTTGCCGGAAGCGGCCGAGGACATACCCTGAGTCGGGACTACCCCCACCTGCCGCGCCATTTGCTGGAACCGCCCCTGAAGTCGGAGCACACGCGCGCGCTGCTTGCTGGCTTTCTATAATCCAGCGAAGCCGGACGCCGCCGCCTTGATTCCCCCTGTGAAAGGGGCTAGGTTATTGACCCCGGAGGGCTTGAGCGCCCAAGAACTTCATACGAGGACCCGCATGCTCGTCACCTGTCCCCAATGCCAATTCAGCCGGGAACTCCCCGAAGACAAGATACCGGCCCGCGCCCAAGTGGCCACCTGTCCCAAGTGCAAGCACAAGTTCCGCTTCCGCGACCTGCCGCCCGAGGAGGCCGAGACGGCTCCCGCAGCCCCTGCCGAGGACGTTCCGACCGCCGAAGCGCCTGAAACTCCTCCGCCCGCGGCGCCAGCCGAGGATGACATCTGGGAGCGCCTGGGATCGATCCAGCCGGAGCAAGCGGAACCCCAACCCGGGCAGACACCCGACGACCCCTTCGCCGCCGACCCGGAACGCCCTGAAGTGGACGTGCCCTTCGAACGCCTGGACCAGTTCGGCTTCTTCCCGGGCATCACCCAGACCATCCGCCGGGCCATGTTCTCACCCCAGCTCTTCTTCCAGGCCATGCCCCAGCGCGGGCTGGGCAAACCCCTGACCTTCGCCGTCCTGCTGGGCCAGTTCCAGATATTCTTCCAGCTTCTCTGGAGCATGACCGGGCTCCTGGGCGAAAAACCCGAGGTCGCGCCCGGCACCATGGGCTTCGGCCTGGTCATGGCCCTGGTCCTGGCCCCGCTCTTCCTCTCCGTGTTCCTCTTCCTGGAGACGGCGGTCTTCCACTTCTGCCTCATCCTCTTCCGCTCCGCGAACAAAGGCTTCGAGGGAACCTTCCGGGTCATGGCCTACTCCAACGCCCCCCTGGTCCTCTCCTTCGTTCCCGTCGCCGGCCCGATCCTGGCCTATCTCTGGGGGCTGGGGATCACGGTCGTCGGCGCGCGGCACATGCACGGCGCCAGCCTCGGGCGCGTACTCGGGGCCTTCGCCCTGCTCCTGGTCATCGTGGGCGGCATCCTGGGCCTCATGTACTACGCGGCCGCGACCATTCCACCGGCGGGAAAATGAACGGCCGGACCTCCCCCCTCGGATGGCTGCGCAAGCGCTGGCGCGACTGGCGGACCTGGCGCAGACTCGCGAGGGAGGCCCACCCGCGCAAAATTCTCGACCTGACCCGGGAAATCCGTGAAATGGCCGCGCTGGCGGCCCAGGTCTGTCCCCGCGAGGAGGCCGTTCAGTCGCGCATCCAGGCCATCCAGACCGAAATGGACCGGCTGGCCGGCCATGCCGGCCGCCCCGAATTCCATCGCCTGCCCGCAGGCAAGCGCATCCTCCTGCGCCAGGGCCTGCTCCAGTCCAGGGAACAGCTCCTGGAGACCATGCAGGCAGCCCCCACTCCCACCCGCCTCTTGCAGTAACTCCGGTACGCTTCTTGCTTTCTTTAGGTTTCGAGGAGGACCGTCCGTCAGCGACTTGACGGCGGCCGTCGGAAACCCCAACCCATGCGTACGCCATGAAACACATCGCCTTGGCCCTGCCCCTGCTCCTGCTCCTGGCCGCTTGCGGCCACGTGGACCTGGCCGTGACCGACCAGACCCGGATATACCGGGACGCCCCGGTGCAACGCACCCCGCTGCTCGTCTCCGTGCAGCCGAAGGAACGCACCTATGCGCCCATCAAGGCCCTGGTCTATCCCCTCTGGGTTTCCCAGCAGACCATCGACCAGCGGACCATCGGCCGCTCCCTGGGCCGGGTCATGGTCCAGACCTGGAACGCCCGGCAGCTCTTCCCGGTGCTCGTCTACGACGAGGATCTCATCTACCGGAACGCGGAAAAGGCGGTGGCGCAGGGCCGCATCCGGGGCGCGGACGTGGTCGTCACCGGCGTGGTCAGCTACTACTATGATGGCGGCAGCCTGGACGACTCGGGCATCTCCCTGCGGGTGAACATCTACGACACCCGCACGGGTCAGGCCCTCTTCTCCATGGAGCAGGCCGCGCGCATCGAGTCCCATCTCGTGGAGGACTGGATACTCTGGTCCGCGCGCACCCGACTGCCTCCCTCCCCCATGCAGGCCATGATCGCGGCCATCGCCCAGGACATGACCGTACCCCTGGCCTCCTGGCTGCCCCCGCCGGACGCGGTATTCGCCGAGACGAGCGCGGACATCGCGCGCGGACTCACCGAGCGGCAGACTCCTCCGGCCGCCATCCCGGCCTCGGCCCAGGACAAGGAACGGGAACTGGCCGCCGAACCCAACTCGGCCGCGGCCATGAGCAAACACATCGCGGGCCAGGGCAATTCCCCCGGCCCCGGCGTGAACCTCATGATCCACTTCGACACGGACAAGGCCGTGATCAGGCCCGAGTCCTACCCGCTGCTGGACGAACTGGGCAAGGCGCTCAGCGCCGAGCCGCTCAAGGGCCGCAGGTTCGTCATCGCCGGGCACACGGACTCGGACGCGGGCGAGGCCTACAACATGCAGCTCGGCAAGGCCCGAGCCGAGGCGGTCAAGACCTATCTGGCCAGAAAATTTCAGATCCCCGGCAACCTGCTCGTCACCGAAAGCTACGGCAAGACCCGGCCCATCGCGCCCAACACCACCGCCGAGGGCAAGCAGCGCAACCGCCGGGTGGAGGTGCGTCTGGCCTCCTGAGACTTGACTGGCGAAGGGAGATTCTTACATCAGGGGGCCCCTCGGGCCCCTTTTTTTCGGCTTTGCGACGGGGGGCTTTTGTGCTACCTCAAAGGGCGTTTTCCCAACGCCATCCAAGGACGAACACCACATGATCGGAATTTCCAAGCTCTATTGCGGCGCCGTGGAAGCCTCGGACGCCCTGCGCTACGGCCGCCAGTCCGGCAAGCTCCCCTCGCACCTCCTCCAGTTCTCCGCGGACAAGAAGCCCGTGGTGGTCTGGAACATGACCCAGCGCTGCAATCTCAAGTGCGTGCATTGCTACGCCCATGCCGTGGACCCCAAGGGCACGGACCCCATCAGCACCGAGCAGGCCAAGGTCATGATCGACGATCTGGCGGCCTACGGCGCGCCGGTCATGCTCTTCTCCGGCGGCGAACCCCTGGTCCGCGAAGACCTGGTGGAGCTGGCCAAGTACGCCACCTCCAAAGGCATGCGCGCGGTCATCAGCACCAACGGCACCCTGATCACCAAACGCAAGGCCAAGGAGCTCAAGGAAGTCGGCCTCTCCTACGTCGGCATCTCCCTGGACGGCTCCGAGCCCGTGCACGACGCCTTCCGCAAGGTGACCGGCTGCTACAAGAAGGCCCTGGAGGGCGTGGCCAACTGCCAGGCCGAAGGCCTGAAGGTGGGCCTGCGTTTCACCATCAACAAGCGCAACGCCGGGGAGATCCCCCATCTCTTCGACCTCATCGAGAAGCTCGACGTCCCGCGCATCTGCTTCTACCACCTGGTCTACTCCGGCCGGGGCTCGGAACTCATCAACGAGGATCTGAACCACGCCGAGACCCGGGCCGTGGTGGACCTCATCATGGACCGCACCCGCGCCCTCTTCGATAAGGGCCTGGAGAAGGAAGTCCTCACCGTGGACAACCACGCCGACGGCCCCTACCTCTACTACCGCATGCTGCGCGAGGATCCGAAGCGGGCCGCCGACGTGCTCCAGCTGCTGTCCTGGAACGAGGGCAACTCCTCCGGCCGGGGCATCGGCTGCATCTCCTGGGACGGCCAGGTCCACGCCGACCAGTTCATGCGCCACCACACCTTCGGCAACGTGCTCGAACGCCCCTTCTCCCAGATCTGGGACGACCCGAGCATCGAGCTGCTGCACAAGATGAAGGACAAGCGCCCGCATGTGGGCGGCCGCTGCGCCAAGTGCCGCTTCCTGAACATCTGCGGCGGCAACTTCCGCGCCCGGGCCGAGGCCTGGTACGGCGACTTCTGGGCCCAGGACCCGGCCTGCTACCTGACGGACGAGGAAATCACGGGCGAACCCGTGGGCGTGCGCGACTGATCGCGCCGGGAGGAACAGCATGAACGAATTCTTCCGGGGCCGCAGACTGCGCCGCACTCCGGCCCTGCGCGCCCTGATCCGCGAAAACGAGGTCCGGCCCCAGGACCTCATCATGCCCTACTTCGTGGTGGAGACCGACGACGCCTCGTTCAAGAAGCCCATCGCCTCCATGCCCGGCCAGTTCCAGCTCGGCCCCAAGGCCCTGGAGGAGACCGTGGCCAAGGCCGTGGACCAGGGGCTCATGAGCGTCCTGCTCTTCGGCATCCCCAAGGTGAAGGACGAGAAGGCGTCCCAGGCCTACGCCGACGAGGGCGTGGTCCAGGAGGCCGTGCGCCGTCTCAAGGACCGCTTCCCCGAGCTGGTGGTCGTCACCGACGTCTGCCTCTGCGAGTACACCTCCCACGGCCACTGCGGCCTGCTGCGCGGCGAGGAGATCCTCAACGATCCCACCGTGGAGCTGCTGGCCAAGGCCGCCCTGTCCCACGCCCGGGCCGGGGCCGACATCGTGGCCCCCTCGGACATGATGGACGGCCGGGTGGCGGCCATCCGCGACACCCTGGACGAAAACGGCTTCACCGACATCCCGATCATGTCCTACGCCGTGAAGTACGCCTCGGCCTTCTACGGCCCGTTCCGCGACGCGGCCGAGAGCGCCCCGGCCTTCGGCGACCGCAAGACCCACCAGATGGACCCGGCCAACCGCCGCGAGGCCCTGCGCGAGGCCGAGGCCGACGCGGCCGAGGGCGCGGACATCCTCATGGTCAAGCCCGGCCTGCCCTACCTGGACATCCTCCGCGACCTGAGCGACTCCTTCGACCTGCCCGTGGCCGTGTACAACGTCAGCGGCGAGTACAGCATGGTCAAGGCCGCCGCGGCCAACGGCTGGATCGACGAGAAGCGCATCGTCCTGGAGACCCTGACCGCCTTCAAGCGCGCCGGGGCCGACCTCATCCTCACCTATCACGCCGAGGACGCCCTCGGCTGGCTGGACAAATAAGATGCACGACCACGCCGCCAAGGGCGTTCCCTTCGAGCATTCCGGCCACCCCGGCGGCCAACCGCACGGCGCGGCCAAGGGCGGAGTTCCACAACTGCGCCTCATCGCCTGGGAAGTGACCCGCTCCTGCAACCTGGCCTGCAAGCACTGCCGCGCCGAGGCCCACCCCGAACCCTACGAGGGCGAGCTGTCCACGGCCGAGGCCAAGGCCCTCATCGACACCTTCCCCGAGGCGGGCAGCCCGATCATCATCTTCACGGGCGGCGAGCCGCTCATGCGCCACGACCTCTTCGAGCTCATCCCCTACGCCAAGTCCAAGGGGCTGCGCTGCGTCCTGGCCCCCAACGGCACCCTGCTCACGGCCGAGAACGCGGCCCGGATCAAGGCGGCGGGCATCGAGCGCTGCTCCATCTCCATCGACGCACCCGACGCCGCCGGTCACGACGCCTTCCGGGGCGTGGCCGGAGCCTTCGAGGCCTCCATGCGCGGCATCGAGCATCTCAAGTCCGCGGGCCTGGAGTTCCAGATCAACACCACGGTGACCAAGGACAACCTCCATCAGTTCAAGGACATCTTCCACCTGGCCGAGAAGCTGGGCGCGTCGGCCTGGCACATCTTCCTGCTCGTGCCCACGGGCCGCGCCGCCGAGCTGGGGGCCCAGATCATCTCCGCCGAGGAGTACGAGGAAGTCCTCAACTGGTTCTACGACTTCCGCAAGACCACGAGCATGCAGCTCAAGGCCACCTGCGCGCCCCACTACCACCGCATCCTGCGCCAGCGGGCCAAGGCCGA
>Ga0228536_1000346_pt1 | contig 97942 bp, 100 predicted proteins | sample SJ1Smetagenome_FD_168611 | JGI IMG/M metagenome (GOLD analysis project Ga0228536, IMG submission 168611) | Enriched culture of PCE-dechlorinating microbial communities from Ithaca, New York, USA - SJ1.S | ecosystem: Engineered > Modeled > Simulated communities (microbial... > Unclassified...
AGTATCCAGTGAAGAGATTAAAGAGGTCCAAAGAAAATTGAACGATCGACCTCGCCAAGTTCTGAATTACGATAAACCCAACGAAGTCTTTAATAAACTTGTTGCACTAAAAGTTTGATACCACAATCCATAAATCAAATGCCAACCCATCTTATCAAATACACGAATAAGTTTGTGCCAGACACAGAGTGATCAAAATACTTTTTTTTAGGATGATTTTTGCGTTTGATGCTGGTCCATGAACGCAGTCAAATTTGCCCCCAGCAAAAAAATCATGTTTGTCAGGAAGAAATAGAACATCAACACCACAATCGCCCCAAGTGATCCATACACCAGTTCATAATTAACCAATCCGCTTTCAATGTACCAGGTGAAAACTTTGGTCAATAATTCCCAGGCCACCGTTGAAAAAATCGCCCCCACCACGGCTGCACGTTTTTTTACTTTGCGATTGGGCACCCAGTCATACATCAGCCAGAACATGGCAAAACGAACCACAAACGGTAAATAATTTACCACCAATTTCCACAGCGGCGATTGGTATAAACTCACCCCGCCAAACAACGGCACACGATATTGAGAAAAAAGACGCAGGACGGTTGAGAAAATGATGGAAATGACCAGCGCAACAATTGTCCCTACCACTATTCCAAACGCCCCCAGCCGTGTGCGCACATAACTGGGCAAGCGCGATTTTGCCCAGGCTCGGTTGATATTGTTGATCAATGTGTGAAAATAAGCCGTGGCTGACCATGCCAATGTCAACAACCCCAGCACACTGATTGAGCCCCGGCTGTTTAAAACCTGGGTGACATTGCGGCGAATCATATCCTGGGCGACTGGAAACATGGTCACCACTGTTTCAATCAATTGCACTTGTCCCATGCGCCGTTCCAGGATGTGCCCGCCGGCAGCAATGACTAAAAGTATCAATGGGAATATTGAAAATAGTGCGTAATATGACAATGTGGCCGATGCCTCTGCACCGCGCACATTGCCAAAATGTTTGAAGAATGTGTTGACATGCGAAAAACACACCCGCACAGTTCGACCCGGGTTTTTAATTATGTGGTTAATCTCTTTAACCGCTTTTTCTCTTATGCGATGACTTTTGATCATGGATAAGAATCCAGGAAATGTCAAATAAACGATAACACATCTTACCCAAACCTCAACAATTTAGCGGGTTCTAAAATACCCCAGGCAATAATCCCCATCGCCTGAAAGCGGAAAAATCCTGATACGGTCATAACCAGTTTTTGCCGCTTTTTGTGGAACCTGGAACAACCTCGTTGAAATGCCGCCGGGTTCTGGCAAGTAGGCTGTGGCTATGGGTTGCGAAGCGATCATTCTTTCACCCCGGAAGTATTCCAGCCGATAGCGATCGTCATCATCCAACCCCATTTCCAGCCATGCAGCTTGTTGGATTGAATCCAATTGCATTTCGATGCCGCTGTCAGTCATTTTTATAGCGGTGGCAGCACTGCAAGCGTCATTTTCAGTGGCTGGTCTGGCCGGCACTTCGCCCTGGCTGATTTTTACCATCTCCGGGTAACGGTAGGCTTCGTAATCAATCAAATAATCGTACTGCCCGGTGTTCATTTTCCAGATTTCAACCAGGCGCTGAGGTGAAAACAATGCACCGCGGGTGATCACCAGTAATTTTTCATAATATTCAGCCAGATTTTCATCCTGGATGCGGTTTCCCTTCAATTTTAGCGAATCAACATAGCCACCGGGAACCTTCCGCATCATGTGACCAATGCGCCAGTCCACCGCGCGCATTGCCGGCAGACGCGCCAGCAGTGGATCAGCCAGCGCCAAACGGTCCAACACATAAACCTGCGGGCCGGCGTAATAACCAAACAAACCTACTCCATATTGATCAACCACATCCAACTGCTGCGTGCGCACGCGTTCGCCGTCGATTCCCCAGTAAAAATATGGCGGGGGTTGATTACGTTTCACATTCAACAGTCCGGTTCCGCCATAATACAGCATGCGTTCATCCAGGATGCCGTTTTCACCCACATGGATTGGACCAGAATCAATTACCCCCAGTTCGTTAATCTGAAAAGTATTATTTTTCCCGGTCAATCCCAAAACCAGCACAAATGCAAAGATGAAAATCAGGCTGGTTGAAGCCAACCTATCAAGGTCAATTTGTGAAAGCAGCATCACCGCGCACATCAACGGCACGGTTAAGAACCTGCCGCTCATAAAATCGCCACCCACTTTAATCACATACACAACGTAAAGCGTCATGCCCACCAGCAACGGATAATACTTGCGTTTCCTGCTAAAAAGAATCAACACACTGCTGGCAAGGATCGTTGCCAGGGTGACAGGGTCAAATTGTATTGAGTTAAGTAGATAGAGAAAGCCCTGTTGAATATACTCACCGTTCGGAATACCCGTATTCAACTTGGCATAAGCCGTGTTAGGAAATGGAAAACCGTAATACAGGGTTGCAAAGATTTCCCACAGGATAAAGGGAACCTGTCCCAGGAGCAACCATTTGACGGTTTGCCAGTTTCTCGACCGCCACAACACCATCACCAGGGCGGGCGCAAACACCAGCGCCAGGTCCATGCGGTTGAGCAATCCCAGCGAAGCGATGCATGACAACCAGAAAATCCGTTTTGGTGTGTCAATCCCCTGGAAGAATAAATAGTAGAAAATCAAAATCAGCAGATGGCTTAACCCATTTTCCAATCCGGCTGTTGAATAATCGACGAAAGCCCTGGAAAGGATCAAAACGACAACTGCCAGTGCTGCCGAGGTCTCTGATTTTGAAAAGCGGTATCCCAGGAAGAAAACCACCCCAAGTGCAATGACAATGGACAATCCCAGGCTGGTGAAATACAAATCGCGTGTAAAAAAAGCAACTATGCTCAACAGCATCATCCACAAGGGATGGGTGTAAGCCTGCACACGTTCGGTGATGTTCCAGGTCAGGCGGTACCCGTGTAGAAAATTATCCACCGTTCGGAAAGTAATGTACGCATCGTCACACAACCAGGCGCGCCGAATGACCACCACAGCAAAAATGGCACTGAGCAGCAGCACAACTACCAGCTTTGTCTGTTTGCCCTGCTGCGATGCGGTTTCGGTTGATTTCAATTCAGGTTGGAAATCAGGTATTTGCATGCCTTGTCCAATGAAAGTGGTGGATGGTTACTGGCGGAATTATACTACACGGCCACACTGCGATTGAATTGACCAGAGCCAGGCTTGAATCCGAATAAAATAAATTCCAGGTTATTTTCCAACCAGTACGAACAATCCCATCCCCTGCACATCAACCTGTGCGGACAGGCTATTTAATCCAGTTGCCCCCTGATCCACTAAAACCGTTGCATTGTCCAGTTCCCGCCAGCCGCCGATGCCGTCATCCATTGTGGAATCCCAGAATAAAATGGCGAACTCGCTGTCTTTGTGCGACGTCGGGATGTTAATCAACAGGCTGGCCTGAATGTTCTGGCTTGATAATGAGTTATTTGTGCCATCAACTGGCTGCACGCTGAAATTGACAGCAGAAATGAAGCTCATGCCTTGTGGAAGATCAGCGGGAAGTTGATTCTCATCCAGAACCTGGAATTCTGCCTGCTGGCCGCACAGGTCACACAACTTAATTTGTTCGCCTCCGGGCAAGGTTAAAACCGTGCAGCGGCTTTCGCAGCTCAAAACTACCGGCTGCCCACCCGTGACCGGAATGATGACCGCTGGCGCGAAACCGTTTGGCATTGGAAGTTCACCAGTTGGTGGAAGAGGAGATGTATCAGGTGTAGAACCCGCTAATGTTTTTAACCAGTTCGAGTAATCCAACGAGCCAATCACCCAGTCGCCGCACTGGTTCCCCACACACTGGTCACCGGAAATGCTATCCAACCGCGAAGGTCCCAGGTTGCTGCCCCACCAGTTTTGTCGAGCATCAATCTGTGTGCCAGCCGACAGAGTTGCATTTTCGACAGCCGCGTTATTGTGAGAAAACCGGTTGTTGTGTATCTGAATGTCCTGGCTTTCAACACCACTCACATATACACCCCAGTGGTTATTTGTGAATGTATTATGGCTGATGTTCACATGGTTTACACCGCAAATCTTTATGGCCTGGTCATTGCTTTTAAACTCAAATCCTTCAACGCTGACATCTTCAGAATCAATTTCGATACCCACATTTCCATCAACCAGCCCGCTTTGAATGACAGGCGCATTACCGCCGGCCCCCGAATGCGGCGAGCTGCTATTGACGCCGTTAATCTTGACGCCCGATTTCTTGATTTTAAAACCCTGGTACACTCCAGGGGCTACCGTCACAGTTCCACCCGATTGGACCAAATCAACTGCTTGCTGCAAACGCACACCGTCGTTTGCCACAATTACTTCATCCAATACTGATATTCCCATAAAACCACTCAGTTCATAGTTGAGTGTCATGCGGTTTACCACCGCGCTTCCCTCGCCCGGGGCCCAAACATCCTGGCCGAATAATGAATGCACGGTTCCGACCATCAAGGACAATTGCGGTTTGTTGATAACTACATCCGCTTCATAATGCCGGGCAACAATATAAATGGTGGTTGATTTTCCATCAGGCGCTGCATCGATGGCTGCCTGAAAAGGATTTGCGTTGCTGTTGTGACACAGATCAATGAAAGTGGGGCAACTCTCTCCAGGTTTCACAAACCCGTGTTTTACACCACCCTCTTCAAACCATGGATCGCTGCCCAACGCTTCAACAACAGCTTCAGAAGAAAGGGCAATGGGTTGATCATTCATATCGGTCACCAAAATCTCATTTTCTGCCAGCGTGTCAACAAGGTCTGATATTTCTTCTTCCAGTGGGGTTGTTTCGGCAGGTGCAGATGGTGCAACCATAGCAGAAGGAACAGGCAGTTCGCCTGAAACATCCATTTCATCATCAGCAGACAATTGGTTTTCCAGATTTGTGTTGCTGTCTTGATCCTGAGGTTTTTCTGCTAAGGGTAAGGATTCTTGAGTCTGCGCAACAGGCGCGCTGATTTCATCCGCTTGGTCTAAAGGTTGCGTGGATTGGGTATTTTCAACCGTCGAGTTTTCAGCAACTATCTCACTCTCGCTGGCATTTCCAGCATCATTTGCATTGCCGCCATTATCGCCGCTCAACTGCCCGTCAGACTCTTGGTTCACGGTCGTCACCCGTGAAGTCTGCGCCAGGGCCACTCCAGCAGGCAGTGAACCGGTCAGGATTATTCCCACAAGAATGGCTCCCAGAATTTTGCCTGCCAGACGAGAATGCAACTTCATGTTTCCATCCTTCTCACTAATCGGAGATAATTTTGTATCCCAGGCGTCCCGCGGTTTGAATGACTTCGATATCGGTAGAAATTTCAGCCAATTTTTTTCGAATGGAGAAAACAAGGTACTTAATCCGCTTACGGATCAGCTCATTGTCTTCACCCCAAATTGTATTTGATATTTCTTGATAAGGAACCAATTTGGGGGCAGATTGCGCCAGGATGACCAGTAATGAAAATTCTTTATCTGTAAAACTGGCGTGTTGTTTTTGAAAAACCACTTCCCGGCTTGGAACATCGATCAAAAGATCAACACCTGCAAGATAGATACGATTCTCGGTGGAGGACGGCCTGTTAGTCGTTCGGCGTAAAATAGCCCGTGCTCTTTCCACCACTTCTGCATTAGTGAAAGGTTTGGTGATGAAGTCATCCACCCCCATTTTCAAGGCAGCCACAATTTTTTCCTTGTCGCTTATGGCCGAAACCACCATCACCGGCACATTGGAAAATACCCGTAAATTCTTGTATGTTTCCCAGCCATCCATTTCGGGCAGCATCAAATCAATAATCAATAAATCGGGGTTAATTTCTTTTACCTTCTTGAGTGCTTCCATTCCAGTGGCCGCACCAGAAACATGAAAACCCGATTTTAAAAACAGGCTTTTTAATAAGGATAATGTGTCCGGTTCATCTTCGAGAATTAGAACCGTGTAATATTCGCCCTCTTGCACCAAATCGAGGTCAATACCAACTAAGTTCTGCTGTGATTGGTTGTTTTTTTCAAACCCTGGTTCCATGTTCAATCCTTATTGATAAATTAAAAACCGACCACATGGCCGGTTTCGCTATTGGCTCCACGATATCTCTCCCCTGAGGGAAAGCGACCAGATAAGATATCATTTCTTCGCCGCCGCACAATAAAAATATTTTTATAACTATTGTATAACTAATATTATAACCATATTATTACCAATGTCAAGCTAAGTCCCTTTAAGGAACAATAAAACCGCCCACCTGGATGAATTCACGGTGGACGGTAAATCGGAACAATTAATAATTAACTTTACTTACGAAGCGTCTCCCAATTCGGGAGCATTGGGAACGGCCATTTGGCTTGTACTCAAACCACTGCGTTGCAGGTTTTCTCTCAGCGCCAGGTGAACAGTGAGCGCTCCAAAAGTTCCAGACATGGGAACAATGAGGCGGGGCAAATCAAGGGTCGATATGATTCCGCCGCTTCCGATCAGCAACGTTGGTGGAGAGATATTCGACTGGTATCCCGAACGCGACAATTTGACACTCGCCCGACCAGTGATCACATTGCTCAATTCAGCAATGCCACTTTGCGCCAGGTTGCTCAACTCGGTCAATTTTTCACCTAAAATCGCTGAAGAAATATTCATCGCAGTGGATGAATCCATGCTGTAAAGAACCGTTCCAACGATATCGCCAATTAAACTGATAATCACAGTTAAATCTTCAGAATAATAGGTTGATTTATCCATTGAAAGCTGACCGCGGTTTACGTCCAATTGTGCTTCCGCTTTTAATACTTCGGCTGCAGCTTCAACAAATGGTAGCAGGTATTTTACATTCATTGAGTTCCTTTCTCATAATCCGAAATCGAAGCGACTTTTGGTCACTTACTTGATTGGAGGAACGTCAACGGTCAGGTTGATCGCTTCAGATGAATCGTTTCCATTTTGTGTTTCACGAAGAGCCAGGTGCACAATAATGTCGCCTACACCGGTCTGCAAAGGAACCACAATACGTGCAAAATCCAAAGTTGAAATTTTGACGCCATTCCCCAGGATTACGGTCGGTGTGGAAATGTTGGAATGATAGCCAACGCTTTCCAGTTTCACGGTGGCTCTTCCGGTAATCACATTCCCCATTTCAGCAATTCCACTCTGGGCAAGATTATCAAATTCCTGAAAGTCCTGCCCCATCATCAACGCGATGATTTTTAAAGCAGTGGCCTCTGACATGCTGTAGAGAACCACTCCCTGCACCTGCCCTACCAGAGTCAATAAAACTGTAATGTCATCAGCCGTCAGAGCTGTTTTTTGCAGGCTCAAGTTCCCACGGGTTACATCCAGGTCTACTTCAGCTTTTAATACTTCTGTCGCAGCGTCAACAAAAGGATTTAAGAATTTTACATTTACCATGCTTACTGCCTCCCAAACAGCCCATTTTTCTACTCGTATTATTAAAACAATGATGGCCTTGTTACTTCTTCTATACTTACTCTAGTTTCTTATAAAACGATATGCCATGACTGCACATATTATACTCTTGTGGTCTTGGGATAATTTCAGTACCGCCCACAAAAAAAATGCCGCCTTCCCGGATTGAGTCACAGAATTTTTTATATAACATTTCTTTTGTCTCTGAAGTGAAATAAATTACCACATTCCGGCACACAATCAGGTCAAACCTGTTCTCAAAAGGATCTTGCAGCATGTTTTGTTCGCGAAATGTTACCAATCGCTGAATGTTTTTCCCAACGTAGAAAGGAGGCTCACTGGTCGTGAAATATTTCCTCCGCCTTTCAGGTGAAACATTCTTTAAATCATCGGTGATATATGGACCGCCGTCTTTCGCCCGTTGCAATGCCCCGCGATCATAATCTGTTGCCAATAAATAATGTTTCTTCATCGGCGCCAGTTCATCCAACAACATTGCCAGGCTGTAAGGTTCAGGGCCGACCGAACACCCCGCGCTCCAGATGCGCAGCCCTTCTGAAGCAGTACGATTCTTCGTGCTCTCACGCAGCAATTCGGGCAGGATATTTTTAGCCAGGTAATCCCAACGTTCGGCATCTCGAAAAAACTCAGTCACATTGATGGTTAAATAATTGCGAAAACGAGTAAATTCATCGGGGTCTTTTTGAACTCTTGCAAAGTAGGTTTCCCAGTCGGTTTCATGTGCGCGAATCAACCAGGAATCAAGTCTGCGTTTCATTTGCTCATCTTTGTAATGCGTCAGGTCAATACCAACCACTTTTTTAACCAGCCGCATCACGTTCTGATATACCTGTGGATCCATAATTATCGTCTCGTAGCCTGTACAATTCCATTAGCAACCTGTTCCAGCGGCAGCACTTCATTTGCCGCCCCTGCTTCCACAACACTGCGCGGCATTCCCCACACAATGCTGGTTTCTTCAGACTCAGCAATCACCCAGCCACCCAGTCCATGAATGAGGCTTGCGCCGCTGGCGCCGTCATTTCCCATGCCGGTTAGTACCGCGCCAATGGTGCGTTTGCCAAATTGGGGAACAATGGACAACATGGTCACATCCACTGACGGTCGAACGCCGTGCACAGGTGCATTCTGGTTTAAGGCAACCCTGCCTTCTTTGTCAAAAACCATGTGAAATCCCCCGGGTGCCAGCAAAATGCGGCCGACCATCAAGGCGTCGCCGGGTTCTGCTTCCTTTACAACCAATTGCGATGTATTATCCAGCCGCTCGGCGAGTGAACGCGTGAACCCTGCAGGCATGTGTTGAATGATCATAACGGCTGCCTGTAAATCCGCCGGAAGCAATGGGATTACAGTGTTCAGCGCTCTGGGGCCGCCGGTTGACGAACCAATAATTACCAGGCGGTCATTATTCAGCATGGGGCGAATTTGCTTCTTTTTTCCATCTCTGTTTGCCGTTATTTTCGTTTCAACAGGAACACGCCGTGAAAGCGCCGTCACTTTGGCTTTGGAAGCTCTTATGATCTTACTGACCACCTCCTGCAAAATGGAGCCCATGTTGGCTTTCAAATCCGGTTTGGCAATAAAATCAACCGCTCCAAGCGTCAGCGCCTGGATTGTTTCAACTGCGCCCTCTTTTGTCAGGCTGCTCAGCATCACCACCGGCCGTGGATAATGCGTCATGATTTCACGCAATGTAGAAAGGCCATCCAGGCGAGGCATTTCTACATCAAGGGTCACCACATCTGGATTAAGTTTTGGGATTAATTCCAACGCCTCCTGTCCATCTCTTGCCGTTCCAACAACCTGCAAGAAAGGCGATTCGCTGAAATATTTGCTGATGGTGAAGCGCATAAATGCTGAATCATCCACCACCAATACCCGTACTACTGATGAGTCATTTTGAGGTAGTCTCATGGTTATTTTGCAAGAATCTTGTTTATCGCCCCGATCACCCGTTCGCGTTCAAACGGTTTAACCACAAAATCTTTCGCGCCCGATTTAATGGCATCCAGCACAACCGATTCTTGCCCTAGAGCTGTCAGCATAATTACCCGCGCGGCCGGATCGACGCCCTTGATTGTTTTCAAAGCAGTCAGACCGTCCATTTCAGGCATGGTAATATCCATTAAAACCAGGTCTGGATGGGCGGTTTTAAATGTATCCACTGCCTGAAGTCCATTTTCAGCTTCAATTACCTCATGCCCTTCTGCCACCAGCATTTTAGAAATTCGCATTCTTAAAAATTCTGCATCATCCACAATAAGTATTTTTGCCATGCCTCTCACTCCTTAGATTTGGATTGACTCTCGGTTGAAATCAACCGCACCATTTGTTCGTATGAAAACTACAAATCTTCTTCTTTGCCGCCCATCACCCGAAATGTCATTCGTCCGTCCAAAGTATATAATCGAACTGTACGGCCAATATGGCCTCCAACTTCTTCACGTTCAACGCGAATTCCCAAATTTTTAAAAACAGCGCGGGCCGATTCAACATTCCGATTTCCAATATCAAAAATTGTTGATACATTTGGCGATCCCATGATATTTGCGCCGCCTGCCATTTTGATCTTAAATCGGGAGCGAACACCACCAGCTTTTACCACTTCATCCAGAAGCAATGGGATGCCCGTATCAACAAATTTTCCTGTTAGAGGTGCATTGGCGTCATTCTGTTTTGGAAGCACAGCATGTAACATACCAGCCACGTGCGCCACAGGATCATAGACGCCAATGCCAACACACGATCCCAACCCAAACGCAACCAGCACATCGTCAGGATCTCGACTTATTTTTATCTCTCCAAGCCCGACCGCAATATTATTCATCATGGCTATTTTTCCCCTGCCGCGATCAATTTATCCAAGGTATTTGGATCAGGCACAATCCAAAAATCTGTCCGCGTCTCTCTTTCAGCAAAAACAAATGTGGCCTGGAACATTAAAACTTCATCACCAATGGACCCCATGGTGGCAATGATGACATCCAACATGGCGCCCACCATATCCACCATCACAGCAGGCGGCGATGGCCTCATCTCATACCTGGTTATTTCTGCCACCGCATTCAAGAAAAAGCTGCCGGTCAAATTACCCACTTCTGCCAGAGCTGATCGTTCCATCTGCCCCAATTTCTGGGTGGTGCCTTCTGCCTGTTCCATCAGCATATCTACAATTGAGAAAGCTTTTTCAATTGGAATAATGAGCATGATCTGGCCAATCATATCACCTTCGATACGCAAGTAAATCCCCACTGCATCATTTTCTGCCCCTCCTAAAAGGATGGGAATTTCTTGCAGCGGCACTGCGCGCACAACGGGCTGAACAACGGATAATTTTTCACCCACCATGCCTGCAAATCCGCGGGCAGCGTTTTCGAATCCATAACTGATAATTTCTTGGAGTCTTCTTAATAATTCAGGAGATAACTCATGCTTCATTGAAAAATTCCCTTCTTGCTGTCGACTTATATCTGGCGCTCGTACATAAGTCCTGCCAATCGAAACAGGTCCTGAACATCTGCAATTAATATAACATTACCATCACCCAGAATAGCCGCACTGGCAATGCCAATTACTTCGCCAATTAATGGCCCCAGAGATTTGACAACCACCTCTTCTTGTCCAATTAAGCGATCAACCATTAATCCCAACTGGAGTTTACCCGATCCAATTACCACTACATAGCGATGATCCAATTCTTTGTTCTTCTCAACATCAATCACATCAGCCATATCCAACAACGGTAAAACTTTTTCACGCAAGACTATTACCGGCCGATTATTAACAGTTTTTATATCCGCATCCGTGATTCGCAGTGTGGACAGCACGGTAACCAGGGGTATGGCCAGGGTGGTTTGAGCTGTTTTGACCAAAAGAGTGGGGACGATTGCCAGCGTCAGCGGGAGCACAATTTGGAAACGTGTTCCCTCTCCCTGAGTGGTATCAATCATAATGGAACCGCTTAAGCGCTGGATATTGTTGCGCACGATATCCATGCCAACACCGCGTCCGGAAATGTCTGACACTTTGGCCGCGGTTGAAAAACCGGAGGCGAAAATCAAATTGATGGCTTCATCATCACTCATGGAAGCGGCATCAGCCTCTGTAATCAGACCGCGCTTAAGGGCTACCTTTTTCATCTTTTCGCTGTCAATGCCCTGTCCGTCATCCTCAACAGTCAGAATGATGCGCCCCTGTTCATGCCGTGCTGTTAAATATACTTTGGCACGCTCGGGTTTGCCGGCACGCAGGCGTTCTTCAGGGGGTTCAACGCCGTGATCAATCGCATTGCGAACCAGGTGAATCAAAGGATCATTAATTTCTTCAATAACCGATCTATCCAGTTCAGTATCTTCACCTTCAATAATCAGGTCCAATTTTTTACCAAATTTATTAGCCAGATCGCGCACCACACGTGGAAATTTATTAAAGACGTTTCCAACAGGCAGCATGCGAATACTCATCACTTCTTTCTGAAGCTGATCGGTGATGCGTCCAATATGAGTAACTGATTCAGACAGCACTTCCACCTGCCCGTCACTGCGGTAAAGCATTTCAAATTGATTGCGAATCTGGTTCAATCGATTACGGTCAGTAATCAATTCGCCCACCAGGTTCATCAAGATATCCAGTTTTTCAACACTGGTGCGCACCACTTTTTCTGGCGCCGATTTGCTGCCCCCCGCCTGGTTTTTTTCCGCTTCAACAGCAGAAGTTTTTTTGGTTTCATCACTGTTTGCAGGATGATCTTTGTCGGCAACGGCTGCAACAGCCGGCTGGCTTAATTTGAAGTTTGCCAGGTCAACTGGTTCAATTGACCCAACCTGAATTTCATCAACAACTTCAAGAGACTTTTTAATTTCCTGGGCAGTGTTTTCCGATTGAAACAAAATTTCCATTTTTTCAACCGGCCTGGCGCTTTCAATAACCTCTCGTGTTGGAATTAAATCGATAATTTTTCCCAGGTTTTCCAAAGCCAGCAAAACCTGAAAAGCCCGTGCCGCTGAAGCCACGCTGTCAGGAGCAATGCCAACACGCAAATGAAAACCTGCGCCTTTTACCCTGGGCCCTTCTCCATTGATCAACAATGTGTCAATCTCATCAATATTGGCAATCTCTTCACGAATCTTTTCTGCTGTCCAGTCTGTTTCAACATTCGCAATCAGGTGATAAACCGGAGCTGCCGTCTCGATAACAGCCTGGGATGGCTCAATGTATGTAATTTTTCCCATCTTTTCCATGGCAAGAATGATCTGGTATGCGCGTGCAGCGCTTGCCATGCTGTATTGCGAAATGTTCGCTTCGATTCGGGTTGTTCCACCGGTTTGGACTGCCAGTTCAGCCTGTTGGCGGGCTATCTTCTGATTTAATGTGTTTAACGCATTGGGCACCGATAAATACTCAGCCAATTGGCTGGTAACGCCAATCACATCCACCGGGCTTTCACGACCATCAATCACTTCTTCTCGTAAAGAGCGTAAAATATCCAGCGCTTCCAGAGCCAGATCAATCATGGTCGAATCAACCTGAATCTGGTTGTTCCGAATGGCATCCAGCACATTTTCAAGCGCATGAGTCAAAGACACCATGCGTTTGTGACCAATCATCCCTGACATCCCTTTTAAGGTATGCGCAGCACGGAAAAGCTGCTGAACCACTTCAGCATCCTCTCCATAGCGTTCCATGTGAATAAGACCCTGCTCAAGGGATTGTAGATGCTCTTCGGTTTCCGCCAGAAACAACGGGCGTTCATCTTCACTGATATCAAAGTGCAAGTCCATAAGCTCCGCCGTTGGTTAAGATTATAAACCGGTTGCCTTTTTTTCTCGCAGCCGGTAAACAAATGCCAATAATTGCGCCACCACTGCATATAAATCAGGTGGAATTACTTCTTCGATATCCACCTGCAACAACGCCTGCGTCAGTACTGTATCTTCATGTATAGGCACATCGCTTTGCCTGGCAAGTGCAATAATGTTTTCAGCAACCAGGCCTCGCCCGCTTGCCACTACCCGCGGGGCCTTGTCGCTATCTGGATCGTAACTGATTGCGATTGCCTGCTTTGGCTTTTCATTGGGCGCCGCAGCGGGTTGAGAAGGTATATCCGCTTCCATCTTTTATACCTCCAGGTTAATTTCGCCCAGGTTGAAAACCCCGGCTTCATCCACAATCACTCGATCCTGGTTCACCTCACAGCGGCTGAATGAAAGTTGGAAACCCAGCTCCTCCAGCGCGCTTTCCAACGAGGGAAGTTCAGCTTCCACCAGGTCTCGCCAGCTTTCATCAGGAACCCTCATCCAGGCGCCCACACGCTTCCCCAGCATCGATAAATCAGTTTCCATATATTCGCCCTCGCCCAACTCAAGAGTTAAAACCAGGCGGGTATCTTGCGTTTTTATTTCCTTATCCTTACCGCCCGACCGGTAAGCTACACGAAGATGTGAGGGTACCGTGTTGCCCTGCTGCCCAACACCCAGTGATAAATTGAGTACCAACCAGGGTGGGTTGGATGGATCTTTTAACTGCGCCGTATTTAAAAATTGCATCTGGCGGGCTGAATCCAAAAAACGTTCCACTTCTCCAGCCAGTTCTTTATATCCATTTTTATTTAGTGTATATTGTAAATTCGATAATAGCAATAGCCCTTCATTCCCATTTGAATTTTCGGCTAATTGCCCGCCTTCCAATAATGCCCGGTAGAGTTGCGATTCTACCGATTTACCAAACAGGTTTACAAACCCGGTTAATTGCTGTTTCAAGTTTTCAGGACTGCCGTCCCATTTCATCACCACCTGCTGCAGCAGATTTACGGCTTCGTGGGCCAGTGAACGAATTTCAGCCGGCGTGGTTCGAGACTGTATCAATGCAGTCAATTGTTGCTCAAGCTGCCTTGCCCCCTGCCCCATCTCCGGAAAATTTTTCATCATCAACTCAAGCACACCACTCGACAGGGGATATCCTCCTGCTTTCAAAGCGGCTGCCAGGTTGGCTTCATTTTGTCCCCAGCTTTGCAACCCTTTTAATACATCTTGCATTTCCAAAACCAGGTCTTCTGTAACCGGCAGTCCCTGACTTAGCAATGCTTTACTGATATTCATGTTTTCTTCTGTGAGCGGCAATTCAAGCATTGTCAATAGGTTTTTTGCCAATGTTGACCATTGCACCAACTGTGAGGAAGAAACACTGGCGCCGGTGTCAGGCACAACCTGCAGTTGCAGCACACCATCCACCATCCCCTGCACCACAAACTGGGCAAACCGGCGTTCTTGCAAAGAAACGGACTGCTCCCCTGGCATGAGCCGGGCAACCACCCGAACTCCATGCACATTTAGCTCCACCTGGCTGCCCGAAACGCGCAACACTTCAGCACCAATGCGTTGATTGGTGCGAAGTGAGAGCGATTGTTCACCCGGGCGCTCAGATATCCCTATGGGGGGCAGTCCGTTGATGTTCATTTATGTCATTAACCCTGGTATTCCGTTATAAAGCTTACCGTTTCAAATTGACCAACTCCTGCAGCATTTCATCCGAGGTGGTAATGACGCGGGAATTCGCCTGGAAACCGCGCTGTGCCAAAATCATGCTGGCAAATTCACGGCTCATATCGGTGTTGGAACCTTCTGTATAACCCGATGTCACTTTTCCGCGGCCGCCGGTTCCAGCTGCGCCGATGCGGGCGTCACCCGAGTTCAAACCTTGAACATAACGGTTATTCCCAAGGCGGGTCAAACCCGACGGGTTGACAAACAGCGCCATAGCCAACTGGCCAAAAACACGCTCCAGGCCGTTGGAATACACGCCGTAAATTTCACCTGTGTTGGCGCTGATTTTGAATGAGGTCAGGTTGCCCGCTGCCAGGCCATCCTGGGCGGCAAGCGTGGCGGTGCTGCGGCTTGCCAGCATGGTCACATCAGAAAAATCAACCGCCACTGGGAAGGGTGAAGTAGAGCCGTCGCTGCCTACCACGTTGATAACTGCATCACCATCAGCATTCGTAATCGCGCTGGTAAAACCAGTCAATTGACCGGTATCACCGTCAAAGGTTAAAGTTCCCGAACCTGTTCCGGTGCTGCCGGGCAGACCACTGTTTTCCACATTCCAGGACCATTCCAAAGCTGAAGTGCGTCTAAATTGAATCGGTACAGCATGAAGCACGCCCAGCGAGTCGTATAAGCCCAGGGTGGCGGTATGAACAACACCCGCACTGGGGAAAGCTTCGGTCGCGTCAAGGTTGCCAACAATGGTTGTGTTCGAGGTGATTCTGGAAAGGGTTGCATCAATCGGGATGGAAACACCTTCCAGGCGATTACCGGTGTCAATGGCGCCGGTGCCGTCAGCACGCCACCCAAGAACGCGGTCACCCGTGCCAGAGTTCACCAGGTAGCCGTCTGCATCGATGGCTAATGAACCATCACGCGAATAATATTGCGCGGTTCCATCAGTATAGACAAAGAAACCATCACCCTGGATGGCCAGGTCCAGGTCGCGACCGGTGTCTTGCAAAGGGCCCTGGGTGAAGCGTGTGGCAACTGCACCCACATTCACACCCAGACCAACCTGGGTCGGGTTGGAACCACCAATCAAGCCGTCTGGTGAAGGCGCCGCACCCGATTTCATTTGTTGGGCAAACTGATCTTTGAAACTGACAAAACTGCTCTTAAACCCGGGCGTATTCACATTCGCCAGGTTATCTGAAACCACATCCATAAAGGTTTGTTGCACAAACAAACCATTGATTGCTGTAAACATTGAACGTATCATATTTTTACCCTCCGAAATCCTTTTCTTTTTCAGGCTTCCTCCAAGAGGGCCAGCCTGTTCAAATTGTCACTTTTTAATCATTTCCCTGCGTTTTTTGAGCAGGATTTGCCAGCACAACACTGTCAATTTGAGTGAACACACCTTCACTGCGCTGGTTCACATTCACCGTGGTGACCACTTTGCGTTCGGTTACATTGACGATGAAAGCCAGGCCGTCCATCAGGATTAGTGATTCGCGCGCACCGTGTTTTTCAGCCTTGTCCACTGCGTCTGATAATCGTTCCAAACCATCCTCACCCAGCTCAATGGAGCGTGATTCAATGCGTTTCTGAGCATGGTTGCTGAACTGCACATTGGCGCGCGCCAATTCATCAGCAAATGAAGCTCCGCTGGTTGCAGCGTTCGATTGCGATGAACCTTTGGCGCCGTTGGCAGTGTTACGCTGGACGGAATTAATCTGGAACGAGTTAGCCATTTTGTGTCTCGCTGGATTCACTGGCCTTGCTTGCCTGGCTCACTCGAATAACCAAATCCATATCGAGTATCACATCTTCGCCTAAAGATAGCAGCACTGTATCTCCGCTCATGGTGAATGATGTGACATCACCTTTTTTCGCATTGCCAGATTCATCATAATAATATACTTCTTTACCGATCAAAGAGTTGGCAGATTGGAACAAGGATTGTTCATTCATTTTTTCCATTGCACTTTTCATGCTTTGCAACTGGGTTAATGAGTTCATTTGAACCATCTGCGATACCATTTGATTTGTGTCCATCGGTTCCAGGGGATTCTGGTATTTCAATTCAGCCAGCAGCAATGCCATAAACGACTCGCCTACATCATTCGTCGAACTTGTGGTGCTGGTCGTACTGGCAGAACTGGAAGCCTTGGAAGCCCCGGATGCCGAGTAAGCATACATATCATAAATAGTCGACATCTTTCCTCCTTTAAGCCAGAAATTCGAGGCCAACCGGCGCTGCGACGGTCCTGGTAGAGCTGTAGCCCAACTCTGTTTCCCAGTCAATCGAATTGATCCGATTGGTCTTGTTAAATTTGCTCTGGTTTTCTGAACTCTGCGAAGGTTGGCGCTGCTGGTTTTGATTGCCCACCGACATGGAACCAATTTGCACACCCGCCTGCCCCAGCGAATTTTGAAGCTGGTTCAGGTTTTGTTCCAGCAATCGGCTGGTTGAGGGATTGTCGGCTGACAGAATAATTTGCGTGCCATTTTTCCCAGACACCAGGTGCAAATCAACCCGGCCAAGACCTTCGGGATAGAGCTGCATGCGCAGGCTGGTTTCACCATTTTGCATCATTTCTTTAATCCCGGTGTTAACCTGCTGCATTACTACCGGTTTATTGACAACTGTTGGTTGTGATTCTACCGAGTAGGCCTTCACAACATTCTCTTTATACACAGCGGTGGTTTCTGTTTCTGGCGCCGCTGTTTCTTCCGCCGGCTGCTCTTCCACGATCTTTGCGTTCTCAACAACCGGTTTTGTTTCTGTTGAACTGATTGTTTTCAGGGTGTCGGTGTTCGTGGTTTGCGTGGCAACCCGGGTTTTATCTGCCGCCTCTGTAGGTGCAGCCTGGCTGGCATCAACTGTTTGTTCGAGAGTGGGTGTTTCCTCGACAACCGGAGCTACAGTTGGTTCTGCCTGCATTGTTTCTACGGGTTGAGCGGCCGCAGTGGCCTGCGATTCAGCCATGCTGTTGGCCATTTCCACCGCCATCGCTGAAGTGGTATTGCCAGCCATTTCTGTGTCTGTAACCACCACTTCTGACGCCACAGAGGGGGCAACCATCTCTACGATCACCTGCGGATTTAGAACAGCAACCGGAAGAACATCGCTGAGGGTTTCCTCAGCCGGTTTTTCTTCCTTTTTCGGCTTAGCCTCTGTTTTATTCGAGGTCTGCGCAGGCTGCTTTTCATTGTCAGCAGTCATGGCTTTATCAATATAGGCCTCGAAATTGGAGTCTTTTCCACTTTCTGCGCGTTGAGGTTTCGTTTCCGAAGCCTGCAGCGTCGGACCCGCGCGTGGAATTGTGTTTACTACGGGTAATTCCATTTAATTCTCCTTTCTTGCTTCTAATTTCCCTGCGAAATGGATTTCAGCAGGTTTAACTTTTTGCTAACGACCTGGGAAATCGCCTGGTAACGGAGTCCGGTTTCCGTCTGGCTGGCTAATTCCTGGTCGATATCCACATTGTTCCCATCTGCACGCAAGGTTCCCCCGCTCTTCTGACTAATCTGAATAAACCGGGTGAAATCGGTTTCTGATCCCTGCATGTGATTTTCACGAGTGTTTTTTAAGGGCAGATTCCCATCTTTCTGCATCGCGCGTTTTAGCGTGGATTCAAAATCTGCCTCCAAAGCACGATACCCCGGGGTATCAACATTGGCGATATTCTGAGCAATCACTTCATTGCGCTGCGCCAGTCCTTGCAGCGCCAGTTTCGCCACCTGGTAGGCTGGATCAGAGAATAATAAATCGGCCATTTTACCCGCTCCAATCGTTGGATGACTGATAGAAATCCAACACCTTTGATACATACTTCTGAGTTTCTTTATAAGGTGGAATACCGTCGTATTTTGCCACAGCGCCAGGTCCGGCGTTGTATGCGGCCAGGGCCAGTTTCACATTGCCATCATATTGATTTAACAATTGGCTCAGTAATTTCACACCACCATTGATATTTTGCGCAGGGTCAAAGGCATCGGTCACTCCCAGGCCTCTGGCAGTCGCAGGCATCAATTGCATCAATCCCTGTGCGCCAGCGCTCGATACTGCATCAGCATCAAAATTCGACTCGGCCTGAATCACCGCCTCGATCAGGTCTGCATCCACTCCATATTTTTCAGCTGCCTGTGCGATCAACTGGCTAAATGAACCGGTGGTAGTTTCCCCCTCTGCACTTTGTTCTGCCAACAAACGTTCGAGCAATTGTGACATCAATTGAAACATCGTAATCTGGATTTGACTGGAAAACACATTATTTACCATGCTTATACTCCTCTAGCCATTGTTTACCGATATTTTTAAAAAATCTTTCATCCAGACTACTTCCACTAAATACTATCGGCAGTTTTCCTTCATCCCTGAAGTGCCAATTGAATAAAAAGTGGATAAAACCCATGTTCTTCCTTGAAAAAGCTGCTGTGATGTAGTCTTTTTTAGACAACAATTTCTTCATCCTGGCTGCTTTTTGTCTCTCTTGTTTTGAAATGCTCCTTGCTGGTATAAATATCATCCTGTTGCTGCTTTTCTTGCATAAACAATTTTTCTTTGAATACCATAATTTCACGTTCGCGCAAATTTTCAAGCACAGCTTCATCTTTTTTTGCTTGAACGACCTCTAAACGTTTTGATTCAATTCTTTCTTCCAGTTTGGCCAGTTCAGACTCCAATTTCTTCAATTGCACAAACAAGGAACTGAGGTACCGCTGGGTTTGCTGCACAGCCAGAAGATCAATATCACCACTTTGATAAACTCCCATCTGGTGATAGGCTCGTTCCTGGTTGGCAATATTTTGAGCAATCGCATCCAGCTTTTCCTGGCGGAGTTGGTTCAATCGTCCCAATTCCACCTCCAACACTTCAACACGCGAATGCCGATAATCCAAAACAGATTGCAAAGAAAACTTAGGCATCAGGCATTAACCCAGAAATCTCAGAAATGGAATTTAATTTTTCAACCGTTTCTTCAAAAGGTGAAAAAGTTGGCCCTTGAAGCAGAAAATCATTAATCGCCGGCAGCGCCTTGATGGCCGCATCAATTTCTGGGTCTGACCCCTTGACGTATGCGCCGATGTTAATCAGGTCTCGCCCTTTTTCATAGGCAGCCATCAAACGCCTGGTTAATCCAGCCATGCGCAAATGCTCGCGGTCGACAATGGAAGGCATAACGCGGCTCACACTTCCCAGGGCGTCAATTGCCGGGTAGTGATTGCGCTGTGCCAGGGTGCGGCTCAAGATGATATGCCCGTCCAAAATACCGCGCACTGCATCAGCAATCGGTTCATTGAAATCATCACCATCCACCAAAACCGTGATATAGCCTGTGATGGAACCTTTTCGCCCGGTTCCAGCGCGTTCGAGTAGTTTGGGCAGCATGGCAAAAACCGACGGCGTGTACCCGCGGCTGGCCGGTGGTTCGCCAATCGCCAGGCCAATTTCGCGCTGCGCCATGGCAAACCGGGTTACTGAATCCATCAAGAAAGTAACATCCATCCCCAGGTCGCGGTAAAATTCGGCTATGGTCATGGCCACCCAGGCGGCTTTCAAGCGCAGCAGCGCCGGCTTGTCGGACGTGGACACCACCACAACCGACCGTTCGAGGCCTTCTTTGCCCAGGTCGCGTTCCACAAATTCGCGCACCTCGCGGCCGCGCTCACCGATTAATGCAATCACACTCACGTCAGATTTCGAACTGCGCGCAATGGAGCCGAGCAGCGTGCTTTTTCCCACACCGCTGCCGGCAAAAATGCCCATACGTTGTCCCTTGCCAGTGGTCAACAGACCATCAATTGCCCTCACCCCTGTCACCAGTTTTTCGTGAATTACTTCGCGTTCCAGCGGGTGGGGAGCCTCATTGTAAATGGGGCGTCGATCCACATCGCCCAGGGCGCCCAGGTTGTCGATGGGTTCACCCAGGCCGTCCAACACCCTGCCGAGCAATTTTTTCCCAACCGGCGCACGAAAAACACTGTGCGTCGGCAGCACCTGGCTGTCTGGTTGAATACCTTCCATGGCTCCAAGCGGCATGAGCAGCGTGATGCGGTTACGGAATCCAACCACCTCAGCCAGAATAGAATCGGACGATTGCGATTGAACCTCACATACCTCACCCACCTGGCAATCCAAACCCACCGCTTCAATGGTTAAACCCACCACCTGGGTCACACGCCCTGAAACACGCAGCGGGTCCATTCCATTCAATGCATTAATATAGTTACCAAGTGCGGGTATGGAAGGCGGCTCAACCATTTCCGCTCTCCCGTTGATTATTGCTCAACGTTCTGTTCAACGAGTCTTGAATCAACTTCAATTGCGTCTCAACACGTGAATCAACCGAACCAAATTCTCCCTCAAGGTAGCAACCACCCGGTAAAATGGTCTGGTTGGGAATAAGATCAATTTTCTGGCCGTTATACATGATTTCTGATTCTTGCCACAGCGCGATTAGTTTTTCTGCATCTTCAGGGTTCAGGTAAACCCGCACATTTCCCAATCGGCCTGCTTCTTCAATTGCCCGGCCAACCACTTCTTTAAGTGAATGGGTATCCAGCGTTACCCCGCTGCCGAACATTTTTTGGGCAATTGCCTGAATAGTCTGCACAATTTGCGGTTCGCTCTGGGCAATCATTTTTTTCCACCAATTTTCCGCCTCACCCAAAATGGAGTTGGTGGATTGAATGATCTGAGCCGCTTCCAGTTTCCCTTCGTTCAACCCTTCTTCATAAGCGGCAGAACGAATTTGATCGATCTGATTTTCAAGTTGTTCTTTCTGATCGGTTAAATCTTGAATGGATTGCTTTGCCTCATGCAAAATGGTTTCTGCCCTGACTTTGGCTTCGTCCAAAATTGCCTCTGCCTGCCTGTGTGCTTCATCCAGGATTATTCTTTCTCTGCGTACCGATTCGTCCAATAATTCTTTGATCGCCTGACGATCCTTTTTAATCTGGTTTTGAATCTTCTCGAGGTCAGCCAGGTTAATTTTGGGTAACTCTGGTTCTTCAGGCTCAACTTTTAATTCATCAAATCCCCTGAAGCTGACACTGGGTGTTCCATCACCCTGTCGAGATTGTTTTATACCCAATAACCGTTTTACTTCTTTGCTCTTCTCTGCTGATATTTCATTGAGCCCTTTTTCTGATGAGGTGGAAGTGGCTGATGGGATTGAAGGGAATTCAATTTGTGACAGGGTTTCCTGGTTTGAAGTGGTCACCAACGAGGGCCAAATTTCTTTAAAATCAGAGACATTTCGTCGCCTTTCAGGCATGTGATGGGCAACGGTTTCAGTGCCGAGTTTAATTGGCTCCCAGCTAAATGAGGCTGCCGACTGCGGCAACGATTTAATGAGGTTAGTAGATAACTTCTTCACCGCCACCACCTGCAATCACAATCTCACCCGATTCTTCCAGCGACCGCACAATATCGACGATTTTGCGCTGGGCTGCATATACATCTCTGGCCAACTGCGGTCCCAAAATTTCAATGTCTTCCAATAGGCTTTCGCGCGCCCGGCTTGACATGTTGCTTAAAATTTGATCGCGCAATTTCTCGGGGCACGCTTTCAACGCCATGGTCAAATCGGTCTTGTTCACATCGCGCAACACACGCTGCATGGTGCGGTCATCCAGTTTCATCAAGTCATCGAAGGTGAACATGTTCGCCTGGATTTCTTCTTTCATCTTCGGGTCGCTTTGTTCCATGGCTTCAAAAATGCGTTTTTGCACATCACGGTCAACCTGGTTCAGCATTTTCACCAGGAAATCGACACCGCCTGTGGCGCGGAAATCGGCGGCTGAAAGCACACCCGATAATTTTTGTTTCAGGTTGCGTTCAACCACCTGCACCACCTGGGGTGAAACCCGGTCCATGCGTGCCAGGCGCAGTGTGACATCCACCTGCATATCATTGGGCATGTTGGTCAAAATATCAGCAGCCAGCTTGGCTTCCAGGTAAGACAGCACCAGGGCAATAGTCTGCGGGTGTTCTTCTTGCAACAGCGTTGCCACCTGTGCACCGTCGGCATTGCGCAGCATTTCAAATGATGAAAGCTGCTGACGGGCAGAAATGCGCTCCAAAATTTCAGCGCCGCGGCGTGGGCCAACCGCTTTAGCCAGCAACTGACGGGTATATTCCGCACCACCCCCCAGAGAATCAACCCCAGATAAGGACAATGCGTATGCCTCTTCCAGGGCATGCACACGCACATCAGAAGATATGGAACCTGTATCGCTGATTGCCAGCAGCAAACGTTCCATATCCGCTTCCGGGATATACTGCAAAACACGGGAAGAATTTTCAACGCCCAGCGCCAAAAGCAAGGCGGTTGCTTTTTCTATACCTTTAGCCTGCCTGGCTCCGAATGTTCTTTCACTCATTTTCCTGTTTGTCCTGATTTAGCCAGAGTTGAATAATTTCTGCGACATTCGCGGGATTCTCTGCTGCCATGCGCGAAACCAGGCGCATCATTTGCTCTTCTTCAGGTGTGGGAACAGCAACTTTGGGTTTAATTTTTGCCAGGTCTGGCAGCTTGGGCGGTTCAGCAGGCGTTGGAGCAGCCGGAAGTTCCGACTCGGGTTTTTGTTCCGGCCCAAATCCTTCAGGAGAAACCGGTTGCGCCATTTGTGACAAATAAGATTGAAGTTGTTCTTGTGAAGGCATCATAGCCGGGCCCACTTCTCCAATTCCCGGAGAAATGGTTGCCATCTCGGAAACCGGTTTTAACACCGGTGTCCAAACCTCGGCAGACGCCATGCGCAAATTCCGTAAAAGCCGCTGCATATACCACAGGATAAATCCAAGCGCCAGCAAAACTGCGAGAATTTCTCCAATCATGATAAACAACTCTCTTTGTTCCATCTTTTTCAATTCCTCAGCCTGAGTATCTGAGAAGGTGCGGTCAAAGGTCAGCGATTGCACAGAAATCAGGTCACCACGGGTGTTGTCAATACCCACCGCAGCAGTAATGGCAGCCTGCAATGTTTGCAATTGCTGCGTTTCGGTTACACCATCGACCAGAACAGACAGCGAAACCTGTTTAATGGCTCCCGGTGGAATGGTCTCCTTCGATTCAGTTTTCGATACTTCGTAGTTATTGGTTTCTTCACTGCGTTGATAATAGGCATTGCCGCCTTCAGTCTGTTCAATCGTTTCAATAGCCTCAGGCAAATTGGTGGCTGCGCCCGGAATGCCCGACAGCAACTGTCCATCGGTGGCATAGGCTTCATTAATTTTCTGTGAACTGCTCAAAGCTGGCGGATCAGGGTTATAAGCTTCTGTAAAGACTTCCTTTTCGTTCCAATCCAACGCCACGGTCACCTGCACCACTGAACGATTTGGGCCTAATGCCGTATCCAGCAAATTTTTGACCTTCAATTGAAGCTGGTTGGCAACCTCTTGTTCGGCTGCGCGGCGGCTGTCGAGTGTCGACATTACGCTCAAACCATCCTCCTGCCCCCCGGACGCCAGCAAATTACCTGCCGTGTCTACCAGCACCACGTTTTCCGGGTCGAGATTCTCAACTGCGTTGGCAACCAGGTAGGTAATGGCGCGCACCTGCCCGGCATTGAGCGATTTTGAAGGTTTTGTCTGAATGGTAATGGAAGCGGTTGTGGGCGCCTGTTTACTGGCAAGCAGCGTTTCTTCCGGTGTAACCACATGCACACGCACGGCGGCTACAGCATCCAGGCTGGCAATTGTTCTTTCCAGTTCCCCTTCCAGGGCGCGTTGATAATTCACCCGCTGGGTGAATTCTGTCATTCCCAGCGTTGAACCTTCAAATAATTCCAGGCCAACAGTGCCGCCTTTGGGCAAACCTTCACGCGCCATCAACAAGCGCACCTCATAAACCTGGTTGGTTGGCACCAAAATGGTGCTGCTGTTCTTGATTTGGTAGGGAATCCCTTCTGCATCCAGTTTTTCAACTATTTGCCCGGCATCCACTTCACTCAACCCGCTAAATGCCGTTCCATAACTGGGACGAAATGCCCAGCTCAATAAAACAGGAACGACAATCAGCAGAACCACCCCCACTGAAATGAGGATAATTCTCTGTGTATTCGATTGCCGCTGCCAAAAATTTTGTAACTGAGATTGCAGATTAGCAAGCATAATTCTTCACTCTTATTGGTTAATGGTTGTACTAAACATTCATCCGCATGATGGTCTGATAGGCATCGACAAGTTTGTCGCGAATGGACATGGCTACCTTGAAACTCACATCCGTCTGCTCAGTGGCAATCATCAACTGGGCCAGGTCAACGTCCTCACCGGCCGCCAATTGCTGCATCATGTTATCGCTGGTCTGTTCCATTTTGCTGAGATTCTTCAGGATGTCTGAAAAAGTCTCTCCAAGATCATTCATTGGATTGGCCGGGGTTGACTGCTCCTGCATGCTGATCAACCGGCTGATACCCGAAGTGCCGAGGTTTGAAATTTGAGAAATATCCATGATTCACCTGTTCAAAAAACTTTATCGCCCGATTTCAAGGGCGCGCTGCGCCATGGTCCTGGCCGCATCCACCACTGAAAGGTTCGCCTCGTAAGAACGTGTGGCTGAAAGCATATTGGTCATCTCAACCACAAGATTCACATTTGGGTATGTGACATACCCTTCTTTATCCGCGTCAGGATGCGTGGGATCATACACTTTAGGACCTTCGGTTTCATCGGTGATGATCTTGCTCACCTTTACACCCTGCAAATTCGCCGGGTCATTGTCCAGATTCCTGTTCGCCATTAACAAATTGTGAATGAACGGCAAATTGTTTTGCGTGGTAAACACCACATCCTGGCGTTGATAAGGGCCGCCGCCAGTGGTTCGGGTTGTCTCTGCGTTGGCAACATTGTTTGAAATGACATCCAATCGCAATCGTTGTGCATACAATGCTGACGAGCTGATTCGTAAAGTGTTCCAAAAACTCATGGTTGCTCCTTAAATTCAATCACAGAAGAAGCTATGATCACTGCCTCAAGGATAGCATATGGCTTCATTTCCGGCTGTAAAGCCTGAATGAAGGTTGAATAAAAAAGGCGTGAAAGTCATCTTAAAAAGCAACAGCCCCACCCCATGAAATCGTGGATTGGTGTGAGGCTGTGATGATGACAGGTCAAATTTATGCAGCGCCCAGGGGGGCCCCGGCTATATCATGATCTTGCAACACCATGGCTTCCTGCAAACTGCTGTTCAGCCGTTTCTCAACAGTCGCCCAGGCTTCGCGCAGTTCCATAAGTGTGTGTTTGGCGGTCTCGAAATCGCCGCTGCGCATGCAGTCCAACACCCACTGGTAGAGGTTCAGCAGTCCCACTGCCACTTCAGCATAATTGAAATCCAGTTCATTGCGCAAAGCACTGACCGCTTTGGTGGCTGTCACAAAATCTTTCTGGTCGCAAGCTCGAATGGCAAGATCATACGCCATAATCACCAGGCGAATCGGGCTGGCGCTTTCCACATCCTGCTTACGATATTGACTGGCGCCGTATGCTGCGTTTCCGTAACCCATTGTCATGCTGACATCTCCTTCAAATGATTGCAAATCTTACGAATAATAGTTTTTTGCGCTGATTCTTTTATCGGCATTTTTGATCAATGCTTGAGTGTTTAATAAATTTTGGATATTGTTGTACATCCCAGGGGCATTACATCGATCAGGGATAAGGTGACCTGTCTTTGCTCGCTGCGTTCAGTTGCATTGCCAGCTCATTCTCTCGAACCCATGTTAAACAGCAATAGAAATCCTCTGGCAATATCGCTTTTCCAGGATTTCTAACTCAGGCAGCTATCAGATTTTTTCTGTTAGATCGAATACTGCAGCAACTGTCCGATTGGTATATCATTCATGGCTTCGGGCGGGATGGTCTGAATGACCTTTTGCGTCATTTTATCCACAATCAATACGGTAACTTCATGCGTATCATTGTCCACCACGAACTTGAGTGAGTTGTGCACCGCAGGTTCCGATTCACTTTTCACCGGCTCGGGCTGTTTTGGAGCCGCTTGAAGCTGCGGTTTTTCAGCAGATGATGATTGCATTTGCACACTCTCGCTCATCTCCAACCGCACTTGCGGCAGCCTGCTGGCTGCATCCAGGTCCACTCTACTCACACCACCAACTTGTTCCTCGTTCATTGTTACCTCCTTCCTCAGACGTCCCTGTCTAAGTCTGGCTGGGTTTGCGCTCTTTCTATTCCTTTAGAAAACCAGTGCGCAGACCCAATAAAAATTGCTTTCATTTGTTAATATGGTTTATGCGTTATAACTCAACAGTGATGACATCAATGAGTAATCATTCTGCATGGATTCGATTTGAGCCTGCATGGTAAGATATTGCTGGCGCAGGCTGTTTTCGCGCACGGTCAACCGCGATTTCTGGGTCGTAATTCGCGTCTGTATAGATGACAAACGATTGTCAGCATCATCAATAGCTCTTTTAACATAACCATTATCACCAACATTATAGGATAGTTTATTATCCACCTTGCTCATCACAGCATTGATTAGTGATTCAACATCAGCATAGTTATTGTTAAAAGCCTTCTCTAATTTACTTGAATCGGTAATTGCCAGTGACATATCGTCTTTTAATTCAATGCCAATATCAATTAGATTGAGATACCCACCTTCATTTTTGGCATCACTACTAACGGCTGTATAGAGTTCCAAATTCAAAGCTCGAAAATTGGTCTCGCCGGCAAAGGAGCCGCGCGTATAGGTACCGTCATCATTTTTCGTGGTTGAAATTTTAGCCTTTAGATAAGTTTGCAAACTGTTGAATGATGTAATAAATGTATTGATATACGACTTGGGAGAAGAATTATCTTCACTTACTGCTATTGTCGCGGTTTTGCCTTCAGCATCGGCGGTTAGAGACAAAGACACACCGGTAATTACATCAGTGAGATTACTATTTGATGCACGCTCTATGGTTAAATTATCAATAGTAAAGATGGCATTACGTGCCGAATCGGTTTCAACATTGTAATTTTTATACGAGCCGCCTGCATCCAGCACACCAAGCTGCTGCAGCACGGTATCGGTGCCAACATCCACGGCGCCAATCGATTGATTTGCGCCGGTATTTTTCGTCTTTAAAATCAACTGGCGGTCCACCACCGAAGCCGCAACCTCATTACCCGCGCCATAGGTGGCTTTATTGATTTTGTCAGCGATATCATTAAGTGTATCACTCGCCTCGACCGTGATGGATGCGCCTTTGGCGGTGTAACTCACTTTGGCGGCATTTTCTGTGTTGCGATAATAACTGCTATATCCATTGGCTTCAAATGAGAATTTTAGACCACGTCCAGTATCATATGCCCCCCCATCAGTAGGAATTTGTTGCCAGTCGCTGGTCATTTCTGAACTTGAGCCATTTTTCACAATATCGATTGCTTTGCCAGAGGAATCGACCACACGGAATTGCCAGGCGCCGTCTTTTTCACGGGTCTCAACAAAGTAGTCGCCTGTTCCGAGTTCTTTTCCAATCAGTTGTGAGTCAGAAGCGGCTGTTGCAAAACCGGTCACAGTTTCATTGGTAACTTCACCGGTCATGCTGCGTTCAGCCGCGCCGCCCAGCGCGAATGTCCCGCTCAAACCAAGCGCCTGGTCAGCATAAGCTTGCTGCGCCGAGCGTACTTTTTGCCCGCGCGCCAACTGCGTCACAGAGATGGCATAGTCACCCGCCATTGCCGCAGAACCCGCATTGGCTGTAACCACCGTCCCCGAGCTGGCGCTGACCGAAACCTTGCGTCCCTGGGCCAGGCTGTAGAAAGGATCGCTTTTCAACATGGCTTTGGTGGCCGTGTTCAGCGCGCTCAGCTTGGCACTGAGGTCGGTATAGGCGCTTTTCTGTAAAGTGATCGTATCTTTCTGCGTGGTCAATCGGGTGAGCGATTGGCTCTCAACCGTCATGACGTTGCGCACGAGAGTCTCAAAATAGGAACTCAACTGGGCAGTGGAATTGCTGGAACTGGTGGAGTAGACTGAACTGGTTGCCATTCTTTACCTCCGTGAAGATTGCTGCGAAGAAAAAAACTAAAAAAATTGTTTTTATTATGCCTTGCGGGGGGCGCTTGGGAGCGCCCCCCGAATGTTGCGGATCAATGGATCGACTGTGTAGCCGCGATTATGTTTCAAATTACCGGAACAGGGAGAGCAGGAACTGCGGTGATTGGTTGGCCTGTGCCAGCATGGCAATTGAGGTCTGTTGCAGGATCAAGTACTTGCTGGCGTTCACTTGCTCTTCCGCCATATTGGCGTTCATGATCCGGTTGTAGGACGCTTCCACGTTGATCTGGGCAGCGGTAACCTGGTCTTCTTTGAAGGTCAGGCGTCCGGTGAAGGCCCCGACTTTGGCCATCATTTCATTGACGGAATCCAGTTTATCTTCCAAATACCACATGAGATCCGCATAAGACTGGGCATCACCCAGAGCGACAGCGGTTTTTGAAGCACCCGCTCTGTTAATATACGAATCACCAACACCAAGGCCACCCAGGCTTGTCAATGAATATGTGTTGCCCCCTTCTTCCACGGTGAAAGCAGCCGTATATCCAGCACCCGCTGCAATACCATCCTTAAAGTTCACTGAAATTCCATTACCAAAGTCGTAAATGCCGCCGCCATTTAGCACACCAACAATGGCTGCACCGGTAACAGTTTCATTCAATGCACCGCTGCCATCAGCTGCATCACTGATTGCGACAGGTGTTCCATCAACCCGTTGCAACTGGAGTGTGGCTGATGTTACAGCGCCGCCATCACCCGCGGTGGCTCTCACAACGTTGGTCAGTTTAACCTGGTATTGCCCTGAAGATATCGTCACGTCTGCTGGAGTTGCGGACATGTCAACTTCAGTGCCAGTAAGAATATCACCCGCGTCCATCACACCGCTGAGACTTTTTGCGCCTCCGCCTCTGCTTGCCAATTGAAGAGAATTGCCATACGTATTCTCTTGGGTCGAAGCATACAGGTTTTTGATACCATTCACCTGGGTCACGTCGCCGGAATCGGCGCCGGTCTGGAAGGTGAGAACGCCCGCGTCTTTGGAGCCGTCGATCAGTTTGTTGCCGTTCCACGAGGTCTGCGCAACAATATCATCCACCTGTTTAACATATGCTTCAAGTTGTTCCTTGATCGCAGAGCGCTCAGCGGTGCCCATGGTGTCACTGGCAGCCTGAGCAGCTTTGTTTTTCATCTGGATGATGATGTCGCTGATACGACCAATACCACCTTCAGCCACCGCCAGCAGGTTTTTCGCATCGCCAATGTTGTCCAGAGCGACTTTCAAACCCTGTGCTCGAGCATCGAGTTTGGTGGCAATGGTCAGGCCCGCGGGATCGTCGGCGGCGCTGTTGATGCGCTTGCCGGTGGACAGGCGGGTTTGATGAACACCCAATTGCTTGTTGATGTTTTGGAGCGCCCACAGAGAATTCAGCGCACCGATATTGCTAGCTACACGAGTAAGATCAGCTTGTGCCATTTTAAACCTCCTTGTTTAAACCTGGCTAGGTTAGGGTTAATTCCAGGGCATCCTTACCCTGGTTGATCACAATTGAATTAGAAAAGAACAAACGACCGGGCTATTTTTCATCCTGAACGGCAGAGGCAGCCCGGCTTCTGCAGTCCATCTTCAGTGAGAAAGATTCTCTTGGCTTGATTATTATTCGATAATCCACCTCCTTATTTCCTTCGTCACTGTAGTCATTATCGTAATTACCAGTAAGAACTTTAGAAATTGGTTTGTTAACGTTTTGTTTATTTTCACCAATAAAACACTTTTTGTTCATTATCTATGTTATCGGATACAAAATCAGCAGCTTGAATCATTCATGATTATTCACCCTCATATTGATTTGCTAGATCACTCGTAGTTCAACCAACCACAGTTTTTATAATTTGACTTTTTCAGACTTTTTTGTAAACTGAAGAGTTTTTCCACTTTAGAATTTGAGAGAATTAGTATAATTATCAAGGAGGAAAAAATTGGATACCATAAGCTTATGCTTAATTGCCAAAAATGAAGATGAATATTTACAAGAATGGATTGACTACCACATTCTTATCGGGGTGGAACGTTTTTACATATATGACAATGAAAGTCAATTGCCAATCAGGAAATTACTTAAAGCGTATGTCAATAGTGGAATTGTAATCGTCCATGAGGTCAAGGGTACTGCTCAACAACTCATAGCTTATCAGCATTGTTTAGACACATATCGGGAGTCATCAAAATGGATGGGATTTATCGATGCAGACGAATTCATTATCTTATGCAAAGATAATAATCTAAATGATTTATTGAAAAAATATGAGGAATTTGGTGGTCTGGCAATAAACTCTGTTTTTTTTGGATTTGGTGGACAAAAACAAACACCCACGGGGGGGCAAATAATAAATTTTCAATATCGATTCCCCAAGAACTACGATGATAACCGGCTTTTAAAGTGCATTGTTCAAACAAAAAAAGCAAAAATTATTAACAGTCCACACGACTTAACCTTTGAAAACCCTTTCTATTGTGTAAATTCGCAAGGTCATCGTGTCGATACACAACGCTTTCCGGTTTGTTATGATGAAATTCTAATAAATCATTACTTTACACGTTCAGAAGATGATTTCGAAAAAAAAATCAATCGATTGAGAGTAGGAGGGGGGCAAATTGAAAAAGAAAAACTTCAAAAAATTTACCAAATTCCACAAGAAAAAGATTTAAGAATTTTTGAATATTTATCCAGAATAATTGGAGTATCTGTTGAAGATCTATATGGATTTCCACAGAACGATCCATCTTTTAAAAATTTTATCCATAAACGTATTGCGTTAGCAAAAAATAAAAATATTACAAATGCCGATAAAGAAAACCACATTCTGTCAGAAAAATTTATACCACCCAACCTGGAATTGACTGAAAAAGTAAACCAGGCAAAAGCATTACAAAATTGGGATGCTGTCAAGAAATACTTTTTAATATATATCAAAGAATTCCCGTCAATTGTTGTGAATTACACTGGATATGCAACAACATGCATTATCACACAAGATTTGGAAGAAGCGCGTAATGCTTTGGAAGTTGCAATTGGTAAATTCGGTAAGACTTATGAAATACTGAGAGTTGTCAGTGACTATTTTGTTGTAACGCAACAATTTAGCCAGGCAGAATCATGTTTTTATGAAATGCTGAAAGTTGGGGAAGAACCAGATACACTTATTAGGCTTACTTATGTAAAAATTATGCAGAAAAAATATCTTGAAGCAATCGAAGTGGGTAAACGAATTATTAAGGACTATTGGCATTCAGCCGAATTAGAAAATGAAATTGCAAAAAATGTTATCCTTGATTGCATCCGTTTACTAAACCACTACAACAGAGAAACAGAGGCGTCAGATCTTATAACAATAATAAAGAATCTGTTCCCTGAAATAGAGACTCAAATTTAACCATTATTTGTTAAAAACCATCCTATCATCTGTTGCTCAGTCACATAGAGGATCGCAAGCTTGAGTCTTTTACCATCCACGAATTTACTGTAACATGTGTGGATGCGTTTTGTGCTTTTCAATCACCTTACATTAGCGGCTATTTGAAATTAAGTGAACTGTCGTTGCGAGGAGGTTGAAATAGCGCTTTTTACTATTTCAACCGACGAGGCAATCTCATCGGTAAGCAGAAGATATGAGATTGCTTCGCTCGCTGCGCTCACTCGAAATGGATATTTAATTCTTTGAATCCATCATTTGCCGGCAATAGGCCAGCACAGTTTCCAGTTCCTGCGGATCTCCCAGGGCGTCAGCCCCCCACTTTTTTACCCGGAGAAATTCTTGATAGGCAGCCCCAAACTTCCCGCTGAACAGCAGCGCCAGCGCCAGCACATAACGCGCAATCACATTCCCAGGCGCGGCTTGCAGGCTGGCGCGCGCAAACTTCGCCGCGCCTGCATAGTCATCTTTGCTCAACGCAATTTGAGCCAGCTTCATAAACAAATCGGTGCGCACTTCATTTCCCAGGTTGGCGCTTTGCTTTCGTTGGGCAGCGCTTTGCAGGCGTTCTTGTGCCCTGGCAAGGTCCCCGGCTGCCTTGTAAGCCGCCCCCGCCTGGTATAGCAAATAGGCATCATCGGGTGTCTCCGACAGCGCCTCTTCGATTAAAGCCAGGTTGCGTTCATAACGAATTTGATTCCCCTGGGATGTTTTGGATGCATAACCGTGATGAAGGATGATGGCATTGATATCTTCCACCTGCCCATGATGGCGCAAAATCGACGGCGTGATCTGTTCATGGATGCGTCCTTCAAAACGGTGGTTCACATGTTTCCGAAACATGCGCGTGATGTGTAAATCGAGATAGCGGCACAATTCGCCTTCGGGCTGCAAATTGCGCACCACCAGCCTCAATCCCTGGGCTTCCGACAGGTTGGCAGCCTCCCGGATGATTTGCCGGGTGTCAGCAGCCAGTTCTTCATCTGCATCCATCCACAAAATCCAATCACAGCTGGCTGCCTCAACAGACTGGTTGCGGTGCAAAGCAAAATCCCCCTGCCAGGGGGATTCGAGAATTTTTGCGCCAAATGGCCGGGTAATTTGCAATGTATGATCGGTTGAACCCGTATCAACAATCACAATTTCATCAACAACACCGGCGGCGCTTTTCAGGCACCTTTCCAGGTTTTGTTCTTCGTTTTTGACAATCATGCACAGCGATATGCTTTTGGAGTTCATTGAGAATCAACCGCACGCTTCAATCAGGATATTGTATAAACCATTTTCATTTTTTTACTCAAGTTGCCACCCAAATGTCATTGCGAGCCCCGATGTTTTTTTCGGGGCGTGGCAATCTCTAGTTTTTGTGTTTAGACTGCCACGTCGGGCTCCCGCCCTCCTCACAGCGACAATCCTAAGAGTTTTGGAAGGTGACAACCTGGATTACTTTAATGCTTTTCATTCTCCAGGCGTTTTTGTTCCTGCTCTTTGCGCTGGCGTTCTTTTTCCTCAACCTCTTTGGGCGTGAGAGAGCGCGCCACCCGGAACCCCAGGAATGCGGTGTAATAATTGCGCAGCACGCCTTCACGCGCGGCAATGCGCGCCAATTTGCGGCTGTAATACCAGGCGCCGCCTCTTACCACAAAGCGTTCCATTTCACCCTTCTTTAATGCCGGCGGATTGGGATTGAACGGATATTCAATCAGGCGGCTGCATGTCCATTCCCACACATTGCCCGCCATGTCTGACACGCCCAATGGGCTGTCACCGGCAGGAGAATAAAAACCCACCGGGGTGGTTTCGCCTTTGCGACTCTCGGCTGTGTTACAGCGCCAGGGATCAAACACGTTTCCCCAGGGATAAATGAGATACCTGTTCCCCCGGGCAGATGCCTCCCATTCGGCTTCTGTGGGAACATGGTAGTTAAGGCTGGTTTGCTTGTTCAGCCATTCACAATAAGCCGTGGCGTCATCCAGAGAAACATTCACCACCGGATGCTCCTTATACCCTTCAGGATAGCGAAAGCCAATCCAATCCTTTGGCACTCGGTAGTTGCTGTCCCAGATAAATTGAAAATATAGCGCATTGGTAATGGGGAAACGACCCATTTCGAATGCGTCAAGTTTCACCCGATGGTTTGGCTGTTCAATATAAAACATGCCGTCGTCAATCCATTCTTTGGCCCACTCTTCATTTTCATACAAAACCATCACCTGTTTCTTGCTGGTTCCTAAAATATACTCACCTGCCGGAACATAAACCATTGGAGGCAGCAAGATGTCATCCTCGCCATTTTTTGATTCGATATCAAAATCAACATCATCATCAAAATCATCCAGGTGATGGGGCGTATTGGGAGGTCGATTCATAAATGCGTTCCTCTAGCAGAAGATTTCTTCGGGGCATGGTCTGCCTCAGCCAGGCGGTAATTGCTCAGATGCCCCGGGGCGTTGCTGGCAATTCTGGCATAGGTATCAATAATCAGATTAATATTTTCATCAATACTCTGGCTCAAACCAAACAGGTAGGCTGCCTGCCCGGCTTCTGATTTGTAATCATCGATGTGATCCACCATATCCAACAATACCCGTGTCCACGTTTCGACTGAATTTTCAACCAGCCAACCATACGGATGTAAATCATGATAGGCAAAACCGCGGCTGGCCGCCCACGGGATTTTTAGCACCATATATTCCAACAACGAGCCGGTGCCAGTGCGGTGATCAAAATCTGAGAATAATGGAGCCAGCCCAATGTCGACGGCCGAAAGTGCGCTTTGCCAGGCTTCATCCGAACAGTCAGGGATCAAAATGAGCTGTTTGGAAGATATTCCAATCTTTTCAACCAGTTCTTTCTGCCTGGTGCAAATCAGCAATCTGGCTTCTTCGCGCGCCTGGCAAACATTCACCACCGCCCCAAGCGCGCCGCTGTTTTCGAAAGAAGCAAACTGTGCAGCGCCCCCCTTCCATCCCATAATAATTCCGGAATGTTCCCGCGTATCCACCGATGAAAATTTTTCAAGGTCAATATAATCAGGCACCACTTCAACACTGGTATACGCGCGCCAATCGTCAACCAGCAAACTGGAAGGCACAACTGCCCCATTCACCAGTTGAAGCGCCCATTTGAATTGAACAGCCGGCGGCGGTGAAATACGTTCGCTGAGGCCTTTGACCTTTCCTTCCATCCACAATGGATAGTATTCATGTTCAAGGGGCAAAAGGTCATAAGCCGCATCAACATCAGCGATCACAATTTTATCACGCGCACGCCAGCGTTCAATTGCCGCCAGCATGTCCTTTCCCCAGATATCCCGAAAAACAACGATCACATCGCTCTGTGAGCATAAACGGCGTGCCGAAAGACTGTTGCTGGTGAACTCTTGCAAATCTAAAAACTGCGCTGCATGGCGCCCTGTGCGGTTTATGGCCCGCACTGAAGCAGCACAGCGCTTCTCAATTCCTGTGGAATCATCACGGACCGCAGATGCGACGTAAGCCAGTTTCATCCTGAAATCTTCCTATTATCCAATCTTTGCCGTTTCCAACAATTGTTGCACTTGCTTCAACCAGGCAAAACTCATTTTCTTCAATTCGCGCTGTTGCGCTTTTTCAAAGCCAGCTTGTGCCAACGACTCTCTTAAATTTGCGTCTTGAACCAGAACCCGAATGTGGGTATACCAATCGTCCAACGAGTAGGCAATCAGTCCTCCTTTTGCCCAATCCATGAATGTTGGCGCTGGTGAAGCAACCCACGGAATTTTGCGCACACCGGCTTCAATTAATCGGCGGTCAGATCGTTGTCGGTTGAACAAATTGTCGTTCAACGGAGCCAGCAGGATATCAATTTGTGAGAGTAGATATGGATAATCATCGGGGTCTAACGGCGGCAGGTAAAACCGACGTGTGGCTGAAATGCTGTCAAACAATTGATAAACCTGTGGGTCGCCGCTGACGGCTAAACGCACCTGTTGAAATTCACGCATCACGCGGTTCACAGCCCGTCGTATCTGTGTGGCATCCTCAATATCGCCAGGCATCATCATCAAACCAATACTCAAACCGTTGCGTTCAGGAATGGGTTTTTTCCACAGGGGATTTTCACTGTTCCAACCGTCTGGGATGATGACCACATTCAAACCATCTTTTGCCATCTCCTCGGCCGCCGGTTCACTGGCCAGGGTAACCTGGTTTGCCAGTTGAAGTGCAGCTGTATAAGCGCGTGAAACAGCCGGGACTGCCGTACCAAGTTTTTCAAAATCAGGATGATTGGCAGGCAATTGGCGAAAATCCAGGTCAAGGTCAACAATCAAGGGTTTCCCGGTGGCGGTCCAGGCAGCCATTGTTTTTGAAAGGGACGGCAAACCATGCGGATTATGGACTATCATCAGGTCCGCGTTTTGCCAGTCATCGGCATCTGAATGGTTCATGTCCATTACTTCATAGCCGCACTGGCGCAAGCAATCGGCAATGAAAGCTTGCCGGTTTGGTGATTCTTGCGAATCAACACCGGCCAACACAATTTTTCCCCGCTCATGCCGGCTAAGGCTCAATTCATTATTGAACTCATCTTTTGACGATTGATTGGATTGGGCTGCGTCTTTTTGGAGCAGCGTATTCAACAATAAGCCTTCCAGTTCGTCAGCCACCTGGGGTTGACCATCCAGGCGCGCCTGGCGAATATTCAATTCGATCAAAGCCGGAATTAATTCATGAATATCATTCAGCTTGCTGGCAACCATTTTTGCCGGTGATTCGCTGTGAATAACCTCGTCAATCAGGATTCTTGCCTGCTCCACTTCTTCATCACTGACCGGTGTGCGCCGTCCCACCAGGTTTTCATACAGGCGAGCCAGGTCGTGTGGTTGCGTTGGCAAAACCTCTGTCTGCGCCTGGTCTTCTTCTTCGCTGCGGTTGAGCGCCAGGTCAACCCGGCGCTGAACATCACGTCGATCTGGCGCCAATCGCCACGCTTGCAAATAAAACGTTAACGAGACATTCCTGTCACCAATCAATAAATAGGAGTCACCCAGAACCAACAGGGAATCCAGATCATCAGCGTCGAGTTCTAAAACTTTGGCGAAAACCCTGATCGCCATATCCGCCTGATTCGAACGCAAATAGGCTCGACCTTGTTCTTTTAGCTGGTCGATTTTTTCCATCTGCGTCATCTTGAAATCATTTACCATTCAGGCGTGCACCTTCCATAAGCGATAAAATCCATAAACCGACGCATAGCCGTGCGGCATGATACGTCCTTTCATATCCTACCAGTGATTACCCAATTGGGCTATAAAGGGAATATGAAAGTCTCGTAAAGGGACATAAAAAACGGATATATTTTTTTATTTTTTTGGGATTGATTATTCAGCAGTTTCAGCAGGTTGAGACGAGGCGTCGTTTTGTTCTTTCTGTTCAGAATCATCGTCTTCAACAGCCTGAGACGCCAACAATTCCCGGAGGGAATCAAATGACGGTGTTTCTTGTGCATTTACCAGGCGCGTGGCAATTTCATTTTGTTCTTGCACTGCTAAAAATAATTCCTGCCGCATCACAGGAATTTCACGGGGGGCGTCGATGCCGATTTTAATCTTGTCCCGATCAATTGCCAGGATCGTAATGACAATATTATCCCCTATTACAATACTTTCATTGCTTTTTCTGGTCAGAACAAGCACATTAACCCTAGCCTATTTTCAACGGAATTGAATTGATTAATCGGGTTGCATATGCTATATAGTATAACTGTTTTCCTATAAAACATCAAAAAGGTTTAATAGAGAATTTGCCCGGCTGCTAACCTGGAGAACTGATCGATAAACCATTTCCTGGTTTGCAATCTGTGAATACACTTCAGCCAGGTTTACTTCCTGGTTCTGTGAGATGAAGGATTGCATCTCAATATCAGACTGTTCCATACGTTCAATGGACGTCTGAACCGAATTCCAGCGAACGCCCACGGTGGTCAGCGATTCCATCAATTTTTTAGTCGCATCAATCACACGTGTTTGTGCAGCAGCCAATGCTGTAGTATCGTTGGCGGCCAGCGCATCGCGTGCAGCAATGAATGAATTAAAGAAATCTGAATTGATAAAATATTCGTTGCCGTCCACATTCATGGTCATGGTTTCACCGGGCGCCACATCTCGCCGCATAATCCCAACCGGGATATCTGCCTCGTACACAACCGTTTCAGTGGCGCCGCTGGTATCTCTGCGGAAAGGCGGCACAGGATTGGTGGTATTGGCGCCGGCAAACAAATAATTATCTTGATGTTTGGCATTTGCCATGCTGATTGCCTGACTGAGCATGCCGTCCAATTCAACGGCAATATCGTTGCGTGCATCTGCATCGAGTGAATCGTTCAATCCGCGTAAAATAAGAGTTTGCGCCCGTACTCCCAGATCGGTCATCTTTTGCAGGTTGAACTCGGTATCCGAAATCCATTCTTTGACCACACGGGCTGTGTTGGTATACGATCGTAAAGCTTCCTGGCTCGAGCGTAAGGATATATTTTTTACCGCTTTGGCAGGGTTTTCAGAGGCTTTGAGAAAATCTTTTCCAGTGGCAGCCTTGGTTTGCAATTGATACAGTTTTGACAGGCTGTCACTCATATGAGCGATGGAGTTACTGGTCATCATTTCATTGGTTACACGCATCATTTACCTCGCTTTACGATCTGCCAACCAGGCCCATGCCGTTAATAATCGTATTCAACATTTCATCCAGGGCAGTCATCATGCGCGCTGATGCCTGGTAAGCGCGCTGAAATTTCACCATATTGGCGGCTTCTTCATCCAGGTTTACACCAGCCTCTGATTTTATTTGTTCGTTCAAAGCCGTTTGAACATAGGTGTGATCTCTGGCATAAGTTGCCGCCGATCTGACCTCCAAGGCCATGTTGGCCACACGCACACCATCAAACTGGTGCGGGTTCGATGCCCCTGTAGCCGTGTATGTGATATCCTGGCTGGTTGCGCCAGTGGCTGCTGCATCGATGGTGATTTGCAAACCATTGCCCAGGTCAATCACATTGCCGTTCACAGCATCATGCGTAAAGTTCAACACCAGGGCTGCCCCACCACTGGAAGTACCGTTAGCGCTAATGTTTAAAGCAGTGCCGCCTGATAAAAGCTCAATTGTGCTGGCGCCGCCGCTGGTGACATTAATATTCACGGTGTAGTTACCATTGATAAGTGTGTTAACACCTTCAAAAACCGCGTGGCCGGCTGATGCAGCCGTAATTCCGCCGGACCAACCGCCAGAGGGGGTCACCGTTAATGCTGGCGGAGTGCCCATGAACAGGGCTGTGGAGCGAACCTCGGCAATTTGACGTGCCAGTTCGCCATCTCCGGCCGAATTAGGCCGCAGGGCGGCAGCAATGTTTGCCAGGTTATTCAAGTCTGAATTTACCTGGATGGTGGATGCGTCAGTACCAGTGAAGAAATCTCTTCCGGCCGGTGTTGCGCCGGTGTCATTCAAACCATAACCTGAACGATGCAGAATATTGACTTTCTCAATCATCATTGAAGCCAACTGATTCAACTGATTAATCTGTTCAACAATCACCCGGTCGCGCACATCGGTAAATCCAAGCAGTTCTCCAGACGGCGGATTGAGCTGCTTTCCGTCACTTACAAAAGTGATATCCACCTTGCTGAGATCCAGCGGATCGGGATTGGCGGTCAATTGAAATGATTTATCGCCCACAACCAGGGCATGTCCGCCAATTGAGGCCAACACCTGCCCATCATTCTGGGTGAAAGACACAGCCCCTGCAATTTCGCTCAAGCGGGTTAACAATTGAGAGCGTTGATCGACATAATCGTTCGGGCTGTCGCCAAGCGCCATTACCCTGGAAATCTCTGCATTGAGCGCCGCCACCTGTTTGGAAACTTTATTAATTTCGTCTACACGCTGATAAATCTCAAGATTCTGACTGCGTCGCAATTCTTGCAAACGAACTATTCTGCCATTAAATGCCTCGGCCATTTGCTTTCCTGATTCAAGCAGTGCTGCTCGCAAATCAACCTGGGCTGGTTCAGCACTCACCGACTGCCAGGCTGACCAGAATGCGTCCATACGCAACGAAAGGCTGTCATCACCTGATTCTCCCAGCGAGGTTTCGATCTGCTGCAAATAGGAATGCTGGACGTTCCACCTTGCCACCTGCCCAGATTCCGTGCGCAATCGCACATCCATGAAATCTGTGTTGAACCGTCGAATTTCAGCCACCATAACGCCAGTGCCAATTTGGCCAGCCGATGATGAACCCACCCAGCCGCCGGTGCTTTGAGGTGTGTTCGCCGCTAAGATTGCCGTCTGGCGGTGAAATCCGGTTGTGTTTGCATTGGCCACATTGTGCTCAGTCACTTCCATTGCCCGCTGCATACTGAGCACTGCCATTAAGGCTTGACTAATTCCTGCGAATGATGACATGGTTGGATTCCCTTATACCTCTAAGCCTGGTGATCCATTCCCCAGCTCATGGGCGGTGTATTTGTTCCCGCAGCTGGAATGGGTTGATGGTAGTAAGCAGAAGTGCCCATCAATTTCACCAGGTGGTCTTGAAGTGCACCAATACGGTCAATATTCAAATTTGCCAGGGCGGCATTACCGCGATTGGTTTCACGTATTTCTGACTGAATGGCCATAATGCCCTCACGCAAACGGTTCAAGCGCTGTGCTGAAGATGTGCGTACTCTCACCAGTAAATCGTGCAAATTTTCAATATCAGTGAAACCCAGTTTCTGAGAAATGCGATCCGTCATCGTGCGGCGGGTTTCTTCCAGTTTACCAAGGTCATCCAGGAGCATCTCTTTCTTTTCCACAAGTCCAAGCAGTTCTTCCGCTTTGCCGTCCAGTAATAGTTTGCGTTCTTGCTGAGACAGATCGCGCAGGGTCTGGCAAATGCGAAATTGACTGACCATGATGGCTTCCATGGAATAAAAGAGTTCCTCTTGCTCCTCCTTCGATTTCACCATTTTTTACTCCTCAACATACTTTTCACAGAGAATCAGCAGGTCCCCAAAAAACTACTCGGATATTTTTAAAATATCCATAATCTTTTGGGCTAATTCTTCATAGGGAATTTTATATTCCCCTGATTCAATCTGTTTTTTCAGGGTGTCAATTTTTTCCAGGCGGGCTTTGTCTGTTCCTGTTGGCGCCGACAATGCTTTAGCCAACAGCAGGGCTTCCTTTGACAATTCAGCCTGGTCGGTTTTTTGCGAACCGGTTAAGTGAGGCGTCTGAGCATAGGCAGACGTTTTGTTTGAGCTAATCTGGTTGATTTTTCTGCGCTCAATTTCGGGTATTCCGCTGTTCTCAATCTTCATGATGAACTCCTTCCTTGGATGTTCCTGGGTCACTTATATTATCGGCAAGCGGTTCCGATTCTTGAGTCACAGGATTATTGACGCATCCGGATTGCCTGGCTGAGCATCGTATCTGACTGCTGCACGGTCTGGGTGGTCACATCAAAGAAACGTTGCAGCCGGATTAAATGAGTCAATTCAGAGGCGAGGTCCACATTCGAACCTTCCAGCGCAAAATTCACCACCTGTCCAAAACCATTTCTCCCCGGGTTGCCTGTGGTGGCTTTTCCAGATGCTTCATTATCCAACAGCAGGTTGTTGCCCAGGGCGGTCATCCCGCTGGGATTTGGAACCTGGTACAGGCTGATTGTGCCAACATTCTGCCAGACTTCGCTATCACCTCTCGTAACTTTTATGGTGCCATCTCTTTCCACATCAATCTGCGAAACATCAGCCGGAATGTCACCGTTCCAGATTAATTTATTGCCATAAGCATCAACGATATCGGCTTTCGCATCAATCGAAAATGTGCCGTCGCGGGTATATGCAACACTGCCGTTCGCCAGTCTAATTCCAAAGAACCCTTTTCCGTCAATCATCATGTGCAATGGGCTGGTGGATGATTGCACTGAACCCTGCTCCATGTCCATCTGGGAAGAAGCAGTGCGTACACCGCTTAATTGAACCCCATTCAACACTTCCTGGAAATTAACCCGGTTCTGTTTATAACCGGTGGTTGTGAAATTTGCCAGATTATTGCTAACCGTATCCAGGTCCAGCATACGGGATGACATACCAGTTCGGCCGAGTTCAATCAATTGTGTAAATGTAGGGGACATAAAAACTTACCTCCTAAACCTTGCCTAATGTATTAATACTCTGCCCCAAAAGGTCGTCTTGAACCCGCACCAGTTGCTGAGCAGCTTCATAAGAACGCGCCACCTGAATCATTTGAGTCATCAATTGCGCAATATTGACATTGGACGCTTCCAGGTAACCCTGTCTGACCGAACCAATTGCATTTCGAGTGGGAGCAACCTCAGCCGTAAATGATGTGAGTGAAACACGGGTTAATTGCGCTTCAGGATCGGCAAAGGTAACCACATCGATCTGGGCTTGATTCTGACCATCCACGCTGATCGTTCCGTTGGAACTGACTTCCACGGTGCTACCCTGGCCGATGGTGATTTTCCTGCCATTTCTGTCCAACACATAATGACCATCCACTGTAACCAGGTTGCCTTTAGAATCGCGCCCAAAGCGGCCATCACGGGTATAGCGTACACCATCTTCAGCTTGAATCCTGAAAAAGCCGTCCCCTTCAATGGCCAGGTCTAATTCAAGACCGGTATTTTGCAAGGCGCCCTGTTCATAACTGGTGTATTCAGGACTATTCTCTACACCCAACCCCAGGTTTCCTGCATAATGCAGTTTTTCAGTGCCAATTTGATTGAACAGGATGGAAGGATAAACAGGGAAAGAAACCGGCTGTTGCGATTGGGTTACCACCTGCGTTTTTTTCCAATCTTCCATTGTCAAGAGAACTTGTTTAAATCCGGGTGTATCCAGGTTTGCCACATTGTGTGAAATGGCATTTTGCCTGTTCATGCCCACTACCATCGCAGAAGCAGCAGCATAAAAACCTTTAATCATGGTTTACCTCCGATTCACCTGTGCGGCATTCGCCAGGTTAATAACCAGGCGAACCTCATCGCGTGTAATGTTTAATTCACGGGCAATTTGAACATCAGACATGCCGCCTTCTGACAGAGATGTAATCATGCGATTACGATCATTTAAAGAAAGTTGAGCATTGCGCTGGTTTTGCACGCCGTTTGATGTTGAAAGAATTCTATGAAAACTGGTTGATGCATCACCTGATGCAGCATCCATGGATGCCGATTCCATTTCTCGATTGATCAATTCTTTGAATTGATTAACCACCGGGTCCAATTTATCAGCCTGCTGTATGTTACCGCTGCGCCGCGCGGTCTCCTGGGCAAGCTGTATCAAGTGCAATGTGTCATTCATTAAACTGCGGTTGCCTATCATTCACACATCCTCAAGATAGCATTCCTAATTTATTATCGGCAGGTATGTACATTTTCTTCAATTAATTACCCAACGATCCAGCCGGCTTGCGCCGTGAAGAAGTCATCATCGTTTTTAGACTGATCATGGCGCGACCATGAATTTGAGAAACCCGCGATTCAGACACACCCAGTGTTTCACCAATTTCTTTCAGCGTTAATTCTTCAAAATAATACAGAGAAAGAACCAGTTGCTCGCGTTCGGAGAGTGTTTGGATCGCCGATACCATTTCACGCTGCAAATCTTTCGCTTCATAAGTTTCCATAGGATTTTCCTGTTGATCATCTGTTAGCTTTTCATAAAGCGAAATGTTTTCATCAGATGATGAATCTGCGCCATCTTCATCCAATGAAATCATCATGTGGCTTGAATCAACCAATGCCTGCTGCAGCGTTTCCATATTCATATCAAGATATTCTGCCAGTTCTTCATCAGTAGGAACACGTTGAAGCTGGCTTTCCAATTGCATCATGGCATCTTGAACAGTCCGCACGCGTTTTCGGGCTGAACGAGGCAGCCAGTCCAACTCACGCAAATAATCAAGGACCTTGCTGCGAATTTTTAGCGTGGCATAAGTGCTTAGACGAGTGCCAAATTTGGGGTTGTAACGGTCCACTGCTTCAATCAAACCAATCACTCCTTGACTAACCAGGTCATCATACTCACTGCTTGTGTTTTCAGTAATACCCAGGCGCCCAACAACATAATGAACCAGGCTGGTATAGCGCAATATTAACTCTTCACGCAGCGCCTGATCGCGTGTTGAGTAATACAGTTCTGCCAGGTCGATATCGTCTTTTACTTCAGCCACGGTTCACTTATGCCTGAATATCAGTGTTGTCTGAATCCAAATCTGTTTCCAAATCTTGTGCAGCCTTCTCTTTCAACTCATCTACTGCGGCCTGAATAAAGAAACTGCCCAAAAACCAGTTAAAAATCCATCCCAAGATTCCCATTACAACACCGGTGGTAAGGCCGCGAATGAAAATATCGAACCAGGTGGCCTGCACAACATACGAAATGACCATAACCAGCACGGTTACCAAAACAATCATCCCGCGCGTAAGCAAAAAGGCAGCCTCAATCAACGGAGGAAGCATGTACGGATTATTCGGCTTCTCGGGCGAACGAGCTGATTGTATTAAGGAACCGCCTTCTGTCATGCCACAAACCTTTCATTGAAAAGAGCGCGGCAAAGCAGCTCGGCCCGCGCTGGCACAAGGTCATTAATCACCTTTGTTCCATTGGTAAAAAATGTGAGCGGAATCTGGCTGTTGAAAGCCAGGTTGAAACCTGCCCCAAAGCTGTTTGTTTCATCCATTTTGGTCAAAACCAGCCCATTAGCCCGGAAAGGCGCAAATGCAGCCAGGGCATTACGCAAATCCACTTCTCGCGATGTCACAGGGGCAACAATCCAGGTATTTCTCCATGGTAAAACCGTGAGCAGCGAACCAAGTTCTACGATACTGCTTTCACTGCGCGGGTTGCAAGCAGGGGTATCCACCAGGATGATATCTGCATTTTCTTCAGCATCCACCGCTTCAGCCAATTCTTCAGGTGTGTAAGCATAGCGAAATGGGATGCCAATGGTTTCTGCGTAAGTACGCGCTTCGGAAATAGCCCCGGTACGCACTGTGTCTGCCGAAACCCAGCTAACTTTCTTGCGCGCATTAATGGAATAATGTACGGCGAGTTTTGCGCAGGTGCTGGTTTTTCCCGCTCCACTGGTACCGATCAAAGTGATGATTTGCGGCCGCAACCCCACCAACACTTTTTGAATTCTTACACAGGCAGAGAGTTGTTGCAGTATGTAATCACGAACCTTATCTTCATCACGCATGGAGCGGGGCGGCAGGGTTTGCACACACAATGTGCCAATTTTTTGCAGCAAATCAACATCAACTTCGGCATTTTTTAAATGCTCTATGGCTTCATCCAGAACCGGGGGAAATTCAACTATTTCGGTTTTTTCCACCTCACCCACCAATGCGGGTGATTCCTTTTCAGGAATAGGTTCAGCAATTTCAATTTCTTTAAGAGGGGGCGCTTCAACCAACCGCTCTTGATTGCGCTTCATCAATTCACTTAAAAATGGAATTAATTCTTCTTGAGACAGCTGCTTTTCTTGCCGTTTTATGGCCGGCATGGCAGGTGAAAGGGGCGTTTTGCCGGGTATGGCAACGGTTTCTGTCCAGGTATCGTCGGTATTCACAGCGATGGTTTCGCGCGACGGGGTGACAATTTTTTCCAGCGGTGGTGCACTGGTCAAATTTCGGTCTGTTGGAGATTGCTCTCCGTCGATCTCGCGGTTGATATCTCTTTTGTTTACAGTGGGGAAAACATAGGGGCGCACATGGTGACCGCCGGCTGTTTGAGTTGGCGCATTTTTTCCCTCTTCAAAATCAACTTTGGGTAATCCTGCCAACTGGTTTTCACCTTTCGCCTCGTTCTTGTCAAACTGCGTGGCAACCACTTCCACCATCGGTTTGCGCCAAACCTGCCAGGCGGGCCCGGCTGGCACTTGCCGCACCGAAATGATCAGCGCTTCAGGCCCCAAATCTTCTTGAACCCGCTGAAGAGCTGCCAGCATGTTTTCTGCTCTAAAGGTTTGTGTTTGCATTACTCACCCAATTTCCATTGCCAGATTAAATTTGCACCATTCCGTGTGCACGCACCTTGGTTCCCGGTTCAATTTCTGAGTAGGCAAGAACCACCAGGTTTGAGAACGATTGTTCAGCCAGGCGGCGAAATGCCAACCGCAACTCGCGCGGGCACAACAAAATGGGCATGTGCCCATCTCCGGCAAGCGATTCCATTTGCTCACCTGTGGCATTGAGAATTTTCTGTGCCACCGATGCTTCAATTTGAAAACCCAATCCACCTTCGGTGCTGCTGAGCGATTCGCGCAACAGATTTTCAACCTGTGGAGAAAGCGTAAAGGCATGAATGGTATGATCGGCTTCACGGTAAATATTTGATATGGTCAATGACATGGTTTGTCGAACTGCTTCAGCCAAAATGTTGGTGTCGCGAGTGGCAGGCGCATGCTTGGCAATCACTTCCAGAACACCCGCCAGGTCTCGAATCGGAATCCTTTCACGCAGCAGGTTGCGCAGCACATCTTGCAAATCGCCGAGTTTCAACATTTCAGGGATCACGCCTTCAACCGCCGCGGGCACTTTTTCGTGCAATCGGTTCAACATTTCTTGCAGCATTTGCCGGTTGAGCAAACCTGCCGCGTGCGAGCGAACAACTTCGGTGAGATGCGTGCTGAGCATGGCCAACGGCGTGACCACGGTATAACCGGCAATTTCAGCCTGTCCTTTTTGTGATTCGCTCACCCAGGTGGCCGGCAGCCCAAACGCAGGTTCAACCGTTGGAACACCCTGAATGGTTTCTTCCACTTCGGCTCCCGGGATTGCAAGATAGCGATCTACCATGATTTCACCACGCGCCACTTCTTCGCCACGCACCTTGATTCGATAGGTGTTGGGAGGAAGCCTCAAATTGTCGCGAATGCGAATGATGGGAACCACAAAACCCAGTTCAGACAAAATTTGCCTGCGGATATTGGTAATTTGCCGTAAAAGGTTGTCGGCGCGCTCTTCATCAACCAGGGGGATTAAACCGTAGCCCACTTCCAATTCCAACGGGTCAACCACCACCATGCCCATCACGTCTTCTGGGGTTTCCAGTGGCTGCACGGCTGGCGCTTCTTCAACAGGGACCTCAATCGGTTTTTGCTCTGCCCGCCAGACCACATAAGTTACCCCGGCTAAAAGACCGCCCACAATTAAGAATGGCAGTTTGGGCAGGCCGGGAATCAATGCAATGATGGCAATGATCAGGGTGGACACCAGCAGCGTGGTGAAATTTGACACCTGTTTGATCACATCAGCACCCAGCGTTTCTTCAGATGATGATCGCGTAACAATCAAACCCGATGCGGTTGACACCATCAATGCTGGAACCTGGATTGCCAGACCGGCGCCAATGGTCAATGTTGTGTAGGTTTGAAGTGCATCAATAATTCCCTGCCCGCGTTGCACCACACCGATCACAATACCGCCCAGAATGTTGACCAGAATGACAATAACAGCCGCAATGGCATCACCCTTGACAAACTTGCTTGCGCCGTCCATGGCGCCAAAAAAGTTTGCTTCACGCGCCACTGCCTGACGTCTTTCCTGCGCCTGCACTTCATTGATGATTCCAGCATTCAAATCAGCATCAATGGACATTTGTTTTCCAGGCATGGCATCCAGCGTAAAACGGGCCGTCACTTCGGCCACGCGTCCGGCGCCGTTGTTAATTACAGCAAACTGGATGATCATTAGCATCAAGAAAATCACAACCCCCACCACATAATCACCACCAATGACAACACTGCCAAAGGTTTGAATGACATTTCCAGCTGTACCCGACATTAAGATTTGCCGGCTGGTTGAAATGTTCAAACCCAACCGGAAAAGGGTTACCATCAACAACAGAGAGGGGAAAACTGAAAATTCCAGGGGTTTATGAATGTAGGTGCTCAAAAGAAGGATGGCCAGTGACCCGGCCAGTTGCAGCACAACCAGCACATCAATGAGAAATGTTGGCAAAGGAACCAGCATCATGCCAACCACAATGACGATTGCCCCCGCCATGATGAGATCTTTGGAACCTAAAAGGCTTCTAAAATCAAAACGCCGAGTTACCGGTGTGCTATTTGCAGTCATTCCTATCCTCAAAAAAATCCACGATTAACTCGTTTCGGTTATCTTTTTTCCACGCAAACGGTAAACATAAGCCAGCACTTCAGCCATGGCCACATACAAATCAGGCGGTATTTCCTGGTCAATCTCAACATTTTTATAGATGGCGCGCGCCAGCGGGATGTTTTGGGTGACTGTGATGTTGTTCTCTCTGGCAATTTTTACAATTCGTTCAGCAATCTGGTAGGCGCCCTTGGCCAACAAGCGCGGCGCTTTCATGGATTTATCGTCATAACTGATTGCCACAGCCAGGTGGGTCGGGTTGGTAATGACAACATCTGCCTTCGGGACAGCCGCCATCATGCGCATACGCGCCATGCGGCGCTGTTGTTGCCGGATGCGCGCCCGCATAAACGGATCGCCTTCCGTTTGTTTAATTTCATCCAGCACTTCCTGTTTCGACATGCGCATCTGGCGCATATATTCCCACCGTTGATAGGCGTAGTCCACGGCAGCCAGAACCAGGTAGGCGCCTCCCACACGGGTGATCAATGCAACCACGAGCCCTATCCATTTCGTAAGGCTCGCCATCAAATCCATGCTGGCGAGCTCCAGCATGGCCGCAAGATTGTCACGCAAAAAAGTGTAGGCTACCCAACCGACAATTCCCAGTTTTAAAAGCGCTTTCAGCAAGTTCACCACTCCTTGCAATGAAAACATGCGCTTAAATCCGCTCAATGGATTCAACCGGCCGAAATCAAATGCCTGCCGTTTGCCTGCCCACACGAACCCGCTTTGCGCCAAATTCACCACCAATCCCAAAATCATGATCCCAAATAGAATTTGCATCATTGGATTCATGACTAAACTCAGGTCGTTGATAAAAATCGTTTGCAACCAGGTTGGAGTAACATCCAACTTATCTGGTGAGAAATTGGTAAATGCCTGCCGGATCATGGTTCCCAGGTTTTGAGCCAGGGTTCTTCCCGGTCCCTGGATCAACCAGATTGCTGCCAGCATACCTACGGCTGAGTTTATTTCCACACTGCGGACAACCTGTCCCCTTTCACGGGCTTCAGACAACCTGCGTGGGGTTGGGCTTTCAGTTTTTTCGCCCATTTTTACACACCCAAAATTTCAATCATGCGTTTGCCCAGATTGCTGAACAATCCCTGCAATGTGGGCAAAATAACGCTGAAAGTCAGCGCCACACCAATAATTCCCATAAAGACCTTAACAGGAAGTCCCAGGAAAAACACATTCATTTGCGGGGCAACCTTTGCCAGCAGCCCCAGCGCAAGATCGGTCATCAACAATGCCCCCATCACCGGCATCGACATTTGCAAGCCACTGGTGATGAATTGCGCTGTCATTCGAAGCATAACACTCGGATCAAGCTGCGGTAACTCTGCAAAAACAGGCAGAATTTCAAATGTTTTTTGCAATCCCAATAAAAATACATGATGCCCATTGGTCAACATGAAGAAAAGCATTGCCAAAATTGTGAAAAACTGTGAAATGGCCGAACCACTCATCCCCAACGCCGGGTTAAACAATTCTCCCGATGAAAAACCACTGGTCATCTCAATCATGCGGGCAGCCACTTGCAAAGCACCAAAGGTCAATGTGGCGGCAAAACCTGCCAGAAAGCCAATAATCAACTCTTTCAGAATGGAAAAGGCAAAGACCAACATGGGCAATTCATCCATACCAGGTCGAAGCGGTTGCCAGGTTGTAATCACCAACGACAGAATAAATCCGAAAATGATCTTGATCCGATCCAAAACCATATCGCTTCCAAACAGCGGTATTTGAATCAAAATCATCATTACGCGAGTTAAAACAAGGATAAAATATTGCGCGTGCACAAATGAAACTAACATGAAGACGTAGCTCCTACTACCTCAAGGATACCAAATCATCCCCGCTTTGCAGTAAAGCTTTGGTGAAGCACAACTAAATATGGCGTAAAAAATGAATATAGAGAATTGTGAAAAATAATCACAAATGCTAATCGAGATTAATCGGTGCCCTTGACCGCAGGCATTTTTGAACCCTCTGTAAAAAGGCGTCGATATCAAAAGGCTTGACAATAAAATCAATTGCCCCCAGTTGAGTAGCCTGTTTTACCACTTCGCGAAACCCCAGAGATGACACAACCAGAACACGCGTCTGATCTAACCAGCCTTTTTCTTTCATCTCCTGCAGCAACTCCAGCCCGCTGTGCCCGGTCAAGAACAAATCGAGAATCACCAACCTCGGCTGCAGCGCTTCCAAAACCGCCCACAAATCAGCCGGCCGGCTGACCACCGCAGCGCGTAAGCCTTCCCGCTCTAGGGCCATTAAGATCAAGTCGGCCAGGGCACGATCCTCCTCCAGCATAATGATTTCAACAGGTTTTTGGGTATTCATTGGGATGATTATATCAAGACATATCAACCATTAACTTGTGGTTTGAAATACCGGTTCATTTCATCATTCAACCGAAATAAATCTTTTTCTGCCAGTTTTAAAATTTCCAGGGCTTTGGGGTCATAAGTGCGTTTACCCAGCCGCTGCAAGGTTACCGAATCGATGGGATTAAAGGCGTTGGCAATATTGATTATGGCAGCAATGCGCTTATTCCCTTTGGCTTGCCCGGGTGAATGATGATCTTCAATGGGATTAGCAAGAACATCCGGGAAATTCCATTTGCGTGCCAGCACCCCACCCACAACAGCGTGGTTTATACCGAACACCCGGTCTTCAATTTGAAAAAACGGGCAATTAAATTCTCGTGCAGTTCGATCTAGATTTGGAAAATAGACACGCGCAAAGCGATCCAACACCAGCTTTCCGATATCATGCAGCAAACCCGCCACATAAATATCTTCAGGGTTGGGCATGGAAAAAGTGCGCGCCAACCACTGGGCTGCCACTGCGGTGGCAATTGAATGATTCCACAGATCACCCGTCATTAATCCATAGGTCGGCAGACTGCTATCAAAAGTATTGGAAACACCCACCCCCAGTACAATGGTGCGCAATCTTTTAAAACCCAGCCGCATGACGGCGTCATTCAGGTTTGAGCAAGATGGGCCATACCCCAGGATGACAGAATTTGCCGCAGACAGCACATTGGCAGTGAGAGCCTGATCTAAACCCAAAAACTCTGAAATGATTTCTGCATCAGAATTTTGATTATCCAGCGCAGTTAACACGCGTGAAACACTGGTCGGCATTGGCCGGATATCGTTAATATAGCCCAATATCTTGCGGACGATTTCATCATCTTCTTGATTGGCTTGTGATGGAGCAACGGTTGACATGCACGCCTCTTATCGAAGAATCAGTGTTGGCAGGTCATTATATAAATTGGTGGTAAACGCCATGATTTGCTGCAGCATCCACCCGCCCAGGAATAACAAAATAACAATCACGGCTATGATTTTGGGGACAAAAGTCAGGGTAAATTCATTAACCTGTGTGGCAGCCTGCAGTAAACTGACCAGGCTGCCAATTAGCAGTGTGGCCAACAGAATGGGTGCTGACAATAAAGCTGCCAGCAGCATGGCATTTTGGGCGAGGTTTAATAAATAGGTCTCATTCATAGAGATTTCTTTTCAACCTCACTGGAAACTCAAAAGTAGTGAACGGGTTACCAGGTACCATCCGTCCACCATCACAAATAAAAGCAATTTAAACGGCATAGAAATCAAGGATGGCGGCAGCATCATCATACCCATCGCCAGCAAAACGCTGGCAACAACCATGTCGATGATAAGAAACGGGACATAGATGATAAAACCCATGGTAAACGCGGTCTTAAGCTCACTGATAACGAAGGCTGGCAGCAGTACAACTGTTGGAATATCAGCCAGGGTGTTTGGTCGCTCTGACCGGTTCATCGCCAGGAACAGTTCAATATCCTTTTGCCTGGTTTGCTTGAACATGAATTCGCGCAAAGGGTCCATGGCTTTTTGAAAAGCCGTTTGCTGTGTGATTTCATTGTTCAAATACGGCTGAAGGGCATCTTGATTGATGGTGTTGTAAACGGGCGCCATGATAAAAAAGGTCATCAGCAAAGCCAGACCAATGATCACCTGTGAGGGCGGCATGGTGGCCGTGCCAATGGCATTGCGCAGCAAAGACAACACAATGACCACCCGTGTAAACGAGGTTGCCATGATGACGATAGAGGGCGCCAATGACAATACGGTCAATAAAACCAGTAATTGAACGCCAGAACTGACTTGCTCTGGTTGACCTTCGGGCTGGATCTGCAAAGTTACCCCGGGGGCGGTAAACTCAGGTGTAGTGGCGCAGCCAGCCAAAAGCAACCCCACCAGCGCCAAACAGGTTATCAACAATAATTTCTTTTTATTCATATTGATCGGGATTCCAGTATAGATATTAGTGTGCCGATCCCTGGCGAGTTTCAACTACAGAATCTTCAGCATCCTTGATTGATTTTTGAAACAACCCGGCAAAATCCTTAATCGCATTTTCAGCCGCTGGTGCTGTTTCAAACACATCATCGTGGCTTTCTATTTCAGTCAACAAGTTCAAAGCCTGGTCGGTGCCTCCCACCAGGAATTGACGGTCGTCCACTTTGACCAGGTATAATGTCCGGCGGGGTGAAAGTTGTGTGGTTTCAACCACACGCATTCGATTTTCTTTTAAGGAAATTAAGTTACCAGAAAAGCGCCTGTAAAGAGCGAAAGCTCCGTAAATCAGGGCGATCACAACCATCGTTTTCAATAAGACATTGATATAAAGAGCAGTTGTATTGGGAATGACATCTCCACCAACTGTCGCCTCGCCGCCAGCAGTTTGCCATTGATTTGTACCGCTGATCCATAAAGCTAAAACGAACACCAATCCAACAATTCCCCAGAAGATGATGGAAAAAGCTTTTTTGTTCGATATGTTGGCGGTTAGTCGTTCCCAGGGGTTAAACATGGCTTATCCTTCTCGTTTGTTGCGGGTCAGCTCGGTTATTCGAACGCCAAACTTGTCATCCACAACCACCACATCTCCTTTGGCAATTAACTGATTGTTTACATAAATATCAACAGCATCTCCGGCAATGCGGTCAAGTTCCAACACCGATCCTTTATGCAAATCAAGCACCTGGCGCACAGATTGTGAAGTGCGCCCCAGTTCAACGGTCAATTCCATGGCCACATCCATCAACATATCCAAATTGCTTGGATAGGATTGGCCGGTTGAACCAAACATTTCTTGCGCAAAATTGGTCGCATTTTCAACCATGCTTGAGCTTTTGGGCTCTGCTGCGGGCTGAGGCGCCTCCTGGCTCATTTGTGCTTCATGCTTGCCCAGTTCTTCTTGAAGCTCTCTTGCCAGAGCCTCCTCATCAGAAGATGCAGACTGGGATGCTTCATCACCCATATTGTTATTCAGGATGTCATCGCTTTCCATCCATTCCTCCTCAATTGCTGGTTACTCTTCTTCCTCTTCAGTAGCTTTTTCAAACCCGGTGAGTTGAATTCCCAGGTTTTTTCCAACCCGCCCGGCTTTGCAGCGGAAGCGATCTTTACCCGCAACGCGCACTTTAAGATCTTGATACGAAAATGTGTCCAGTACAATCACATCACCAATCTGTAAATTTAACAGTTCAGACATGGTCAATTTTGATTTGCCAAGAATCACTTGCAGCGGTAGAACCACTTTATTCAGATTATCAACATTTATTTGTCTGGCAATCGGATCGCTCACTTGCTGACGCTGCCCGGTGATTATCGTCGCCGGGTTGAGTTCATTGATCACCGGCTTCAACATGGAATACGGAATATAAAAACTCATCGTCCCGGTGGTTTCTTTGATGATGAGTTCAAAAGCAATGGTCATCACCCGTTCATTGCCAACCATCATCTGCACCCAGGGTTGGTTAATGGTGCTGTCCATGATTTTGGGCTCAATCAGCGCTACACGGCCCCATGAAGCCTTCAAATCATTCAGCATATTTTCAACAAAATCTTGCAGCAGCGACTGGTCAATATCAGTCAAAATATGAGTCTTACCGCTGCGGTCGCTGCGGCCTCCCAGGCGCTGTTCCAAAATCACAAAACTCACTTCAGGGCTTAGATTGATTACCAGTTGCCCGGGCAAAGGAGCCAGTGAAACCAGGTGATACAAACTATTGGGAGGGAGGTCGTGCAAAAAGTCATGAAACCTGCCTTGCTCAGTATGCACAATGCGCGGCCGCACATTGGTGCGCAGAAAAGAAGGCAGGGTATTGGTTAATCTTTCAGCAAGCTCTTCATGTACCAGTTCAACCGCCCGCATCTGGTCTTTTGAAAAACGATCTGGTGACCAGAAGTTGTAGGGTCGAATTCGCCGATCTTTTGAATCGTCCTCTTTTTCATGCAGAGCATCTTCTTTGCCCATAATCTGGGCAAGGTTGACACCATCTTGATTCTCGGCTTCTTCAATCTCTATTGCGCCTGCTAATAATGCATCAATTTCTGCCTGAGTTAACATACCACACCATTATCTTGATTATTGAATGACAAATTCAGTAAAGTACACTGACATCAACTTATATTCCGGCAGCCGGGAATTAATTGCATCAATCATTTGATTGCGCAAAGTTTCTTTTCCATCAGCCGTGTAGAGTGTTTGATAGTCTTTGGTTGAAACCAGCATGATGATGATGTCGTTGATAACCGGTAAGCGTTTGTTGATTTCTTCATCAAAAGCTTCCTTGTATGCCACCTGCGCCTCACCCTGCAACTGATAGAATGACGCGTCGGGGGGAACAAATTCGAGCACAACATTGATTCGAATATATTTCCTTCCGCCCGGATCAGCCAGGTTGATAATCTTGGTTCCTGTATCCATAAGCAAACCTTCACCCGGTTTGATCACAATATAGGGGCTGGTCGGTTCAGGCCTTGGCACAGCTTCCTGGTTAACCGGTTTGCTTTCTGGAAAATTTACTGAATGAGACGCCTCGCCGCTGGCCGGGATATTGACCAGCCGGGGCCAGTCTGCCGGTGCGAAAAGGGTGTACATCATAATCATGATGGAAATGGCCATTAAAACGAATACAAAACCTGCCAGAATAATGGCAACCAGGCGAATCACCGGCAAAGCACCGGCCAAATTAATTTTTATTTTTGGTTTTGGTTTCTTTTCTTCGACATTTACTTCGCTCATAATTTCATATCCTTTTTAAAAAACCAAGGAATTTTAATTGGATTTTCCAATAATTGATTCCAGATTCATTACATCCATACTGATTGAGTAAACAATGACAATATCTGCCCTGCCATTTAATGCCCGATGCTGTGGTGTATCATTGGGGAAAATCGGCTGGGTATCGCCTCGTCCTGAAGGGATTAACCGATAAGCCGGAACACCCCGATCGATAAAATACTCCGTTATCGTGAAAGCCCGGGCTAATGATAATTGCCAGTTGTCTGAAAAACGCGGATCAGTGGGAACCGAATCATCCGTGTGACCAACAATACGCACATCATTTTCAATGGGCTTAATCATCTCTACAATTTTATCGAGAATCGGCAACGCTTCAGGTTGCAATTCAGCTGTGCCTTCCTGAAAAAGCAGTTTTTCTGAAAGAGAAATCAATATTCCTTCAATATTATTTTGAATACTAACCTCGCTGCCCAAATCCTGGTTGGTCAGCATGCTGGTAAGATCATCAGCCACTTCAACGCCAACCGAAGAACTTAAAGGTAAACCTGGAATGACAATTGGAGCAGAATCATTGTTCGTGCCGCTGCCGGTTTTAATTTCAGGGTCAACAATGTTAACCGGACCGCCCCCGCCAAAAGCAGAGCGGAAACCTTCCGCCATAACTTTATATTTAGCCAGGTCTGTTTCACTCATGGACCACAGCACAACAAACATGACCATCAGCAAAGTCATGAAGTCGGCATAACTGACCAGCCAGCGATCGCCGCCGCCGCCGTGACTGCTCATGCAGCCGCTCCAGCTTTTCCAGCAGCTCCAGCCGGTTTGTCAACCGATTTCTCACGTTCAGCCGGAGAGAGAAATGCATTCAATTTTTCGCGAATCAGGCGCGGATTCTCACCTGCCTGCAGCGCCATCACCCCTTCCAACAGCATATGACGGTAAGACACCTCATGATGGCTGCGGGTGGTCAGCTTGCCGCCAATGGGCAGCCAGAACACATTCGCGCTGATAAGTCCCCACAGGGTGGCCAAAAACGCAGATGCAATGGCTGCTGTAAAGGCAGCGGGGTCATCCAGTTGCTTCAAAACTGAAATAAGGCCCATAACCGTACCGATAATTCCAAAGGTGGGCGCCAGACCGCCTGCTGATTCAAACCAGCTAATTCCCTGGTGATGTCGCTGTTCCATTTGATGAATTTCCAATTCCATAATGGTGCGCACTGCCGCCGGTTCAATGCCGTCAACCACCAGCATAATCCCTTTTTGAAGAAATTTGTCTTCAATGGTTTTGCTTTCTTCTTCCAGCGCCAACAAGCCTTCACGGCGGGCTTTGTCTGCCATTTCGGATATCTTATCAATTGTCTGGATGGTATCAAAATGGGTTTCGAAAAAGGCAATTTTAAAATAAGTGGGAAGATTCAACAATGTTTTCAACGGGCCAAAAACAGTTGCGGCAACCGCAGAGCCACCCAAGGTTAAGATAATAGGGGCCACATGATGAAATAGCTCGGCCGGCGACCCGCCATCCAAAATCATTACCAAAGCAATAATAGCGATCGTTCCCAGCAAACCACCAATAGTTGCTAAATCCATGCCTATTCTCCCAAATCAATACGCAGCTCTAGATTGTGGATGAGCCTTTGATATTCAATAATGCGTTTCACAATCTCTTCTGGCTTATCTTTTACGATCAACTTGACATTTTCCTGCATTGTAATCACAGTATCTGGTGTTGATTCAATGCTGATTATTCGTTCAGCATTGATAAAAAACCGACTTCCATTGAATCGAGTAACTTGAATCATTAGAAAAAATCCCAAGCATTAGTATCGTGATCGGACGAACTCCGTTCTCACTTTAACATGTTTGCTGAAATCAAGGTATAAAGAGTGTGTGAAAGGGAAGTAAAGATATTCTAAAAATGGGTTAATAAACCGGCAGCACAATTGTAAAGGTGGTGCCCTTGCCCACCTTGCTATCCACCTGGATATGGCCGCCGTGTTGTTTAATCACTCGATGGCAAACCGAAAGCCCCAGGCCAGTGCCCTTGCCTGGATCTTTGGTCGTAAAAAATGGATCGAATATCCGTTTTAAGTCTTTGGGAGCAATACCGCTGCCGTTGTCTGATATGGTGATCTTTACTTCATTGCCCTTGTGTGATGTTGTGACTTTAATCTTTCCCTTATCCTTACCGCTGGCATCCATGGCATTCAAAATAATGTTCAGCCACACACCCTGCAGGTGATCATCACTGGCCATTACTTCGGGCAGATCTTTTGATGGAATAAACACCAAATCTGTATTACGGTCCATCAACTCGTGCCGCAGCATTTGCAAGGCTCGCTCGATGGTGGTATTGATATTCGTCGGGGCAAAATCATATCGTTCTTTGCGCGACAGGTCGAGCAGGTTTCTCACAACATGCAAAGCGCGTGTGCCTGCCCGGTGTATCAAATCAACCAGTTCCTGCAAATCACTGTCTGCGGGCAGTTCGCGCTGCAACATTTGTGAATTAGCCAAAACCACAGCCAGGGGGTTATTAATTTCATGAGCAATACCGGCGGCCAGTTGGCCAACTGCAGCCAGTTTTTCTGACTGCGCCAAAACCGCCTCAAGCCGGTTCTTTTCTGTCACATCCCGTTCATATAAGATAGCCTGGACAACCTGATCCATTTCATTAATGATGGGATAGGTGCTGATTTCCCATTCCATGGGCTCTTCGCCCTCTTCCCATTGCCTCCCAATGCGCTGGGTAATTTTCCGATTAAACAGCGTCTCTCCCACCAGGCAGCCGGTGCAGGGATCTTCACGGTTGTAAAAAATTTCATAACACTGCTTGCCAACCAGCATGCGCGGTTCAAGATTTGCCCGTTTGGCGCGGGCCATATTTACTGCAATCAATCGGTACTGGTTATCGATAATATACAACGAATCGGGCAGGTTATCGAACAGGCTGCGCAGCGTGTTACGAGACCGGCTAAGTTCCCAGTTTTGCGCCTCCAGATCGGCGTTAAAAACACTCAGGCGTTGAATATTTTGTAAATAATAAAGCAGGGTGGCAATGGAATTTGCCAGTGAAGTTAACAAATACTGGTCATACAGGGAAAAGTTGCCGCCAATTTTATTCTGTAATCCAACCATTCCAATGACATGTTCATCAATCAGCAAGGGCGCATACAGCAATGATTGGAGTTCCAATCCCGGAATGTTATCCAAATTGTCATTGCAATTTTCATCCTGCAACGGAGCATTACTCAGCACTGCTTCACCGCTTTGCAGGCATTTGCCCAGCAGTCCCAGGTCGGGCCCTGCCCCCACCTGAACAATCCATTCATGGCTGTCGGTCAGGCTCTTTTTGAAAACCAGCCCGTCTTCATTCCCGTCCAGCAAAACCACAATCCCGGCCTCTGCATTGAAACTGTCGCGCAAACCGGTGATCATTTTCATTTGAATTTCATCCAGGCTCAAAGTTGTGTTGAGGCTGACAAACATATCTTCGAGGAAATTCCATCGCCCCGCAATTCCAAACGCCCTGAAATGGTTTTGCCCCACAAACAGCAATCGCGCGACATCCAGGCAAATTTTGGATAGTAATTGATTCTCCTGTTCAGAAGGTTCATCTCCATTTAACACGAGAATTCCCTGCTGGCAGGCAGGGATCTTAATGGGATAAACCAGGACTGGTGGACAATCAACTTCTTGAATTACTTGCCAGGACTCATTAGAAATTTTTCCTGCCTGCTGCAATTGGCTGTTCGGCAGCACAAGCTGATTTTGCCATTCAGGGCTTAATTGATCACAAACTGAGAAAAATGGCGCTGCCGCATCTGGCACCTGCACCAGCATTGCCCCCCCGCTGCGCCTGGTAACTTTTATGATTAGTTGAAGTGTTTCGGTTAGCGCATCCCGCACATCACTGTGAGACGCAAAAATGTCCCAGATTGTTTCGGATACTTCTTGTGCAGTGATATTCGGTTCAGTCAAACGACCTACTTGTGACGCCATATTTTCCCTGCATTAAATGAGATTGAATGGTATAACCCCAAAAACCTTTCAGGTTTCGGGGGCAAATACTTTTGATCAATCATCATCTGCGCGAATGGTATAGCCGTACCCTGCAACTGTTTGGATGAATTTTGGATCCCTGGGAGATTCCTCTATCCGTTCGCGCAAGTTTTTAATATGAACTCGCACCAAATCCGGACTACCTGCATCCGAAGGATAGTCCCAGACCTCATCCAAAAGTCTCGCCGGAGAAAAAATATCTCCCGGGTGGCTCATCAGGTGATACATCAGATCAAACTGCACTGGCGTCAAGCGTACACGGCCGCGATGAGAAGTTTGTAACTCATACGTGCGCACATTTAGCACATACTGTCCCACTTTAATCTCATGGCGGTTTTCTTTGTCATCGGCTTTAGGAATTGCGGGAGAAGCAGGTACACTGACTTCAGGTTCAGCCTCACGTACCGAACCCAGTCGCTTTGCCCTGCGGAGAATCGCCCGAATTCTTAAGATGAGTTCATCAATGTTGAAGGGTTTGGTTAAATAATCATCTGCGCCGGCCAAAAAACCTTCAATACGGTCTTCATCTTTCGCCTTTGCAGTCAGGAATAAAATGGGAACAACTGCCAAAATTGGATCGGCTCGCATTTCACGACAAACACTGTAACCATCCATCCCTGGCATGATGATATCCAGAATAACCAGATCGGTTGGTTGCCGGCGGGCGATTTTTAACCCTTCCACACCACTATTTGCCAGGGTCACCCGAAATTCATGCCCGCGAAGACTGCGTTCGATGGTGCGAGCTACAATGTCATCATCTTCAATAACCAGAACATTGACCGTCTCCACACCTACCTCCCTTAAGAATAATATCCATTATACACCGCAAAAAAAATAATGATACCTTTATATTATTGGGGCTCCTGCTTTTCTTCCTTCACCGCGTAAATCAAGGGCATGCTGACCAACGTAACAAGCCCTTTGATGATTACATTGCTGGTAAAAATGCCCGTAACGGATGATAGCGGCATGGTTCCATAAAAAGCCAGGAATGAAAACATTAGCGAATCGATGGGAATGCTGACAGCGTTGGATGTGAGAACCCGCAGCCATTGAAGCTTGTGGGTAACCCGATTAACCCAGAAGCGGTAAGCCTCTGTATCGATAAATTCAGCCACCAGTTCGGCTGCGATGCTGGCCAGTGTAATTCGCCAGACCGGTGAAAGAACTTTTCCCCACAGGTCGCTGCTGCCTGCCACCTGGTCGGGGGTTAAGCCTGCCACAAACCAGAAATACAATGCCATGAACAGGTTGATTACTGCTGCGGATACGATTAATACCCGAACACCCTTTAATCCCAAAACCTTATGCGCCAGGTCACGCAATGTGAACGTAATTGGATAAATAAAGGTTCCCGCATCAAAAGATAATCCGGCAAATAACACGATCTGCAAGCTGCCGATGTCTGAAAGCATCTGCGCTGCAATATAGGATACACTGACTAAAATCGCTGCCAAAAGTTATACCGTTGTCTCTCTAAGTTTTGAACTAATGTAATCCATGCTGGCCACCACAATGGCAATCGCCAGCATTTGAACACTGGCTGCCCGATAGTTCAGCAGGTTAATATTTTGAATAAGCAAAAAGCCAATACCGCCTCCGCCGGCAAAACCGATAATTGTGGACATACGCACATTGATATCCCAACGGTACATGGTGAACGATATGTAAGGTGGAATAATTTGCGGAATCACACCGTACACAATCGTCTGCAGGCGGTTGGCTCCCGTGGCGCGAATAGCCTCCACCGGTCCTTCAAGGATGCTTTCGACCTGTTCAGAATAAAGCTTTGCCAATGCGGCAATGGTGTGCAAAGATAGTGCCAGAACGCCCGCAAATGGACCAATGCCCACCCACACCACAAACACAATCACCATAATTAACGCTTCAATGGAACGCAGCGCATTGAATATTGTGCGGGCAATAAAGTAAATCACCGACCCGATGGATAAATATTTTTGAGGCTGTACCACAATGGCGGTTGCAAGTCCCAGCAAACCACCTGCTGCTGCCGGGAAAGTCCGGGTCCAGAATGGATTTTCAAATTGATACAACCAGTCTAATCCTGCTGCAATCAACAAAAATAAAACACTGCCGGCTGCGGCTGAAATGAGCATGCAAAAAACTTTTAGGGGGGCTTTGGGCAGACGTTTGATCATCGTTCTACCCAGCCTGCTGGCAAATCCACTCATAATTCCCGCACCGGCCAATGCAACCACGACAACCAAAATCATATCCAGGATATCACCGCAATCACGTATGAAAGCACCCAGGAAACCCAGCCCGCCTAAATTCTTGGCCAACAAATTTCCCGCAGCGATACACAAACTGGAAAGCATATACAAGCTTAAAATGAGAGAAAAGCCGGCGAGAATGCCAAATAAGATTCGTTTTGGAAGATCAGCCCTCTTGACATCGGCCGCATCGTTTTGAGGGATCGCGATCCGAACCGAATACGCAATGACAAACGGAGCCGCAATCAGACCAATCAAGGGTATCAACCACCCCTTCGACAGCACCTGGTTGATACCGTCAATCCATTGAGCCAACACAGCCCCTCCCAGCAGGCCAATTGGAACAAAAAGCAGGCTTAACGCGATGGAAATCAAAGGGCTGTCCACGTCCTCCATTAAGTTGCGTGAAGCAAAGAAACTGAGCGGAACCGCCAACAGCGTGCCAATGGCGGTTGCCAACAAGGCCATGAACACGGTTTCAACAATTTTATCCCAGGTGTCTATGGCGGTCTGGCTTAGCCTGGGCGTCCCAACCCGCATGCGAGTGACGGCCTGAATGTGCTGCACTTCTTCGCTGGAGCGTTTGGGTATTTTTCCGATGGCAGTGAAGTGGCCATGTGCATCAGTTGCCAAATTGGAAAAGCGCAGTTCAACCTCACTGGTTGGAATAAAAAATAAAGGCCCTGATGAATTGGGTTTGAAGTTGAAGCCTTCAACGGTCACTTCACTACCTGGTTCGGCGCAGGCGGGAGTCGCAACCAGGTAGGGTTTCGTGGTGTCCTGCTCAGGCGGGGTATATCCTCCCTCCGGGCAGGGAACCATGTAGGGTAATTTGACAATCGTTTCCTGTTCATCATATTTAATTAGATCGGGTTTAGCCAGTGCGCGAATAATCCGCACCAACTGGGTTTGCCGGATTTCAGAGCGGGTTTCTTTCAAGTTCACCTTGGTTACCCGGAAACCATATGCAAAAATGACCAGGGTCGTAAAAACAAAAATGCCGACCAGCAGTGAACGGAGAGGTTGCGATATTTTCTTCATAGTGCTTCCCTTAACCTACACGCTCGGCATCTTTGCCGTAAATTTCTTTAAATTTTACGTCGTTAATTTCAGTGGGCAGGCCGTCAAACACCACCCGCCCGGCGTTCAAGGCAATCGCCCGGTCAGCATAGCGATGCACCAGGTCCAAAAAGTGCAGGCTGCAAAGCACCGTCATGCCTTCTTCCTTATTAATTTGTTCCAGATACTGCATAATGCTGTGCGCCAACACCGGATCCAGGCTGGCAACCGGCTCATCAGCCAGGATCATATCGGGATCCTGCATCATGGCGCGGGCAATTCCCACGCGCTGCTGCTGACCGCCGCTCAATTCATCTGCCCGGCTGTAAGCTTTATCTGGTATGCCTACACGTTCGAGTTCTTGCATGGCATGTTGAACGTCTTCTTTTGGAAATCGATTCACCAGGCTCCACGCCGGGTTGACATAGCCCAGCCTGCCCGAAAGCACATTTGTTAAAACCGACGAGCGACTCACCAGGTTAAAATGCTGAAACACCATGCCTATTTTTCGCCGGTAAGGCCGCATGTCATCTTCAGAGGCTGAGGCAAGGTCAAAGCCGTGCCACAGTATTTGACCGGAAGTCGGCGCAATCAAACGATTGATGCAGCGCAATAGCGTCGATTTTCCTGATCCGCTCAGGCCAATGATCGCCACAAATTGTCCATGCGGCACAGTGAAACTAACATCGTCAAGTGCCTTCACACCGCCTTTATAGATTTTGACAAGGTTTTTAATTTCCAGCATGCCTGTCCTCGTTATAATCCAAAAGAATTTTTATTTCTAAAGTTTTTTTATTATACTGGACACGACCGTTTAATTATGTCACCAACCGCGTATGATTTAAGCCAGGCGTTAAAAAACTACCGGACAGAAAATCTCCTGTCCGGTAGTGTAGGATAAGTAATTTTACTTACCCAGATCTTCCAACTTCACGCCAACGGCTTGAACCATTTTCCGTACAATGTCGTAATCTGCATCTTCGGCTTTATCGATACCGGTCCAATTGTAGAAATCTTTGGTGCCGATGGTATTCTTCCAATCTTCAGTTGTTGAGAATTCAACCAGAGCGGTCTCAATTTGGGCGCGCACATCCGCCGGGAAGTCGGGACCAAACGAGAGTGTATCATTGGGGATGCCTTGTGTTATGGTCAAAATCTTTACCTTCTGGATCACATCAGGAGCTTCCTCTCGAATGTTGGCGCGGGCATCACGAATTTCCCAACCGCTGCACATAATGTTTTTCTCTTCTACTTTGCAGGTCGAAACCAGGTCATCAGGAATATCGGGGGCATCACCCTCTTTCCAGGCGGGTTCACCTTCGGGCTTGCCCGGGGGGGTGTAGAAGGTGGTGGCAAAGTCAACTTCGCCATTATAGACAGCCTTGACACTCTGTGGATGACCGCCGGTTTCCACTTTTTCACCGGGTTCAATGCCTGCTTCAGCCAGCATGGTTAGCGGGAACTGATAGCCGGATGTTGAACCCACATCGCCGTATCCCCATTTCTTACCTGCCAGATCTTCAAACGTGTCAATACCGCTGTCACGCTGCACAATGAATTGAGCCCAATAAACCGATTCGCCATAGCGAATGGCTTTGAACGCCACATCAACGCCGCACAATTCACTGGCAAACACATAACCCAGGGCAGGGATGAACCCCATGGTATCGTCAGGCGACGCGCACATTTCTTCGATTGTGGCGGCATATGAACTGGGCACCACCACCTCAAAATTCAGACCGGTGGCCTGATTCAGCGCTTTTGCCATCACTTCGCCGCCCGTCACAATGGCATTGGCGTCAACTGAAGGCACAAACAACACCTTGATGGGTTTTTCGGCGGAACCCAGCGCTGGCTCAGATTCTTCAACCGGCGGCACTTCGGTCGGTTCAACTTCCTCGACTGGTTCAACGGGTTCTGCCGGAGCAGCCGGAGCAGCAGCCGGTTGACAGGCAGTGAGCGCAAGGCTCAAAATCAGTACTGTTGCAAAAACAACAGCAAACAACCTTCTCTTCATGAAAATCCTCCTAATCGAATTTGGTGAAAGACAGGGATTATAGAACTCCCCATTTAAAACCGCCTGATAAAAATATATACCAATTCCCATCCCTCTGCAAGCCAATTAAGAAAACTTTAAGTGTTCCTTAGCCTTTTCTTAATTTTTGAAACCATGCATTTTTTCAACCATATAGTAATATTGGAAAAGATAAATTTCAGACAATTATTACAGGGCTTAGATTTCCCATTAAGTTGCTCCTGGTTTAGAAAAGGAAGAGAATTCATGTCAGATCAACCCGGTTTGATGCAAGCAGTATTAAGCAGGTATTCACTTCGCTCTTTTGATGCCAATCCCCTGGATGAAAATAAGCTGGCAACTATTGAAAAAATGGTTCAAATGACCGAACCGCTGCTGCCGGTAAATTCCATGGGAATTTCATTAATTCGTCATCTGAGCGGCAAAGAACGTTCAGCCGCCATGGGTTTGATCAATCCGCACATTCATCCGCCGCACATCTTGATCACCTGGCTTACTGGCGGAAAACATCCCTATACCGACCTGGGATTTCGCATGGAACAGGCAGCCGTCCAATTGCACAGCATGGAGATTGGTAGTTGTTTCATTGGCACCCTGGGACGGGAGCAATCCTTCAACAATCAATTCAACCTGCCGCCTCAAACCGTCACCGGTGCAATTCTTGCCATTGGAAAACCCGCTGATCAAAATGCCGGGAATAAACCCAAAAAACGCATGGCTTTGGAAAAAATAGCATTTCTGAAGGATTTTTCAACACCACTGAATGCCCCCGGAGCACTGGCGCCCATTCTCGAAGCCGCCCGGATGTCGCCTTCAGCCACCAATGCGCAGCCGTGGCGTATGTTGTGGAAAGAACCGCATTTGTTTCTGTTTGTCAATCCAAAAAAGCTGGCGAATATCCTGTCATCAGCATATAGAACATACTGCCTGTATGACGGTGGAATTTGCATGGCGAATATTGCCATGGCATTAAAAGCGCATAACCAGCCTGCCCAATGGGAAATCCTGGATTCATCATCCCCGATGATTCCCGAACACCCGCAGGATTACATTCCACTGGGAAAGATCAAGATAGACCTGTAATCTACGGCACCAGTGTATCGACAATGGTGGTGGTCGCCCGCGTCATCTCAGGATTTACCATGTGGGCAATGATACCGGCGACCTCATCAGCATTTAAGGTGTGTTTCAAATCGTCCTCACTTGGAACTCGCCCTTTGCGTTCCAGGAAGCCAGCCCGACCCAGGGGGGTGTTTACGGTGCTCGGCCGAATGGCAACCACGCTGATGTTATCCTCCAACAATTCACGCGCCAAAATTTGCATCATTCCCTGAACCCCCATTTTGGAAGCCACATACGCTGAAAAACCGGTGGACGGGCGCACAATGCCGCTGGATGAAATGACCACAATTACACCTTTTTTTTGGGCTTTCATAGCCGGGATAACTGCCTGGCAACTTAAAAAGGTTCCCTTCAAATTCACATCCATGGTCAAATCCCAGTCCTCTTCGCTGAAAGAGTCCAGGTTGCCCATTTTGAGCACTCCCGCACAGGTTACCAGGATATCAATTTTTCCATAGCGTTCCTGGGCAACTTCAGCCATGCGGCGGGTTTGAGCGCTGTTACGCACATCAACATGCACGAAAACCGCTTCACCACCCTGTTGCTCAATTTGTTTCGCAACCGATTCTCCGCGTTGATCGTCAAAATCTGCCAGCACAAGCTTCACACCTTCTGCAGCAAAACGCAATGCAGTGGCTTTTCCAATGCCTTCAGCCCCACCGGTGATAATGGCTACCTGGTTTTTGATTCCTGTTTTCATTTCATGCTCCTTTTTTAAAATGGAAAGAATGACCAAATTCATTGTAGAATGCTTTGCTAATCAGGTCAAAAAAGCTATCAAATGATCACACCCGACAATGGTAAAATGTAGTCTGATGTATACTCAAAGGGAAACTAAATCATTATGATCTGCTCAACTGCAGGAGATTGGTGATGCAAATGCCTTCTTTGCCCCTGGAAAACCCATGCGATTCCATCCAACAAGCGCTTGAATTATCAAAAAGCGGCAAGGAACCGGTGATTCTGACACAAAACGGCCAACCCGAAGCCGTTTTATTGACTTTTTCAACTTATCAAAAACTGGCGCATTCGATTCCTGAATGCGAAGAAAAACAAAATAATCAGGCAATTGACCAAATCATTCCACCTGTCGAACAAATTCATGCAGCACTTGAAAACAACAGGAAAAAATTCACCTGCATTGAAGAAGCCTATATCAAGATTTTATTAATGCTGGCTTCCAATTTTGATATCCATGAATCTTATGTTCAGGGGCATACCGACCGCATGGCAGTGCTGGCCAGTAACCTGGCTAACAGCCTGGGATGCAATGCTGAAGAAGTGGAAACAATCAATCTGGCAGCCGCCTTGCACGACATCGGTGAAATCACCATTCCCACTGACATCATGCAAAAAAAAGAAAAGATTAACGACGAAGAATGGGACTTGATCCGCCACCACCCCCAGGTGGGCAGCGAAATGGTTGGCTGTGTTGAAAAACTGAAACCTGTCGCCGAGATTATCGCTGCGCATCACGAGCGATTTGATGGCAGCGGCTATCCACTCGGATTAAAAGGGGAATCCATTCCGCTTGGCTCACGAATCATTGCAGTTGTCGACACCTATGACGCCATCACCAATCTCCGACTTCACCGTGATCCGGGTGGACACGATTTTGCCGTGCAGGAATTGTGTGCAGGCCGTGGAACGTTATATGACCCCCGCATTGTGGATGCTTTTCTCGACCTCTTCTAATCCACCCAAAAACTTTTACCAGCCGGGTTACCTTCTTGTCCGCCTTCCAAATTTCAGGTATAGTAAAATCTTGCTGACCCAATTCCACTGGAATTTTTCTTTTAATGATGAATGAACAAAGTTTGTCTCCAGTCCCTTTAACCATCAACCGCATCCTTCAATTCGAAGAATCGGTTCAATTGCGCATCAGTGAAGCGCACAACCAGGCTGAAGCTCGATTGATTGCCGCCCATGAAGAGGCAGCCTATATTCGCAAGCAGGCAGAACAGCAGGGCAAAAACATGCACGACGAGCAGTATCAAAACGCACTGGCTGCCGCAAGGCAGGAAGCCAGTGTGATGATCGCCCGGGCTCAATCAACATCTATGGATCTTAGAGAACGCAGTAAGGTGACCATGCCAGGCGTGGTCGATTGGATTGTGGAGATAATTACCAGCGTTGGCGAGGACGGCTCAGCATGATTCGCCCCATGACGCGCCTCCAGATCATTGGCCTGAAAAAAGACCTCAAAGAGATCATCCAAATTCTGCACCAGTTTGGCAAATTGCAAATTGATGATCTTAAAAATTTGCCCGAATCAGCATCCACCCAACCCTATCAAATGGATGAAAGCACCCGGCGCGATCAGGAAGATATCCTGTATCTATCCACCCAATTGGATGGAGTGATGGGGGCTCTAAAAATAAGTGAGGCCAAAGCACACCAGGATGGGAAAAAAGGCTACGCTGATCTCGAATCCATTCGAACCCTGGTGCAGCAACTTATCCCACAAATTCAGCAATTGCAAAAACAGAAACAAGCTCTCCAATCCGAATTGGATATTTTGCCGCGTTACGCTGAAACGCTTGCCAGGTTATTGCCCCTGGTACCTGACGCTGCCAACCAACCAGGTTACGCCACCATCGGTATTATGCTGCATAACAGCCAGGCTCAGCAAATTGATGTGTTGCAAGAAAAAATAAAACAGGCCGCAGCAGCGAATGCCAGCCTGGTTAGCGGGGCCATGGATGAAAACACGCTGGCAATTTTAATCATCGCTCCTCAGGCAGAAATTCCCAAAATTGATGCTTTACTGGGCAGCCAGAATCTGCCGCGCCTGCAAATGCCCGAGGACGTAAGCCGGCTGTCCCCTCAATCAGCTCTTGATGCCATTCAACAGCGGTTGGGCTACATTCCAGCAGAAATTGAAAACATAGAAAAACAACTGGCTGAACTTGGACACAACCATGCTGTCGGTCTCATTTCAGCCCGACGCTATCTGCAAAACATGCTCGATGAATACGCCGTGCTCTCCGACCTCGGCGCTACTGCTTATACCTTTATTTTATTGGGATGGCTGCCAACGGATGAAATGGATGCCCTGCAAGCTTTATTAAAACCGTTTGAACAACGGGTCGATATCCAGAGCCTGCCTGTTGACCATGAAACAAAAAAGAAAATGCCCGTTGCCTTGCTGAACCAGAATCCCACCAAGCATTTTGAAGGCATGGTGAAAATGTATTCTTCCCCAGGTGAGAGCGATATTGATCCTTCTCTTTTAATGACCATTTTTCTGCCGTTGTTTTTCGGGATGATGGTTGGCGATTTAGGCTACGGCATCATCCTCTTGATTCTCTCGCTGTGGTTAAGCGTGCGTCTAAAAGAAGGCTCGCTTCAAGATATCGCCAACATCCTGTTGTTGGGTTCAGGTTGGACCATACTATTTGGCATCCTTTACGGCGAATTTTTTGGAACGCTAGGTGAACAATTCGGGATGCATTCCATCTGGATTAATCGTTTTGAAAGCGGCAATCTCACCAGCCTATTGTTGATTGCCTGCGGCGTGGGAGCTGCGCACATCACCGTTGGGCTTGTCATCGGCATCTGGCGGGCAGTGGCAGGACGCAATCCAACCCACCTTCTGGAGCGCAGCGGTATGTTGATTGGATTAATTGGGCTGTTCTTGCTGGTTGGCGCCCTATCCAAAACGCTGCCTGCCGGGATGATGACCCCGGCAGTGGCAACCATCATCGTGGGAGTGGTTTTGCTGGGCGTTCCCATGGGCATCAGCGGTATCCTGATCGCGCCGGTTGAATTTATCAGCCTGATCGGGAACATCCTGTCGTACATGCGCATCGCCGCGATTGGACTGGCAGGAGTTTATTTAGCCCAGGTTGCCAATGAGATCGGCAGCATGATCGGCAGCGTTATAATCGGTGTGATTGTGGCCTCCCTGATCCATGCCCTCAACCTGGTTATGAGCGCATTCAGTCCAACCATTCACAGTCTGCGTCTTCAATATGTTGAATTTTTCCGCAAGTTTTATGAGGGCGGCGGGAATACGTACCAACCTTTTCAAACCCGCCCCATGGAATAAGGAATTTTGTTAAAAACCCTGCGCTTTTAACTTGCAGATAGCAGAATTATTTGACTTAAGGAGATAAAAATAATGGAAACAGGTTTAATCGCTCTCGGTGCAGGTCTGGCCATCGGGATCACTGCCATTGCCACCAGCTATGCGCAGTCGCGCATCGGAGCGGCCGGCATTGGTGCGCTGGCCGAACACCCTGAACTGGTGGGCACCATCATCATTCTGGTCGCCATTCCAGAAACCATGGTTATCCTTGGATTCGCCGCTGCTGCCATGATGATTATGCAGGGTGGAGGTTAATCATGAGCCTTGACGCCGTCCTGGAGCAAATTAACCAACAGGGTGCGTCACAAATCAAAGCCATCCTTGCCGAAGCCGAAATGGAAGCCGCCCATATTGTTCAACAGGCGGTTGCCGAATCCAATGACATTCGCAATCATGCCGGCAGAGAAGGTAAAGCCAGAGGAGCACAGGAGCGCGCCGGCATTCTGCAGCAGGCGCAGCTTGATGCCCTGAAGATTATTGGTGAAAACGAATCGTCACTGATTGATGATGCCGTCCAACAGGCGCGCCACCGTCTCGAACGGGCGCGTGAAAAAGAAACCTACCCCAGCCTGCTTTGTCAATTGACCCAGGAAGCCGTCAGGCAAATCAGCGTCTCGCTGGCGCCTGGCGATTCCATTCGTCTGCTGGCCGACCCCCGCGATGAATCCATCCTTTCAGCAATGTTGCCCGAAATCTCTCACCCGGTGGAGCCGCTTTACAACTTGCACACCCAGGGCGGAGTGATCGCCGAAACATCCGACAGACAGGTCATTGTCTATAACACGCTTGAATCGCGCCTGCAACATGCCATGCCCTATTTGCGCGAAGCGCTGGCCGGGTATTTTGAATCCTTGCAAAATCCCACTCAAGCCCATGTCTGACTTTGATTACGGCAATCCGCGTTTGCGCGCCATGAAAGCACGTTTGCTCACCGCCCACGACCTGGAATCGATGGCTGCCTCAACCAGCCTGGAAGCGCTGATCGCCGCCCTTTCAAAAACACCCTATCAGGATAAAATCAAAGAAGCATTGAGCCACGCCCACGGCATTGAATGTATTCAACTGGCGCTGCGGCTCGATTTGCTGAAACTCACCGCATTATTGCAAACCTATTACCCGGGAAAAGCCGCTGCAGCCATAGAAACGCTTTTATGGAACTACGATATTCAGAATATCAAAGCCATCCTGCGCGGACTAACACTCATGCTCCCCACAGAAGACATACTTTCAGCATTGCTCCCGGCGGGCGTAATTCCAGAGTCAATTTTGCACCGGCTGGCGCACAGCGCCAATCTTGGTGAAGCTTTAAGCACAATTGTCACGCTGCAATTGCCATTTTCTTCTTCGATTTTAAGAACAATCAGCACAGAAGATACGTCTGACCCCAAGACGCTGGAAGTGGCACTGGAGAACTGGTATTTCACCTATGCCCTGAAACAAACCGACCGCGCGTCCAGGGAAGATGCAAAAATCCTTCGACAATACTTTCAATCGCAGGCAGATCATATCAATTTATCGCTGGTGCTGCGTATGGTCGGAAATCCCCTTCAAGCAGAACGCCTGGAACAAAATCTCAATGAATTGATGATTCACAGCGGTTCTTTTTCCTTAGACTTTCTCAAGGTTTTATTGAAACAGGAAAACCTCGATCAGGCTGTAGCGCTTTGTGATAAAACCGCATACTATTCGGCACTGAAAACTGGTTTGCAAAACAGTAAGTTATCGGGTAAAAGAAGCCAGATGGAAGATGCGCTGCGTCTTTCCATTTTAAGTTGGGCTGTAAAACTGATTCCTGACCATCCACTTGGTATTGGTGTGCCGCTGGGTTATCTCACCTTGAAACGCAACGAGGTGCGCAACCTGCGTTGGATCAGCCTGGGAATCCTGGCTGGCATGCCCACAGCCGAAATTGTGAAAGGTTTGGAGCGGGTGCCATGAGCAGGCTGGTTGTGCTGACGCACCCCTCGCAGGTTCCCGGCTTTCAACTCGCCGGGGTTGAAACCTATCCCGCAGACAAACCTTCCGACGTGGAGCAAAAACTGCGCTCGTTTTTAGAAAACCAGGATTCAATCCTGCTGGCTGTTGACCATGATTTGCTGCCCGGCATCAATCCAATTCTGATGCGCGCATTGCAGAGCAGCAATGCCATTCAACTGGTTTCCATTCCCGGTGGGTTGGCCACCGGCAAAGCTCCTTCACGCAATGATTCCATTGCCGATCTCATTCAACATGCCATCGGTTTCCGCATCACCTTGAAGGGAAAAAAGGATGAATAAAAATCCAGGAAAAATTGTCCGCATCGCCGGCCCGGTGGTGGGTGCGGTTGGTTTGGAAAATATTCGTTTGCACGACATGGCACTGGTTGGTGAGAAAAAACTGGTGGGCGAGGTTATCCGCGTTTTTGGCAACCAGGCTACCATCCAGGTATATGAAGACACCTCCGGTGTGCGCATGGGTGAACCAGTTTACAACACCGGTTTTCCGTTGATCGTTGAACTGGGCCCGGGGCTTATGGGACAGGTGTATGACGGTTTGCAGCGCCCGCTCACCTTGCTGGCTGAAAAGCAGGGTGAATTCCTGCAGCGCGGTGTGGCCACTGATCCGCTGCTGCGTGAGAAGTTGTGGGATTTCACCCCCTGCGTGAAAACAGGTGACCTGGTTCAACCGGGCATGATGGTTGGCACAGTGGAAGAAACCACCGCCCTTCAGCACCGCATCCTGTGTCCTCCCGGCAAAAGCGGCCGGGTGGTTGAGGTGCATTCCGGTCCAATGAATATTACCGACACGGTGGTTCAACTGGAAAACCAGAAAGGTGCGCAGGTAAATATCCGCATGATGCAGCGCTGGCCTGTGCGTCGTCCGCGCCCCATTCAAAAGAGGCTGGACCCCACCCAGCCCCTGGTTACCGGCACCCGCATCATTGATTTATTCTTCCCGGTGGCCAAAGGCGGTGCAGCTGTCATCCCCGGCGGTTTCGGCACCGGCAAAACCGTCACCCAGCAATCGTTGTGCTCCTGGTCAGATGTGGATGTGGTGGTCTATGTGGGCTGCGGTGAGCGCGGCAACGAGATGGCCAAGGTGCTTGAAGATTTGCCCGCCCTGCAAGACCCTCACAGCGGTCATTCTCTGATGGAACGAACCGTATTGATCGCCAACACATCCAACATGCCGGTGGCAGCCCGTGAGGCCAGCATTTACACCGGCATCACCATCGCCGAATACTACCGCGATATGGGATATGATGTGCTCATGCTGGCCGATTCCACCTCGCGCTGGGGCGAAGCCTTACGCGAAATATCCAGCCGCCTGGAAGAGATTCCCGGTGAAGAAGGCTACCCGGCCTACATGGCTACCCGCCTGTCCGAATTTTACGAGCGCACCGGGCGCGTTTCCTGCCTTGGATCATCTGCTGGCGAAACTGGCGGCGCCAGCCGCAGCGGTTCCATCACGCTGGTGGGGGCGGTCTCGCCCGCCGGCGGCGATTTTTCTGAACCTATCACGCAAAGTTCCATGCGCATTGCCGGCGTTTTTTGGGCGCTCGATTACACCCTGTCGCGCCGCAGGCATTTTCCCGCCATTAACTGGATTCAAAGCTATTCCCTGTTTGATTTTACTCCCTGGTACCACGACCATGTGGCCGCCGACTATCCTGATCTGGTCAGCCGTGCGCTCAACATTTTACGCCGCGAAGACGAATTGCAGAAAATTGTAGAACTGGTGGGGCACGACGCCCTGTCGGAGACCGAGCAAGAAACTCTCATGATCGCCCGCATGATTCGCGAAGATTTGCTGCAACAATCGGCCATGCACGAAATTGACCGCTACTGCCCTATGCTAAAAAGTTATCGCATGTTAAAAATATTATTGATGTTTCACGACCTGGCCAGAAAAGCGCTGGAAAATGGCAATGGCTTATCTCAGATTAACAATCTCACCGTCTTGACCGAAATTGCTCGCATGAAAGAGATTCCCAATGAGCAGGCCGATACTGCGATGGATGGCCTTTCACAAAAAATTGCTGGCGAATTCCGGCTGCTGGGGGTGGTGGCATGAGCGAAAAATATCTGTCCAGGGCTTCCATTCCCAACCTGTTCACTCGCGAATACCGTTCCATCACCCAGATTAACGGCCCCCTGTTATTTGTGGACCGCATCGACGGCGTGGCATACGATGAGATGGTTGAAATTATTGATCCCGATGATAAAGTTCGCCTGGGGCGTGTTTTGGAAGTCAACGGCCACACGGCCATGCTGCAAGTGTACCTCGGCACTGAGGGATTGGATATTTCGCGCACCCGGGTGCGTTTCACTGGCGACGTTGCCCGGCTGGGAGTCTCTCTCGCCATGCTCGGAAGAATCCTGGACGGTTCAGGCCGTCCAATTGACGACGGCCCGGCCATCATCCCGGATGAAACATTGGATATCAACGGACAGCCCATTAACCCGGCCGTCCGCCTGGAACCCAGTGAATTTATTCAAACCGGCATTTCAGCATTGGATGGTCTGAACACACTTTCGCGCGGTCAAAAGTTGCCCATTTTCTCGGGCTCTGGCCTTCCGGGCAATGAATTGATGGCGCAAATTGCCGCCCAGGCGCGCGTGCTTGAAAGCAGCAATGGCGGCAACGAAAGCTTTGCCGTGGTGTTTGCCGCCATCGGCATCACCCATCGTGAATCATCCTACTTCATGGAACAGTTCCGCTCAACTGGCGCGTTGAACCGCACCGTGGTGTTTCTAAATCATGCTGATGATCCCACCATCGAAAGACTGCTCACTCCGCGCGCCGCGCTGACCGCCGCTGAATATCTTGCCTACACGCAAAACCGCCATGTGCTGGTCATCATCACCGATATGACCAACTATTGCGAAGCCCTGCGTGAAATTGCCGCCGCCCGCGAGGAAATCCCCGGTCGGCGCGGTTATCCCGGCTATATGTACTCAGACCTGGCCAGCATTTACGAACGTGCCGGTCGCCTGAAAAACCACGCCGGTTCGGTCACACAGTTAATCATGCTCACCATGCCCGATGATGACATCACCCACCCCATCCCCGACCTGACCGGCTATATCACCGAAGGCCAGATTGTGCTCAGCCGCGAACTCAACCAAAAAGGCATCTATCCCCCGGTCGATGTGCTGCCGTCGCTCTCTCGCCTCATGTTCACCGCCATTGGCGAAGGGAAAACCCGCGGCGACCACAAATTCATCGCTGATCAACTCTATGCCCTGTATGCCGAAGGCCGTGATCTGCGCCGCCTGGTGGCCATTGTGGGAGAAGCTTCTCTTTCTGAACAGGATTTGCGCGTGATGGAATTTACCCGCCGCTTTGAAGCGGAATTCATCGGGCAGCGCAAAACCAACCGCCGCATTGAAGACACACTGGACCTGGCCTGGGAATTGCTGCGCCCGATCCCGGTTGAATACCTCAAACGCATTCCCCGTGAATTTCTTGAAAAGTATCATCAACACCCAACAGGAGCCGCCTGATGGCGAAAATTTCACCCACCCGCATGGCATTGTTGGGACTCAAATCCCAAATTGCGCTCACTCGCCAGGGCTACGACCTGCTGGACAAAAAACGCACCGCCCTGATGCAGGAAATGATGCAGCTGGTCGACACGGTCATCACTGACGCCGACAGCCTGCAAGATGTGGCCGCCGACGCGCGCCAGGCGCTGGCGCATGCCGAAACGGAGGTTGGCCCCGAGGCGGTTCGCGCTGCCGCCCTCAGTTCACCCGGCGAATTCCCGGTTGAAATTACCACCAAAAACATCATGGGGGTCAAGGTTCCGCAAATTGAGCAGAAACCAGTTTGCCACGAATGTCTCGACCGCGGTTACTCCCTCACGGGCACTCCCATTTCCATCGATGAGGCAGCCGATGCTTTCGAAAGCGAAGTCGAGGCCATTCTGCGCCTGGCCGACAGCGAGCTGCGCCTCAAACGCCTGCATGCTGAAGTGCAAAACACATCCCGCCGCCTGAATGCTTTGGAATTTGTGGTTCTTCCACGCTTAAGAACCGACAGCAGTTATGTGCAATCGGCATTGAATGAACGCGAACGTTCTGACCATTTTCGTCTGAAAATGGCCAAACGGCTATTGCTGCGCAAACGAGGTAATAATCCTTCCTGATTCGAAAAATGGACGGATTTTTCCCCTCTTGACCCGCTTTCCTGCCGAGAGTACAATCATTACAAAGGAATGCAGCAGATTAAAATATCTGCACCAGAAAAACTGAAATGAAAAACCACAGGCAATCTGAGATAATGATCTAGCATATATCCCGCCGAATCTGGGTGTTTATGCCTCTCAGGACCTGCCTGAGGGGCATTCTTTTTGAATCACGGTGAGGCCGCCAGCCAATTGGCCAAATTGAAACGCCGTGAGGATTGGGAAGGAGGTGATCGCATGGATACGGATAGTCTTCCTGATGACTTGCCGGGTCATAGATGGCTTGGTTGGGAAGCTTACTTCCGGTCGGAATTAAATCTATCGTGCGATGTGGGATCACCTCTTTTCATTGCGCCATAGATTTTTTCCTCCTTTTTTGGAAACTGAATACACCCACACCAGCCATCCATAATCCGATTTTTTGAAGGCTTCATTTCGATTATGGAGGTGCTTAATGGCATATCTCAGCGAATTCCTGGGCAAAACCGTCAACGACATTGACGGGAAAGCCGTTGGCATGCTGAAAGATATCATCGCCCGTGAATGGGAGAATTTTCCACATCCGGTCGTGCAGGCAATTGCCGTGCAAGACCGTGACGAAACCTATTTGATTCCTTATGACGCGCTGGCAACATTCATCCCGGCGGTCATCCCGTTAAAAACGCATTTGCATGACATTCAGATGTACGTTCCTGGCGATGATGATATTTACCTGGCAGTGGATGTGCTCGACAGGCAAATCATCGACACCAACGGCGCACGGGTGGTGCGTGTCAACGACGTGGAACTGGTGCGCGTGAATGGGAATTTCCTGGTCAGCAACATCGATATCGGCAGTCTGGGCATTTTTCGTCGTATCGGGCTCGAAAACGTTGCCAGCCGGGTTCTGCGTTCCTTGAAAAAAGAACCGCCCAAAACTCAAATTGCCTGGGACGATGTTGAACTGCTGCGGCATGACCAGTCGATGCGCCTGCGTATTCCAGTTGAAAAACTGGCCGATCTGCACCCTTCCGACATTGCCGAAATTCTGTCTGACCTAAACAAATCTGACCGCGGCCAGTTTCTTGAGAAATTGGACATCGAGCGCATGGCCGACACCCTGGAAGAGGTCGAACCGGAATTCCAGGCTGAATTGTTGGAGAACATGCCCGATGAAAAGATTGCCGATGTTCTGGAAGAAATGGCGCCCGACGAGGCGGCCGACCTGCTGGCTGAATTTTCCAAAGAACGCAGTGAAGATTTGCTGAACTTGATGGAAGGTGATGAAGCCGAAGAAGTGCGCAGCTTGCTGCTCTACGCCGAAGATTCCGCCGGCGGCATCATGAATACTGAATATGTGACCATTTTTCCAAACATGACCGCTGAACAGGCCATTCAACATTTGCGTAAAACCGCCAATGAAGCCGAAACCATCTTTTACGTTTTCGTCACAGATGCCGAAGAACATTTTTTGGGTGTCGTCTCGTTGAAGGGATTAATCCTGGCTTCACCAGATGCCCTCGTTTCTTCATTTATGACCACCCGCTGCATCACGGTGGCGCCGGATGACAAGCAGGATGAAGTGGCCCAGCTGGTAGCCAAGTATGATCTACTGGCCATCCCGGTGGTTGATCAGGATAATCAACTGCTGGGCATCGTCACTTCGGATGACGCCCTCGATCAAATCATTCCCACTCACTGGAAGAAACGCCTTCCACGTTTTTATCGGTAAGCAATAATAAAAGGAAATTGAACAATGCTGCAAACACAAAAAACCTTAAAGAAACCATTCTTTCTATCAACAGTCTGGAAAAAAATTGTCATTTTCCTGTCCGTATTCGGCCCCGCCACCATCACTGCCATGGCCGATAATGACGCCGGCGGCGTCGCCACCTATTCCATTGCCGGCGCCAAACTGGGCTACCCCATTCTTTTCCCCTTGCTGATTATCACCGTTCTGCTGGGCATTACCCAGGAAATGGGCATGCGTCTCACGGTCATCACCCGCAAAGGCCTGGCTGATTTAATCCGCGAGAAATTCGGGGTTAAAGTATCTTTGCTCATCTTTGGCAGCTTGCTCATTGCCAATATGGGCACCATTGTCACCGAGTTGTCTGCCGTGAAAGTGACCAGCACCATGCTGAATTTACCGGGTATCCCCACGGTAATCGTCATTGTGCTGGTTTCTTTCTTCTTTATTACAAAGGGAAGTTACAAACAAACTGAAAAAATAATGCTGGTATCCTGTTTTTTTTTCCTAACCTATATCATTTCAGCTATTAAAGCCAAACCCGATTGGGGCCTGGCTCTGGGTAATTTAATTTACCCGCACGGCGTTGAATTTACTTCGCAATACCTGAAAGATTATCTGATCATCGGCATGGGTGTGCTGGGCACCACCATAACCCCCTGGGGGCAATTTTTCATCAGCAGCTTTTCTTATGATAAAAAGATTGAGCCAGGCAAAGTGAATTACTCCCAACTGGAAACCTACTGGGGAGCTTTTCTAACTGACTTTTTTTCATTCTTCATGATCGTTGCCACGGCTGCCACGCTTTATACGCACGGCATTGAACTGGTTTCAGGTGAACAGGCTGCCATGGCAATTCAGCCTTTTGCCGGGAAAATGGCAGGCACATTGTTTGCAGTCGGCATCCTCAACGCCGGGTTCATGGGATTGGTCATTGTGTCGCTATCCACAGCTTATGCGTTTGCCGAGTTTTTTGGGTTGAACGGCAGCCTCGATTCATCATTCAAGCAGAGTAAAACCTTCTACATCCTGTTTATCGGGCAATTGTTGATCGCAACGATAATCATTATGCTGCCGGGCATTAACCTGTTCAAACTGGCCGTGACCACCCAGATTATTAACGCTGTTTGCCTGCCGCTGGTTTTCTTCTACCTGATTAAACTCACCAGCGACAAAAAATTGATGGGCCAGTTTGCCAACAATGGTTTTCAAAAAAACTTTGCCATTGCCTGCACAGCCATCATCCTGGTTGCATCTTTCTTTACCGCATTTACAGTACTGTTTAATATATGAGTTCTCATCGTTTATCTTTGAATTATTCCAATCAAAAGCGGTCCGGCGTTTTCAGCGAACCGCTTTTTCTGATTTCTATTTTCCCAATTGCAAGATTCCAAATCCCCCGTAAGCAAACATGGCAGCCCCGATGAATGTGGTGATGCCGGTTGTCCAAACGTAGCGCAACAGCGGCACCCGGTATATTCCACAGATCAGGCTGACAAACTTGGCGCCGTATCCGGGAATCATGCGCGCCAGCAAAAGGAACGGTACCGAATCAACCGGCATTTTTCCCAGGCCAAAAGGCAGTTTTTCCCTGCGCTGGTCAAAACTGGCCGCATTGCCCACATGCATCCCAATCAGATATTCCACGGTGGCGGCCAGCAAATTCCCCAACCCGGTGATGATGGTTGCCTGGAAAGGCCCAATGACCGAACTGAGAAATACAGTCAAAGGTTCTGATGGAATGGGTGAAGCACCCAATAAGCCATAAATGCCAATCCCTGCCAGCATTCCCACCCATCCGCTTTTCTGTATAAATGCTTCAATAATTTCCATGTCGCGGTAGGCAACAAAAATCAACACACCTGCCACAGCCAGGATTATGACCAGGTTACTCAGGGATTGTGATGGGGAATTACCTTGATTTTGCGATTCCAGGGCGGGTTGGGGAGGATTCGCCGTCTCATTATCTGATTTATTCAACATAAACACAAATATTATCAGAGAAGACGAGAAATGGCGAAAAGAGTTTTGCGTGGAGTTTAATCCGCCAGGTTCTTGATAAAAGTATTTACCGCATTTTCAACCAGTTGATTATTCGCAATCTTTTCATTACGATTGAAAAAAGAAGGCGCAATCATATGAAACATCATTGAAGTCATGCTTAGGTCCAATGAGGAACGCAAATCAGCCGGGGGCTCGTCTGGAAAATCTTGCGATGCCCGCTCCAACAGGGCGGCGAAAATTTTTGAAAAAACAATCTCGCCCGGTGTGCCGGTTTGTTTCTCCACCACTGTTGGATAGATATGCGCCATCATCATACGAGGATATCTTTGAGCGCCCAGCAAAAGATAAGTGAGTAATTCACGCAGTGTTTCCTGAAAGGTTTTTTGACGGTTTTCAATAATTTCCATCAAATCTTCATACATGTGCTGTAAAGCCATACCCAGCGCTTCCTGAATCAGATCATCTTTGCTGGAAAAATAATAATTAATGGAAGCGATGTTGGTACCCGCCTCCTGTGCAATTTTGCGGGTGGTCACCTTATCCACGCCGTATTTTTCTATACAGGCGATCACCGCTTCCAGAATTAACTGTCGGGTTGCATTCTTTTTCATCATAATGCCATTTCTCCTGCTGTAATTCCGCACATTTTTTCAGATATCTCCCACAATCGTCTGCCAACTTCTTCATTCAGCGCATATTTGCTGGGGGCTTTGGGTTTGCTGTGTTTCCAGTACACATGCTGTGATCCCTGGATGGACGGTTCACTGGCAAGAAACACCAGCCCGCGAGCTGATTCTTCCGCCGTGATGCCTCCCCTGCGCCGGATATCCCAGATCCAGCGGGCAATCAAAGAATCGGTTTTCAGGCCGATATCCGTGTTCACCAGCCCGGGATCAGCCGCAAAAGCCTGCAAGTCTCTGGGGTACCTTCGATTAAATTCCATCGAGAACAGCACATCAGCCAGCTTGGTTTGTTTATACGCCAACAGCCCATTGTAACGCCGCCGCAGTTGAATATCATCCCAGTGCAAGCGGGTGTGATAATGTGAACCGGAACTGGTGGTGATCACCCGTCCCTGGGGCGCAGCCCGCAAGAGCGGCAGCAGTTCATGCGTCAAAAGAAAGGGCGCCAGGTAATTCACCGCCCACTGCATTTCAAACCCGTCCAGTGTAAGGGTTAACCAGTATTGAAAAGTGCCTGCATTGTTGATCAGGACATCCAGCTTTTGCCCAGCAGATTGCAAGCGCTGGTAGATTTCAGTTGCCAACCTGCGCACTTCAGCCTGTTCAGCCACATTAGCTATTAAAAATTCGATCTTTGCATCGCTCACCCGGCTTTTGATGGTGTCCAGGGCAGCCTGGCAGCGTTCTTCATTCCGCCCGACGGCAATCACATTCGCGCCCAATTGAGCGAGCTGGCTGGCAGCTTCCAGGCCAATGCCAGAAGTGGCTCCAGTGATTACAACATTTTTACCGAACAATACGCTTTCCATGTTTCACATCCCAGAAATCAATTTTGCTTATAACGATCTAATCGCTATGGAATCATAATCCAGGTAAGGTTTTCTGTCAATTGTTTTATACATTTGTTTCATACATCTGTTTGACTTTTTCGGGGTTTGGGTGTATATTCAGGCCATTGCAGCTTTGCTTGAAGAAAATGGAGTAAAAATGACCGCTTATGCATTTATTTCAGGAGCCACCGGCGGACTGGGGAAAGCCTTTGCCGTGGAGTGCGCCAGCCGCGGCTGGAATTTGTTCCTCACCGACACCAATGCCGACCGCCTAAAAACCCTGACAGAAGGAATCCAGCGCACTTATGGTGTTCAAGTGGCCGCACATGCCTGCGATTTATCCGATTACCAGGCCCGCACTACCCTGTTTTCTCGCTTGGGTGAAATGCAGGCGGCTTTCCACATGCTCATCAATGTCGCCGGGGTCGATTATGAAGGTTTGTTTGAATCACGCAGCCGCGATGAAATTCGCGCTATTGTGCGCGTAAATATTGAATCGACCCTGGATGTGACGCGTGCCGTTCTTGAACGCACCTGCCCCGGGCAGCCGCTGCATATCATCACGGTTTCCAGCCTGGCGGCGTTCTATCCCATGCCCGTTAAGGCCACCTATGCCGCCTCAAAACGCTTTTTACTCGATTTCTTTCTGGCATTACGGGATGAGATTAAAGAATACGGCTCAACCGTGACCATCTTATGCCCGGCCGGCATGCCCACCACACCTGGCAGCATTGAAGGCATTGAAGCCCAGGGTTTGATGGGGCATTTAACCACCTCGGATGTTGGCAAATTGGCTACAAAAACCATCGACAGCGCCCTGCGTGGCAAAGCCATCGTCATCCCGGGCTTCCTCAATCAGGTGCTGCAATTCCTGGGTGGTCTGCTGCCGCCGGTCAGCATTGCCAGCCTGGTGGGCAACCGCTGGCGATCCGCGCGCAAAAAGCGTGCTACTTTACAAATCTCACCGCAATCTAAAGCGCAATGTTCTTCTCAAGCACCTGGATGATCTGCACCACTGTCTCATTGACCGGGGTGGGAATGCCGTACTGCTTTCCCAACGCCACCACTTTGCCGCCAAAAACTTCCACTTCGGTCTTGCGCCCGGCTTCCACATCCTGCAGCATCGAGGTCTTGCCCTGCGGCGACAGGGTGTTCAGCACCGGGTACCAGTCCACCAAATCTTGCTGTGTCAGGTTCACCCCTGCCGCCCCGGCCAGGTTAACCACTTCCTGCATCAATGCATTCATCAGCGCCTGCGCCGGCGGGTAGGTCTGGAAGGCGTCATAGGTTTGCCGCGTTACCGCTGAAGCCTGGTTGACGCCCACATTGATCATGAATTTCCACCACAACATGCGCATCATATCCACCGGCGTCTCGCAGGCAATTTGCGCTTTTTGAAAGGCAGCCTGCACGCGCTGCACGCGCAGACTGAGCGTGGTATTTTCCGCATCGCCAAAAATGATCCTGCCCAGTTTGGTGTAGGTGATTCGGTTGCCCTCGCGCACGGCATCAATGCCCAGTGAGATGGCATACAGCAGCTTGTCCATACCGTAGACTGCGCCAATGATTTCCTCGCTGTCCAATCCATTCATCACCGTGAGGATGATCGTATCGTCACCCACCAGCTTTTTCATATAGGGCACAGCTTCGGGCAAATGGTGATGTTTTAACCCCACCAGGATCAAATCAGCCGGTTCAACCGCTTCTTCCGGTGAAATGACCGGGAGGTGATAGGTTTTGTCATTAATTTCCCAGCCATCGCGTTTCAGGCGCTCACAGCGCTCACCTTCAGCCAACACTGTGATATTAAAATCCTGTGCATCAAAAAACTTTGCTGCATAAATGGCGCCCATTGCCCCGGCACCCAGAATGGTTACATTTTTGATTTCAGTCATGTTATGGAAACTCCGAAAAATTGAATTCACCACTAAGTTTCTTTGAATAATTACCAAATCCCTGGTATCAGGCGATATCTCACTTTTAACAAATATTCAGAATAACCTTTCAAATCGCGGGTAAGAACTTTTTCTTCATTAATAATTCTGCCAACCATAATTGGTACCATGCAAATAACCGGAATAACAGCCCAGTAGGAGCCAAGGGCTATTGGTGAGAAAATATACAAAAGCAGTAAACCGGCATACATGGGATGTCGAACCACTGCATAAGGGCCGCTGCTAATCACCTGTTGAGCAGTATCCACCTCAATCACACGTGAAGCATATTGGTTTTCTCGAACCACGATATAAAATATCCCATACCCTAACAACACAATCAGGTTTGCTGCAATGGCAACAAACGCCGGCATTTGTGACCAGCCATACCTCACATCAAATCCTGGCAACAAGAATGTGAGCATAAAAATTATATATGAAATTTTTATCAGTTGTTTTTGTTCAGACTCATGTTCACGCATCCGCATTCGCCTTTCCAACAAATCGGGGGCATTTTTTAACATATAAGCCAGAACAAATAACATTGGAATAAACAGCGTAGCCAGGTACATTCATACCTGCCAGTATGAAAATGACCATGCCGTCAGGAAGAAAATGGCAGCCAGCACAAACAAACCCATCAAGAAGCGGCCGCCTGCCAGCTTGAATAAATCACTTCTTGTCATTGTTTTTCCAGACATCACTGCACCGCCTTTATTAACAAAACCAATTCGCAAATAGAGTATAGCGCAGGAAATAATAAAAATCGATGGGCAGACAAAAACCCAAAAGATTTCAGGTTTCGTATTTTTCCTGCGAGAATCTAGTTGAAACGGCAGTTTTTTAGGGAATAATTCCAATCTTGTGTCACTGGATCATCGGGAACCGAATGATTAACTGGCTGCCCTCGCCCGGCTGGCTTTCCAACCGGATGCTTCCCCCTGCCCTTGCACCAGTGAAAGTGCAATGGGCAGCCCCAGCCCAAACCCCTGGGATTCAGGGTTCTCCACGCCCCGGTAAAAACGGTCAAACGCATGCGCCAGAATTTCAGGCGCAATGATTTCTGCGGATGTAATCGATGCCATTATTACCTACCTGGGAACTCTGGCAGCATCGTAATCGATTCTTTTACCCAAATTAAACAGACGGGTTCTTAAATCCGTCTGTCTTTTTTAAATCCTTTCAATATCTTTCAATTCTTTTCTTTTATTCGAAAAATTACCCATTTGGATCACCGAAAAAATAAAAATTAGCTATTGACTTCCACCTTCATTTTTGCTAGACTAGTTTATGCAAACATTTGCATAAACTTCCCTAAAAATTTTTATCGTTATACATCCAGGTAACATCTCCATAGCATCACTATAACATACCCAGTCGTGAGGTGGATTTCGTATGGCTATTTTAGCTGATCGTGTTGCTGTTGTTCGTCACCGGTTATCCTATATTCCAGAGGTCGTTGTCCTCATCAGTTTCTTCCTGCTATTTCTTTTCTTTAGTTTCTTCTCACCCAATTTCCTCACAGCACCCGCCATTGGCAACATTCTCACTTTTGGCAGCATAACCGGCATTCTTGTCATTGGTGTTGGCATGTTGATGATTTCGGGCGAGTTTGACCTTTCAGTCGGTTCAAACTTTGCTCTGGCATCTTATGTGCTGGCTCTCAGTCTCAATGCAGGCGCGCCCCTGGTTGTGGCTCTTCTACTGTCGGTGCTCATCAGCACCCTGCTGGGAACATTGAATGGATTGATTGTCACAAGGACCAATATCCCCTCCTTCATCGCCACATTGGGAACCATGCTGGCTTACCGTGGAATTGTACGTGCGGTCGGAAAAGGCAGTTTTGCTTCATACAAAGGGCCGGAAATTCCCCTGTTTAACCTTCTCAATGGTGATTTTACACTGTTGAATAAAATGTTTGCTGTCCAGGCATTCCGCACCTCCATTATCTGGTTTTTGGTTCTGGTTGTCATTTTCACCATCATCCTAATGCGCACCCGCTTTGGAAACTGGATATTTGCTGTCGGTGGGCTGCCTGCTGCAGCTCGTGCCCAGGGGGTGAATGTGCAGTTCGTTAAAGTCATGTGTTTCACCCTATCCGGATTTTTAGTTGCGCTCGCCAGCATCATCCAATTTTCATACCGCTTGAGTGTTGATCCGTTGCGCGGTGACGGAATTGAAATGATAGCCGTGGCTGCCTGCGCCATTGGCGGCATTCGTTTGACCGGTGGTTTTGGCACCATATTTGGCGCCGTATTGGGCGCTTTCCTCTTGCAAATGCTGGATCAGGGTCTGGTGCTGATGGGCATTCCGATCCAGGTTTTTCAAGCATGCGTAGGTCTCATCATTATCATTTCAGTCATCAGCAATACTTATTTAGGTAAGGCAAGTTAATATGGAGTACAGATCATTCCAATCATCAGGAGGTGTCCTAAAAACGAAATGTGATCGATTACCAGATAAACATTAAAGTACATCTGGTTCATTTTGCCAAAGGTTCATTGAACTTAGTGAGGAGGAAAAAACATGAAGAAGTTGAATATTGTCCTGGTTTTGTTAGCGCTCGTTTGTGTTTTGCTTTCAGCGTGTCAGGCCACTCCTGCTGCAAGCACCGAACCAGCGGCTGAAGCGAATGCTGAACAGAGCGCTGAAAACGGAGCTGAACCTATTCCCGCCGCAGCGGAAGGAAGTAATCAGACATTCAAATTCGTTTTTGTCCAGCACTCCTTGTGCACCTGGGATCCTTCCATGTGCGCCCTTGAAGATGGCATCAAGACAGCTGCCAAACAAATGGGAGTGGAGATCGAGATTCTGGGACCGGAAAAATATGATATCGATCAAACCGCCGCGTTGATTGACCAGGCCGCCGCTGCCAAACCCGATGGTCTGGGTTTGACCGTCACCGATCCCGCCAAATTCAAAAATTCCATCAAGAAAGCCATCGATGCGGGCATTCCAGTCATCGCCTATGCCGCTGGCAGTGGCCCGCTTGTGGATGATATCGCTTACCTGACCTACCTGGGAATGGATGAATCTCAGGCTGGAGCACAGGCTGCCGCTAAACTGATTGAAGCCGGCGCCAAAAAGGGCGTTTGCGTCAATGACCAGGTTGGCAGCACCGCCGCAATAGCCCGCTGCGCAGGGTTTGTGAAAACCTTCACCGACAAGAATTTTAAAGCCGAAGCACTGGAAGTAAAGAGCCAGGATGGTAAAGAAATTGCCGATTATTTTGCCGCCAATGCTGATGCTGACGCAGTGGTGACGGTTGGTCTTTCCAGTGCCAAAGCTTTCTATGCTTTCGTCGATTCAGCTAAACCGGCTGGTGTCAAGCACATCGCATTTGATGTCGATTCTGATGTTGAATCCAGAGTTAAAGACGGTGTCACCCTGTTCGCTATCGATCAGCAGCCCTTTATGCAGGGTTACAACGCAGTGATGTACTTGCTGCTAGACAAGAATTACGGCATTAAACCCGCGCTTCCGATCACTGCCACCGGCCCGGTCTTCCTCGATGCGAAATCGGTTGGAGTGGCAGCCCAGCCTGACAAGCCTGTAACCCTCATCATGGTGCAGCATGCCATGTGTGCCTACGATCCCTACTGGTGCGTCGTCCAGAAAGGCATGGAAGAAGCCGCACAGCAAATGGGTGTCAAACTCACCATTTTAGGGCCTGATAAATTCGACCTGGAAAAAACCGCTGCTTTGATTGACCAGGCTGGCGCCGCCAAACCAGACGGCATTGGCCTTGTGGTAACCGACAATGTTTTGTTCAAAACCCCCATAATGAAAGTCATCGACGCTGGAATTCCGGTGGCCACCTATGACACTGGTCTTGGCCCCGAGCAAGATGGTATTCCCTACATGACCTTCTGGGGCTCTGAAGATTACGTCCAGGGGTATTACGGCGGTCTCAGAATGGTAAGTGAAGGTGTTAGCAGAGGTGTTTGCATCAACCACCAGGTCGGTCATTCAGGCCTGGATGCCCGCTGCAAAGGTTTCACCGATGCGCTTACTGAAAAGGGAATCCCCGCTGAGGTGTTGGGCGTCAAAGGTGAAGATGCCGCCCAGGTTCAAACCACCATCAGCGACTACTACACTGCCAATTCCGATGTAGATGGTTATCTGACGCTTGGCCCCAGTGGATCGGAACCCTTCTATGCATTCGTCGAAGCAACCGGCCTGGAACCCGGCTCGTTCATTCACGCTTCCTTCGATATCAGCGCTTCCGGCGTCAAAGCCATCAAAGAAGGCAACACCTCCTTTGTGATGGATGCCCAGCCTTATTTAATAGGCTATGGAACCGTGGAAAGCCTGGTTTTGAAAATCCGTTACAACATCACCCCTGCCACGGGCATTTCGGCCACTGGACCGGGTTTTGTTGATAAATCAAACGTAGAAATCGTCGAAAAATTGGCTGGAACCTACCGCTAAAAATCTTGCTTAGCCGGGTGGAACTTTGTGTTCCACCCGGCTATTTCAACCAAATCTGCATCCTAAAGGTGAAATCTAATGAGAGCATCTGGCTCATGGAAAACGAAGTTCAGGCATATCTTTTCAGAATCGACCGTTGCCGGTCCGCTGGCTGTTTTGTTTGGTATATTCGTTTTGTTATCCATTTTTGTGCCAAAATTCTTTTCCTTTCGCTCCATCACTGGAATCATTAACGCTTCAACACTCACCGGGGCAATTGCCATCGGCATGACCATGTTGATGATCTCTGGTGAATTTGACCTGTCGGTGGGAGCCTTGATGGCAGTGGGGGGGTACCTTTTTGGTGGCCTTGCCATGGCCGGGCAGCCCTTGCTTGGTCTTTTATTGGCGCTGGTTGTGACGGCATTGTTGGGTGTCATCAACGGCGTCATCCTGGTATCAACCGGCATCCCTTCATTTATTGTCACCCTCGGAACAAAATACCTGTATCGCGGATTGTTGTGGGTGATTACAGCCGGCACCATGCTTCAGACAGTGGATCGGCTGCCAATCTATAACATTTTAAATGGCCGCCTCGAGTTTTTGAATCAATTTTTTAAACAGGCGAATTTTCGTAACTCACTCATCTGGCTTATGGTGTTGGTCATCCTGTTTCAGATCATCCTTTCGCGCACCCGCTTTGGCAACCATGTGTTTGCCGTTGGCGGCAATGCCGGCGCAGCACTTGGCCAGGGTGTGAATGTTCGAAAAGTTAAGATATTGTGCTTTGCCATCTCAGGATTGATGGCCGGCATATCCGGGATTCTTTTGTTCAGCCAATACTATACGGTGCGGGTGGCATCGGGTGACGGCATGGACCTCTATGCCATTGCCGCAGCCGTTGTAGGTGGAACCCTCATCACCGGCGGCGCAGGCAGTATCTGGGGAGCGCTGATCGGCGCTTTAATTATCAGCATGCTGCGCAGCGGTGTGGTCTTAATGAATATTTCATTTATTCCAGCCGATAATTTTGAAGCAATTGTCGGGGTCACCATCATTCTGGCTGCAATATTTAACAATTACCTGCGCAATAGAAATTGAACAAGGGAATACGCAGATGGATACGGAGAATACTATGATGGCAGAAAAAAAAATCGAACACGGACGCAACTCATTGGTCTGGATGGAGAACATCACCAAAAAATTTGGCACCATTACCGCCTTGCAGGATATCAACTTTGGCATTGAAAAAGGAGAAGTCAGAGCCTTGTTAGGCGATAACGGCGCTGGCAAATCAACATTAATCAAGATTTTGATGGGCGTGCACACCCCCAGCTCCGGCCAGATTTATTTTGAAGGCAAACCGGTGCAAATTAATTCGCCCAAAGAAGCCAGAGAAATTGGCATTGAAGCCGTTTATCAAGACCTGGCCCTGGTGAACCTGATGAGTATTTCACGCAATTTCTTCCTGGGGCGTGAGATGGAGAAGAAAATCGGCCCCATTCCCTTTTTAGACCTTCGAAATATGGAAGAAATTTGCCGCAATTCATTACACGACATTGGCATTGAAATCCGTTCAGCCTCAGAAAGGGTGGGCAGTCTCTCGGGAGGTGAAAGGCAATCCATCGCCATTGGCCGGGGTGTTTATTTTGGCGCCAAAGTTCTGATTCTGGACGAACCCACTTCTGCCCTGTCAGTTGCCGAAACCCGCAAAGTGTTGTCGTATATCGAAAATGCCCGCAGCCGAAACCTGGCTGTGATTTTCATCACGCACAATGTGCACCATGTTTACATGGTGGCTGACAGCTACACGGTCATTCGTCAGGGATGCTGTGTGGGCACCTATTTCAAAGGCGAGTTGAGTGAAGACGACATTGCTGATTTGATCACCGGCGACCGTGAGTGCTAAAGAATAATCCAATCTCATCTTTCAGAGATTTTAAATGTACAAGGAGATCGTGATGAACAAAATTGAAGTTGGCAATGCTCCATGTTCCTGGGGAACGCTTGAGTTTGAGGGTTATGATGTCAACCCTATCGGTTACACACAAATGCTCGATGAACTGGTTGAAACCGGCTACACCGCCACCGAACTGGGTGACTGGGGATTTATGCCCACTGATCCCGCAGACCTTCGCAAGGAGATCGAAAGTCGAAACCTGACCATGCTGGGCGCGTATGTTCAATGCGCATTTAAAAAGGAAGAAGCCCTGGCTGCCGGGCAGGCAGAAGTGTTAAAGATTGCAAAACTTCTGGCCGAATCATCCGACAATAAGCCTTATATCATCCTGGCCGATGACAACGCCTCAGAACCGGTGCGCACACAAAATGCCGGCAGCGCCACACAAGAGATGGGACTATCAGCCGCAGAATGGAAGGTGTTCAACCGCAACGTGCAAACCATTGCCCGCGCAGTTAGAGAAGAATTCGGTCTGCCGACTTTATTCCACCATCACAGCGCTGGTTATGTGGAGACTCCCTGGGAAATTGACGCCTTTCTGGATGGTACGGACGGTAAACTGGTCAACCTGGTATTTGATACCGGTCATTACGTGTTTGGCAGCGGCGTCGATGGCCCTGGGTCAGATGGTAACTTGAAACCAGTTTTGAATAAATATGCAGAACGCATTTCATACATCCATTTCAAAGATTGCAGCAAAGAAATCGCCGCCCAGGTCCGCACCGAAAAATTGGATTATTTACAGGCGTTGAACAAGGGATTATTTTGTGAACTTGGAAAAGGCTGCGTTGATTTTCAAGGCGTTGTAGACTGGCTTAATCAACGCAACTATTCTGGCTGGGTGCTGGTTGAACAGGACGTTTTACCCGGCATGGGACAACCCAAAGAAAGCGCCATGCGCAACCGGGAATACCTTAAATCTATCGGCCTGTAAATTTTTCTATTTTGGATTTATGGATAAAATTATTCCATAATCAAAAATATTTTTTCTTTTGGATTGACCAATGAGCATCTCATACCGCGTTTCGATTAAGGACATTGCCAAAGCAGCCGGGGTTTCCTATTCCACGGTTTCCCGCGCATTAAACAACAGTCCATTAATCAGCCAGGCTGTACGTGACCATGTGCAAGAAATTGCCAAATCGATGGGTTACACACCCAATGCCCTGGCGCAAAGCCTGCAATCACAACAGACAAACTCGGTTGGGCTGGTCATTACCACGATTGCCGATCCCTTCTTTGCCGATATTGTGCACGGCGTGGAAGAGAGAGCCAAGAAAACAGGCGTCAGCGTATTCCTGGCTACATCCAACAATGATCCTGAGGAAGAAATTCGCATCATCGAAACCTTTAGCAGGCGCCGGGTAGACGGCGTGATTGTGGCTTCGTCCCGTATCGGCCCCGATTATGCCGCCCGTTTGGGACAAATTCGTATTCCGGTCATCCTGGTGAATGCAGAAGCTGACGAAGAACAGAATAATTTGTTCACCGTCTCAGTGAATGATTTTATGGGAGCATCACAGGCAGTGCAGCATTTGATTGACCTGGGACATCGAAAAATCGGTTACCTGGGTGTCAGCAACCGCCCTGCTTCAAATAAAAGCCGGTTGGATGGTTACCTGGAAACATTGAAAAGAAACAACATCGCTGTGCAACCCGGATGGATTTGCATTAATCAAGAACAATCTTCGGGGGCATTGTCACTGGATATCAGCATTGGCAAACAATTGGCCGGGCAAATACTTCAGACAGATGTTAGCGCTGTTTTCTGCTATTGCGATACGATTGCGGCCGGCGTTTATCAAGCCTGCCAAAAATCCGGTGTGTCCATTCCAGATGATTTGAGCATCATCGGATTCGATGATAACACCATATCCGAAATCATCCATCCCGCGCTGACCACCATTCATCAACCCAAGCGAGAAATCGGCGAAATTGCGATAAACATGCTGCTGGATTGCCTGGCAGGCGGAGAAGTTCAGAACCTCCGGCTTGATCCGTATCTGGTTATCAGAGAAAGTGCTGCAGCACACAAAACTTAATTTTCCTGATCAATACAAAACGATCAGTTAAGGAGCAGAAGATGTCGCAAAAACGTTTGAACATGGCCGTGATCGGCGCCGGCATGATCGGCAAGGTTCACGCTGAACACCTGGCTTTTCGCATCCCTGAAACCCAGCTCTCAATTATCGCTGACGTAAATTTGTCGGCGGCCAAAGAATTGGCTGAGAGATTGCGGGTTCCCAAAGTTGTACCCGATTATCACGAAATCCTGTCTGATCCATCCATTGATGCAGTCGCCATCTGTTCGTCCACCAACACGCATGCCCAGATCATTGGTGAAGCCGCCCTGGCGGGAAAACACATTTTTTGCGAAAAACCCATTTCTTATGACCTGAAAAAAATTGATGACGCCCTGGCGCTGGTCGACAAAGCCGGGGTGAAATTGCAGGTTGGTTTCAACCGGCGGTTTGATCCAAACTTTGCCCGCGTTCGCAACGCCATTCTCCAGGGTGAAATTGGTGAGCCTCATTTGCTGCACATCATCAGCCGCGACCCCGAACCCCCCACTGCCGAATATTGCAAAACATCCGGCGGCATCTTCATGGACATGACCATTCATGATTTCGACATGGCGCGCTACCTGGTTGGCTGCGAGGTGACTGAAATTTTCACCTGTGGAGGCGTACGCATTGATCCCGAAATTGGAAAAGTGGGCGATTTGGATACAGTTTTGCTGTTGCTAAAATTTGAAGACGGCACCCTGGGCACCATTGATAACAGTGAGAAAGCCGCTTATGGATACGATCAACGGGTGGAAGTTTTTGGCAGTAAAGGTTGTGTTCAGATTCAGAACAATTACCCCAACAACGCCGTTCTCAGCAATGGCAAGGCAATCAGCCATGATTTGCCGCTATACTTCTTTGTCGAACGTTACACCGACAGCTATATAGCCGAAATGCGCGCTTTTGCACAGGCTGTTCTTGAAGATAAACCAACGCCCGTCACCGGCCGCGACGGCCGACCTCCTGTGGTCATGGGACTGGCAGCACGCAAATCATACGACGAAAACCGCCCGGTAAAATTATCCGAAGTCGAACACTAATTTTTTTGCATCCAGATAAAAAGCGAGGAAGCTTGAACGTTGATGACGTTTGGTGTACTTTTCCTCGCTTTTATGATTCAATTTTTTCAACGCTTGGCTGCCCGTAAAACTTACCCCCCCGTGGTCTTGCGAATAATCAATTGAGTGGGCAGCATAATTTGTTCCGGCTGGATTTCTGCACCGCCCTGGATTAACCGCCATAACACCTCCATCGCCGTTTTCCCCATTTCAGACTTTGGCTGTGCAATTGTGGATAATTGAACTTCGGGGAAGGCGGCCATGGGAATATTATCAAAACCAATCACAGCCACATCTTCCGGAATGCGCAGGTTCGACTCCCTCACAGCCTGAATTACCCCCAGCGCAATCTGGTCATTCATGGCAAATACTCCGCGCGGAATTTCTCCTCGTTCGATTAGCTCCTGCATCATCACATACCCGGTGCGGTGGTCATAATCGCCGGTTTGCACGCGTTTCGGGTCAAACACATGCTGATGGGTGCGTAATGCCAATTGATAACCTTCAAATCGTTCATCAAAGGTCAATCGATCTTCCTGCACACCAAAATAATAAACAGGCGCATAGCCCCGTTCAATCAAATGCGCAGTGGCTAGAAAAGCACCCCGGGAATTATCAATCGCAACGTAACTGCATTGGTCGCCCTGCTGGGTTTCACTGACATACACAACCGGTATATCCGTGCCGATCAATGCCTGAATTTGTGTATGCGATTCTTCGATGGGGCAGATAATCAATCCTTCCACCCGGTTCTCCATAAGCGTTTCAATATACTCTGTTTGTTTTTCCAGGTTCCAGTCTGTGATACACAGGAAAACCGTGTAACCAAAATTTGCAGCACTTTTAATAATGGCGCTGGCTACTTCAGGGAAAAAAGGATTTTCTATGTCCGGCAGTATCAGGCCAAGGGTATTCTTTTTTTGGGAAACCAGGTCTCTTGCCAGGGCATTCGGATGGTAATTTAGCTTGCGCGCAGCATCTAAAACCTTCTGGCGCGTGGCTTCATTGACGCCATATCGGTTATTCAACGCGCGCGATACGGTGGCATAGGAAATATTTAACTCCCTGGCGATATCTTTTATCGTTACGGTCATAAATAGTTCCCTTATTCCCCATCACAATTGGTAATAGAAAAGCAATGGGAATTTAATTTTATCCTGAAAAAAAGTGTTCTGCAGAAATTTGAAACCGGCGTGATTGGCAAAAAGTTGGGTTATGTTGGGGAATGAACCAACATAACCCACAAAACAGGGAGATGGAATGAATCCCTTTGAAATGGTTTCGGTTAACCCGTCTAGCCGATGATAGGTTTTAACGTCTTGACAAATTTTTCAGCAGAACGATCAATATCATCCTGAGTTGACAGGGCATTGATGCCAAAATCAGCTCCCAGGCCGGGATCCACCACTCCGATACTCAAATTGACGGATCGGGCAAGAATATCATCTGTTTTCGGCAGCATGTGTTTATGGTACAGCAAATTGCCGTTTTCATCGCGATGCGCCAGAATCTGTTCCATGTTGTCATACACATGCCATCCCGATCTGATGACGGTTTTGCTGCCCAGCGCTTTGGCAACTTCTTCAGCAGTCTTTTGGTCTTCCAATTGAATGGTGAGCAGGGTAGCACATTCACCCGGATCATTAATCTTGCGAAATTCCAGGCCTTCGAGATGCGCCGATTGGATGGCTGTTTTCAATTTGGTTTTCTTTTCACGCAAGATACTTAAAATCACATCCAGTTTGCGAAATTGCGCCAGGGCATACGCGCCGGTCAATTCATTCATCCGCAAATTAATCCCGATCAAAGTGCGGTTGCCAATTTCAACACCTTTGCGAAAGGGTTTATGACCCTGGTCGTGATAGGCAAATGCCCGTTCGTAATACTCATCCGAATCGGTAATAAGCAAACCGCCGTCGCCAGAATTGATAACCTTGTAATTATTCAGCGAAAATGCACCCATTTCGCCAAACGTGCCCACTCTTTTCCCACGATAAGTGGCGCCAAGCGCCTGGCAGCAATCTTCGATAAGGAACAAATTGTGTTCTTTCGCCAGGGCAATGATGGCATCCATATCGCAAGGATTCCCCAGCATGTGCACCGGGAGAATTACCTTTGTTCGGGGAGTAATTTTTTCGCGGGCGTCTTCGACATCCATGGTCAATGATTCGTCCACTTCAACCATCACCGGTTTACCACCCACGGCAATTACCGCAGAAAAGGTTGCCACAAAGGTGTAACCCGGTACCAGCACTTCATCGCCGGGTTCGATCCCAATGGCCGTCAAACAGGCCATCAACGAGGTGGTTCCACTGGCCAGGGCAACACAGTGCCGGGCATTCATCTTTTCTTTAAATTCCTGCTCAAGCGTGTAAACCTTGTGCAAGAATTTGGGATCATCATCGCTGCCATAGCGCGAAAGATGACCGGTTTTTAACACCTCAAGCACTTCTTGAAGTTCTTCATCACCTGAAAAATAATAACCGGGTCCGGGCATGGATTGATCCTTTCTCAGCGCATCCAGGCTGGTTGCAAAGATTGGTATGAAATGATTTGAATTCCTTCTTTTTTAATGGCTTCACGGCATTCATCGGAATTAAAAAACCGGTAATCTGCTGCTCTCACGCGCCAGCTTGGGTTGATGGTGCGCAATTCGACACTTCCGCGAGCGGGATGAATTGCCCATTCCGAGATGCCTTCCGGCAGTTCATGCAGCAATTTCAAATAGATGTCCGATTTATTTCTGGATGGAAGGTCATAACTGTCCAGGTCAGTATGATCGATGACAGGCAAATTCTGCTTTTTTAATGCCTCAATATAAACAGGTTGATGAACCCTTAATGCCAGGCCAAATTCTTTTGCCAGCCGCACCGACATCCAAAAGATATCTTCACGTGCATCATGAATGTTGCAATGGCTGTCCAATTGATTTGGTTTCAATCCCTGACCGAAAACCATTTCAATCTGCGCGCGCCACTCAATTTCCAACTCATTCAAGTTGGCGCGTGCAAGCAAATTGCCCCGCTCGGTTTCCAGAGGGAGGAAACCCTCTCCATCCACCAGCGAGGGAATCCTGCCTGGAGAAGTTAGAGGACGCCAACGCAGCAGTTCGTGTTCACTGATGGTGGTCAGATGCACACCACAGGGAATTTCGGGATGTTCCTCTAATAACTTCAGGGCATGTTTTGACCAGGCTGGCGGCGTCATGACCGTGACCGAACTGGCTGTGCCATTTGCAAGGGTGTGCATGGCGCTCAAGTTGGCGGTAAGACAAAAACCGAAATCATCAATATTCAAAATGAGCAGCCGGGCATCGGGTGGAAAACCAAGTTGTTGTGAAGTCAGGATGGACATGGAAACCCCTGTGGAGTGTTTTGCAAACGTTTGCGTGACTTGTAAAGAGTATATCACAAACGTTTACGAGATTCAAGTGGTTAATATCCATGCAGGTGAAATGAATTTTTTTGATACAGTTTTCCAAAATCCCCTTCTTATTTCACTGCCCTTCAAACACCCTCACGTTGTTCATGGTAAACTTGCATTCTATGGACACAAAAATACATCAAGCCACCGCCGTGGCTCACCCCAACATTGCCTTCATAAAATACTGGGGCAATCGAGACGAAATCCTGCGCCTGCCGCAGAACGGCTCCATCTCGATGAACCTGCGCGAGTTGACCACCACCACACAGGTTGAGTTTTCAACATCTCTCAAACAAGATTCCTTCTCATTAAATAAAAGAGAAATCAGCGGAGCGGCATTGCAGCGCGTCTCATCTTTTCTCGACCATGTGCGCGCCCTGGCAAACAGCCGCCTGCATGCCCGTGTCTCCAGCGTCAACAACTTCCCCACCGGCGCGGGCATTGCTTCCTCGGCAGCGGCATTTGCCGCCCTCAGCCTGGCAGCCAGTTCCGCGTTGGGTTTAAACCTGACTGAAAAAGAACTCTCGCGCCTGGCGCGGTTGGGTTCAGGTTCAGCCTGCCGCTCAGTGCCCGGTGGGTTTGTGGAATGGATGGTTGGAAAAGAGGATGCCGACTCGGTGGCTGTTTCCATCGCACCCGCCGATCATTGGAACCTGGTGGACTGCATCGCGGTCATTCAAACCAGCCACAAACCGGTGGGCTCCACCGAAGGACACGCCCTGGCCGGCAGCAGCCCGCTGCAAGCTGCCCGCATCGCCGACACCCCGCGCCGCCTGAACCTTTGCCGTCAGGCTGTGTTGCAGCGTGATTTTGCCTCACTGGCTGACATCGTTGAGCAAGACAGCACCATCATGCACGCCGTGATGATGACCTCTTCGCCCCCGCTTTTCTACTGGAAAGACTCCTCGCTGCGCATTATGCAACAGGTTGCCGCCTGGCGCGCCGCAGGGCTGCCCGCCTGCTACACGCTGGACGCCGGTTCCAATGTGCACGTCATCACCCTGCCCGAATTCGCCGGCGAAGTGCGCAACCGGCTGATGTTTGACGATGCCGTTCAGGATGTTATTATGGCCACTCCCGGCGACCCGGCGCACCTGGTTGAATAAAAAACATTCCTGTTCACATTCACCCACCATTTGATTACCACGAGGTTTCCGAAGCATTTGTCATCCAAATTGTTCACTTTTCCATTCCTGGTTTCGACCAGTTGAATCTCAAAAATTTATTTGATTACCGGACAAAATTTTTCTCCAAAAGGTTAAAGGAGACGGGGATGGGCAAAACTTCATTCAACAAATGATCAAGGAGCGCCAAACCGAGCCGAAACAAGCTCCAATCACACCGG
>Ga0228536_1000347_pt1 | contig 97935 bp, 91 predicted proteins | sample SJ1Smetagenome_FD_168611 | JGI IMG/M metagenome (GOLD analysis project Ga0228536, IMG submission 168611) | Enriched culture of PCE-dechlorinating microbial communities from Ithaca, New York, USA - SJ1.S | ecosystem: Engineered > Modeled > Simulated communities (microbial... > Unclassified...
CTTACAACTCAATCTCTTCAGGACCTGCAAAATTCAGGAACTTTTTGAACCGCCAGACCTTAATAAGGTTAATATGATGATATCTAAACAATTATCTCTTGCTCTGGCCTAACCGGACAGAATTGAGGTTGGAATGAAGTGGAAGTGAAAGCGAGGCTGTCCGGCCAGCCATTCCTTCACCTTGGCATGCTTATGGGTCGCATAGTTGTCGATAATCAGGTGCAGGTCCAATCCTGCGGGGGTGTGGCGATCGATCAACTGCAAGAACTTCAGGAACTTTTGGTGCCGATGTCGTTTCATCCAGGAGCCGATCACTTCCCCCTGCAGAACATGCAAGGCGGCAAACAGGGTAGTGGTGCCATGCCGTTTGTAGTCGTGCGTCATGGGGGCCGCAACGCCCCTTTTTCAGCGGCAACCCCGGTTGGGTTCGGTCCAAGGCTTGGAATCCCGATTTTTCATCAACACTCAGCACCAGGGCATGCTCAGGGGGGTCGAGATAAAGTCCGACGACATCCCTCAGTTTCTCGGTGCAATGCGGGTCCTTAGCAAGTTTGAAGGTGCGCAGCAGATGGGGTTTAATCTGGTGAGCCGACCAGATGCGATGCACCGGGCTGTGACTGGTTCCCACCCTGGCAACCAAGGTCCGGGGGCTCCAATGGGTGGCATTGCGGGGCTTCGTGCCCAAGGTGGTGCCAATGATGGTTTCCACCATGTCCGCCGCATAAATCCTTTTGCGACCGCGCCGCGGTTTCTCTTGCAGGCCTTTCAGTCCTTCCCGGGCGAACCGCTGCCGCCACAGAGCCACCGAATATCTATGGACGTCCAACTGAACGGCAATCTCTTGATTACTTTTCCCTTCGGCCGCCAACAAAACGATGCGGGAGCGCAGCCCGTCCCGGACTGGAGCCGTGGAAGAGCGAATGAGAGATTCCAATTTCGCCTTTTCTTCAGGGGTCAAAAGCATGCTAAGGGCTTTTCCCATCTCCGCCTCCGGGCTTAACATGATGCCAGAAAACGGAGTCATCGTATAGCTGTATGTGTGACACTACACTAGGATATCTCTGGATTGGCCGGTGGTCCGGAACTATCTCAGGCCTGCTCTTAATTATATTTGGATTTATGAAGATCAATCTGGCCTGAAGGTAAGGCCATATTTTAATTATACTATTGAAGTATGTGAGATGCCACAGGCGCAAATTCTCTGCCTAGGCACCGGTTGCTCAGCTCGCAGTCAAAATGGCCGAAGCCGTTTTGAAAAAGCTCGCCGGGGACTGGTTTGAGGTATTCCGCGCCGGTTATGATCGCCAGGGGATTAACCCCTTAACCCGCAAGGATATGGCTGAAATCAGTATTGATCTCAGCAGCCGGTTTGCCAAGGGGAGGAATTTTTAGGAAAAACGAAGATAGGCTATCTTATTACGGTCTGTGGTCGGGCTGAGAAAAATTGCCCCACTGCCCTCCCTGGGATCACTCAGCGTCTGTTCCGGACCTTGACCGATCCGGCTCCGGTCGGGGGCGATGATAAGACTAAACTGACTGGATTCAGGGAAATTCAAGATTAAATTGAAGTTCGCATCAGGCTGCGACTGAAAGAAATGGCCCGAAGGTCGCCATTTCACTGGGGCGCCCGAACCCCTGTCACAGTTTACCCTTCAGCCCCGTTATGTATTCTACCATGAAATGGGGGGTTTTTATATCGCTCCATTTGATCTACGCACCGCTTCCTACCGTTGAGTATTATTAACCCTTCCCCCATGTTTTCCTAATAATCTTGTGCTATCAACAGAGGGGATCATGTTTCCATCGGCATGAAATCTCTGCTAAAGGCGGGCACATGGCTTTCTCTACGGGCCAGAGGTTTTTCAATCTGGTACATGGTAACTATCTGATTTACAATACCTGCTGGGAGGATCCCCGGATCGATCGGAAACTCATTGGCCTGGATCGTCAGAGCCATGTTGTGGTTATCACCAGCGCCGGGTGCAATATCCTGGATTATCTCCTGGATGGTCCGGCAGCCATTTACGCGGTGGACCTCAATTTCAGACAGAATGCCCTGCTGGAACTGAAAATGGCCATCATGGCCGCCTGCGGTCCTGAGGAATTGTTTGCCCTGTTCGGTGCCGGAGGATGCGCGGAGCACCGGGAGATTTATCACGCCGCCCGGCCTTGCCTTTCCGACCCGGCCCAGGACTTCTGGGACCACAACATCGACTATTTCGACCGTCATGGCCTCCGGTGGTCGTTTTACTGGCGAGGCGCCGCGGGTTTCTGTGCCTGGATGTTTCGCCACCTCCTCATCAACGCCCGGCCTCGGATTCGCAGGATGATCTTCGACTTGCTGGAAGCCGCCAATTTACAGGAGCAGTCCCATCTGTTTTCCCGGCTGGAGCCCGAGCTATGGGGCCACTTTACCTCCTGGCTGATGCGCCAACCAGTGGTGATGAGCTTAATGGGCGTCCCCGCGGCCCAACTACGGCTGATTGAGCGGGAATATCCCCGGGGGTTGAGCGGATTCATTCAGGACCGGATCAAGCGGGTTTTTACGGAGGTGCCCATCTCTGACAATTACTTCTGGCGGGTCTATCTAACGGGCTCTTATACTCGCCGTTGCTGCCCCAACTACCTGAAGAGGCACAATTTTGAAACCATCAAGAACCAATTGGCTGCAGTGCACCAGTATTCTGGCTCTCTGGCCGACTTCTTAGAGCACCGGCCCGACGCTTACACCCATTTTGTCCTCCTGGATCATCAGGATTGGCTGGCAGGACATGATCAGGCTGAACTGGATCGGGAATGGCGGCTTATCTTTCAGTGCAGCGCCTCCGGGGCAAAGGTCCTGATGCGCTCCGCCGGCATCGACCTCTCCTTTCTCCCGACCTGGGTGCGGAGGCGGCTAAAGTTCTGCCCGGAACGCACGGAACCGCTTCATGCCCAGGATCGGGTCGGAACCTACGGCAGCCTTCATCTAGCGGAGGTTTTATGAGAGAATCGGAGGGAATTTCGCTGAAGGCGGGAATCGATCCGTTAGTGCGCTATTATCGCTTTCAGGCCCGTCTCTATGACGCCACCCGGTGGAGCTTTCTTTTGGGCCGGCAAGCCCTTCTGCAGGACATCGCGGTTCACTGCCAACCCCGACGCATCCTGGAAGTTGGCTGCGGCACCGGCAGAAATCTCCTCAAACTCCACCGGATTTTTCCCCAGGCCTTTATCTGCGGAGTTGACCTCTCCCGTCACATGCTGTGCGTTGCCAAAAGGAACCTAAGAACTCTGAATGGTAACCTGGAGCTTCTGGAGCAACCCTACTTCCAACCTCTCTTCCCCCAAAAACCTTTTGATCTCGTCGTCTTTTCCTATTGTCTGTCCATGATCAATCCGGGATGGGGACAGGCATTGAAGGCAGCAGAAGGGGACCTGAGGGCCGGGGGGTGGCTCGCGGTGGTGGATTTCCACTCCTCGCCCTTCAGGTGGTTTAAAAAATGGATGGCCCTCAACCATGTCCGGTTAGGAGATCACCTGTTACCTTTCTTAGCTGAGCATTTTCAGCCCAGGCGGATTGCCATAAAGCCAACCTATCGGGGGCTGTGGTCTTTTTTCCGCTTTATCGGGACGCGCAACCATGAAAAATAAGGATTCCTATTCTGGATGGGAGTACACCCGCCCTCAGATCTTCTAACAGGTGGAAAGATCCTTATTCCATCTCCTCCAACTCCACCCCGAACCCTTCGAACTGCTCATCCCTGGCCGTATGGGCCGCCTCGATCTCGGCGTCGCTCCAGGGCTCGTAAACCAGGGAGTCGGATATAACCTCCCACAAGTACTTGGTCTCTTTGTAATTCCCCATATCGCACTGTTTGGCCAGGAATTTCATGATCTGGTCCCGGCAGTTGTGGCAGGGGGAAATCACCAGTTCGGCCCCGGTGGCCTTGATCTGGGCCGCCTTATACTGGCCATGGGCCAGGCGTTCGGTGTCGTTGGGCATCACCTGGGCGCCGCCGCCGTTGCCGCAGCAATAGTTATTCAAGGGATCGTCACACATCTCCACCATGTTGGGGCAACATTGCGCCGCCAGCCAGCGGATCATGTCGCCGTAATGGACCCCAAAGGCCTTCTGCGATTTCCGCACATAATTGCAGGGATCATGGATGGTGGCCGACATCGTATGCCGGGTGGGATCCACGGAGATCCTGCCCTGGTCAAAGTATTCCTTGAGCAGGTCAAACATGCTCAGGACCCGAAACTCCTCCAACACTTCCGGAAACCAATGAGTGAACCCGTACCGGGTTGCATAGTAGCCGTGGCCTCATTCCGGGTAGAGGATGGACCTCACCTGCAGGCGGCGGGCATTCTCAATGATACGCTCCACCCCGATTTTCATGCTCGCATCATCGCCGGTGTAGAGGGCCCAGTTCACCCCGTCCCAATTCACCGACGGGAGCGTCCAGTCCTCCCGGGCGGCGTAAAAGATCCGCCACCACCATTTGAGATTGTCCGGCTCCGTATAGGGCACCCGGGCGTTGATGGTGACCAGCAGATTGGCGCCCACCTTGTCCACCGGCACATAAAATCCGGGGCAGGGCTGCTCGGGGTCGTCTTCCAACTCCACCCCCAATTCGGCCAGCAGTTGGAGATAATCCTCCTGGGGAATGCCGAAATTATTGCCCCGTTCCAGGTTCATGAGAATGCCCTGCTGCAGCGTCCCCGGTACCTTATCGCGCTCCCGCTGGCCCCGGCAGGCCCGGAAGGTCTTGGTCAGCTCCACCCCCTGGGGGCAGTTGTACTCGCAACGGCCGCACATGGTGCAGACCCAGGGCCACTTGGAATCGACGACCTCGTCCTCCAATCCCAGGGCCAGGGCCCGGATGGCCTTGCGGGCGTCCCAGCCTGGCACCGAATCGCTGGCGGGGCAACTGCCCACACAGGTGCCGCAGGCGTAACAGCGGTCGGCCAGCTCCGGACTGAGCGCCACTCGCCGATGCAGCCGGTCTCCGGTGGCCGGCTGGACTTCGGCCGTCGGGTCTGCTTGGTTTGACAAAGCCACGGTGATCTCCTTTAGTTATGCCTCTATCTCGACCATCAGCTGGTCGTCCTGGTAATGGGCCAGATCGATGGCCTGGGCCGGACAGACCGCGGCGCAGACGCCGCAGCCCCGGCACCGGGCGGGATTGATTTCCGACCGGTGCCGGTCGTTGATGAAGGGAACGCCGTAGGGGCAGGTGCGCACACAGGCCAGACAGGCCGCACACCGCTCCGGCGTCACCTGCGCCACGATGGGGTTGATGGTCCGGGCCGTCTGGGCCAACATCGCCCCGGCCCGGGCCGCGGCGGCCTGGGCCTGGACGACGGCCTCACTGATGAGCTGGGGGCTGTGGGCCAGGCCGCAGAGGAAAAAACCCTCCACCGCCCCGTCCACCGGCCGCATCTTGGGGTGCGCCTCCACCCAAAACCCGTAGTCGTCTCTGGGTATGTTAAGGTGCTGCGCCAGGTCGGCGGTCTCCGCGGCCATCACGGCCGCACTCAGGACCACGGCATCCGCAGGGAACCGGACAGGCCTCCCCAGGATTGGGTCCATGAAACTGACCTGGAGTTTTCCGCCCTCCCGCTGCACCCGGGGAGGCTGGTCGGGCTCATACCCCACGCACAGCACCCGTTGGTCCCGGGCCTGGAGATAGTAATCCTCCAGGAAGCCGTACATCCGCAGATCCCGGTGCAGGATGATAATGTCGAGCTTCGGGTTGAGGGCCTTCAATTCCAGGGCGTGCTTGATGGCCGATTGACAGCAGATCCGGCTGCAGCGGGGATTGTTCGCCTGTCGGGAGCCCACGCACTGGATCATGATGACCCGCTCCCAGTCCTGCACCGACCCGGGCTGGGCGTGCAGCAGCTCCCCCAACTCCAGTTGGGTCAGAACCCCGGGCTCGACCCCGTAGTGATAGTCCCGGGGGCGGAGTGGGCGGCCCCCGGTGGCCAGGATGGCAACTCCGTGGGCCAACTGCCGCGGCTGTTTGTCGGGCCCCACCGCCACGGTGGTGATGAAATCGCCCACGGCTCCCCGGTGGCCGGTCACCACCGTCTCCCGCAACACCTCGATATTGTCATGGGCCTCCACCCGACGGATGAGACCGTCCAGGAAGACCGGCACCTCCAGGCCGTCGATGGTGCGGTGCAGGCGGCGGCTCAAACCGCCCAGGTCCGCCTGTTTTTCCACCAGATAGACCCCAAAGCCCTGCTCAGCCAGATTCAGGGCGGCGCTCAGGCCGGCAATGCCGCCCCCCACCACCAGGGCCTGGGGCGTCATGGGCAGCCCTCGCTCCGCCAGAGGCTTCAGAACCGCGGCCCGGGCCACCGCCTGCCGCACCAGCTCGTGGGCCTTGCGGGTGGCCTGGTCTTTGTCCTGGGGATACACCCAGGCGGCCTGGTTACGGATGTTGGCCATCTCGAGGAGATATTTGTTCAGGCCGGCCTGTTCCAAAGCCTTCTGAAATACGGTCTCATGGGTGAGGGGGCTGCACCCCGCCACCACTACCCGGTTGAGTCGCTTATCTTGAATGGCCCGGGCGATCTTCTGCAGCCCTGCCGGGAAGCAGGGAAACACACCCCCCGCCACGTAGACCACCTGGGGCAGGCTGGCCGCCTGCCGCCGCACCGCCTCCAGGTCCAGGGCGGCGGGGAGGTGATTGCCGCAGTCGCAGACAAAGACCCCGATGCGGGGAGGCTGCCCATTGCCCGGGGGCGCGGCCGGGACCGCCTGGGCCCTAAACACGGCTACCCCGTGGCGCATCTGGGCCAGGCAGCTGGCCGCGGCCGCCCCCGCCTCCATCAGGGAGTGGGGGATATCCTTGGGGGCCTGCAAGGTGCCGCACACATAAACCCCGGGCCGGGAGGCGGCCACCGGCCCTCCGGGGGTGGTGGCCACGTAGTTATGGGCATTCAATTCCAGACCCAGCCGAGCCGCCAGCTCCCGGGCCCCCGGGCCCACCTCAAACCCCACCGACAGCACCACCAGGTTGAAATCCTCGGTGTGCGCCGTCCCTGTGGAGTCCCGGTAGGTGATGGTGACGTCGCCGTCCGGACCCGGGGCCAGAGCGGGGACCCGATAGCGGATGAGGCGCACCCCGTAATCCGTTTTGACCCGGTTCAGGTATTCCTCATAGCCCTTCCCGAAGGTCCGCATGTCCATATAAAAGATGGCGGCGTCCACCTCCGCCCGCTTCTTGGCCATGACCGCTTCCTTCAGGGCATACATGCAGCACACGGACGAGCAGTAGGTGTGGGTCTTGACGTCCCGGGAGCCGATGCACTGCAGCCAGGCGATCTTCCGGGGCGTCTGGTGGTCGGAGGGGCGCTCCATTCTTCCCTGGGTCGGCCCGCTGCCGCTCAACAGGCGTTCAAACTCCAGGCTGGTGATCACGTTGGGGTGCTGGCCGTAGAGATAAGGCAACAACCGTCCCGGCTGAAAGAGGCTGTTCCCCGTCGCCAGGACCACCGCCCCGATGCCGATCTCTTTCCGGGAAGGCTGGTTGGCATAGTTCACCGCCCCGGCCTGGCAGACCCCGGCGCACAGGCTGCAGCCGTTGCACCGCTCCCGATCGATGGCGTAGACCCGGGGGACGGCCTGGGGGAAAGGCAGGTAGGCCGCCCGGCGCTGATCCAAGCCGGCGTTGAAGATATTGATGGCGTTTACCGGGCAGACCTGGGCGCAATCGCCGCAGGCGGTGCATTTTTCCGGGTCGATATACCGGGGGTGGTGCTCCAGGACCGCCGTGAAATTGCCCGCCTCCCCCTCCAGGGCCAGGACCTCGGTATCCACCAGGACCTCGATGTTGGGGTGGCGCCCCACCGCCACTCCACCCTTCAGACACCCCGAGCTCTCCTCCTCCCGGGGGGCCAGCAGGCACATCTGGCAGTCGTCGGTGGGGAAGGTGGTATCCAACTGCGCCATCAGACCGCCGATGGCCGGCGCCCGATCCACCAAATAGACTTTACACCCGGCGGTGGCCAGATCCAGGGCCGCCTGCATCCCAGCCACCCCACCACCCACCACCAGCACTGCGTCAGTAATCTTCTCAGGCATTACCGGACTCTTTCTGGGGAATTTCTCAAATTCATCGTTTGGTTGGCGTTGATAATGCTCCTATGCTTATTATTATACCCCCCAGGGGCATATATTTCCATCGTTTTATCTGAAAATCTTGCCATAGGTGCAAATTTCTGCCTCACGTGACTGTCCCGTAATCCAGCCTCTCCCCATGGATTGGTTGATTAAAGTTCATTATACTACAAGTCTGGACCAGTTCCGCAACATCCTCACCCTGGCGATATTCCCCGGCTCCTTAAAAACCAAGGGGCGGCTCCTGGCCGCCCCTTCCGGTTACCTCTCATGGTTTCGTGAAAAGTGTCCTTACGCCTCTCCCCCTGCGGGCAGGTTGACGTCCATCAGATCGTCTCCCAGGTAGATGCGTTCGTTCTCCGCCAGGATGCCCAGGGACATGCAGATCAGGGTCCACAGGTGGACGGTGTGGTAGCCGCCCTCATAATGTTCCGACAGCTCATGGATCTGGGCGTGGCAGTTATGGCAGGGAGTGATGACGTATTTGGCCCCGGTAGCCATGATCTGGTCATGCTTGAAACGCCCGAAGGCCAGTCGTTCATCCTTATAGGGCGCCTGGAGAGCCCCGCCGCCCCCGCCGCAACAATAATTGTTTAATTTATTGGGATAGACGTCGATGAAGTTGTCTTCCCCCACCAGGGTCCGGGCCACGAAGCGAAGCTCTTCGGCCCAGAATTCGCCGTACGACTTGCGCACGATGTTGCACGGATCCTGGATGGTGAATTTTACCTGCAGGTCCCGGTTCCAGTCGGAATTGACCTTGAGCTTGCCTTCCCTGATCCATTGGGCGTAGAGGGCCACGATGGGCACCAGCTCGAACTTGTGGGGAATCTTGAATTTCCGTATTCCTCCCCACAGGGAATAGGTGACATGGCCGCATTCGGTGCTGATGTAATACTGGCAGCCCAGACGGTCGGCTTCTTCCACCGTCCGGCGGGTGACCTTTTCCCAGGAGGCGTCATCCGCCAGGAACATGCAATAGTTCTCACCTCCCCAGCCGACGCTGCCGTAGGTCCAGTCGGCCCCCACCAGATGCAGAATCTTCCACAGGGGGACCATCTCCTCGGGTTCGGTGACCGGCTCCCGGGAGTTCTGGTTCAGGAAGAACATGGCCCCTTCCTTGTCGATGGGCGCCTGCAGGTCTTCAAAACCGGGTTGACTTTCCTGCACTTCGGCCAACACATCCTCCACCACAAAGCGGAAATCATCCACCGGGGTGCCCATGGCGCTGCCGGTGTCGGTTTCCAGGGCGTGGTCACAGGACCGCAGGATACCCCGGGGGCGCTCCTCCCGGGGCCAGGCGGCCCGGGCCTCATAGACCAATCCGGGGATGTCGATGTTCATGGGGCAGGCGTGCACACAGCGCTTGCACATGGTGCACATCCACACCCAAGGGTTGGTCGTGACCTCCTCATCCAGCCCCAGGTGGGCCATCCGCAGGAACTTCCGGGGGTCCATATCATTGAGCCCCGTGGCCGGACATCCCGCCGCACAGGTGCCGCACGTCAGGCAGGCGTTGAGATTGCCGCCCTCGGGCAGCATCTCCATCACCTTCTGCTTGAACGAGGTCTTGGGTAGGGGTCTTAGTTGCAACATCTTTTCAGACACAGACATAGTATCTCCTTATCCGCTCGAAGCACAGGCTTGCAATTGGGGTTTCATCTTCTTGGCTTTAGTGGGGAGAGGCCCCAAGGCTCGGATTCTTTCGGTGAATTCCGTACAGGTCTGGGCAAACTGCGGCCCCATCCCCGAGGAGTTGTAATACATTTCCACTCTTTCGGGTTCCAGGCCGATCCCCTTCAGGATTTCTTTCACCCGTTTCACCCGGGTGGTGGCGTAGTAATTGCCCTCCACGTAATGGCAGTCGCCCAACAGGCAGCCCGACAGAAAGACACCGTCGGCCCCCACCTCAAAACCTTTCAACATGTGGAGAATGTCCACCCTGCCGGTACACGGCACCCGAATGATACGGACGTTAGTGGGATACTGGATGCGCATGGCCCCCGCCAGATCCGCGGCGGCATAAGAACACCACTGACAGCAAAAACACAGAATGTCCGGGTCGAACTGCTTTTTATCAGTCATCTAACTCTCCTTTCAGAACAAGTCCGTCACCGACCCCGGGAGGCCATCCTCATTCGGATTTTCCAGGTCGGGAAAACAGGCACGGGAATGGGAATGAGGGAAAAAGTGATCTGAGCCGACTTGATGGCCCCGGCTCGCCTGCCAACCACCTAAGCGCAGCGCGGCGGCCAAGGCTGCCACTTCGCCAACTTGAAAAACCGAGCAGGTGATTTCTTCTCCACCGGCGTGAAGTAAGCTAAGCTCCACCAGAGCGTCCGGGAACAGGTCCAGGAGGGCCTGGAGGGAGACACTACTGGCGCCCGTCATGGCCGGACCTCCTCCAGCGCCCCCACCGCCTGGTCCCGGCGGGGACTTATCATCTGATGTTCCTTCTTCCAGGGGCCGAGTAGACGGATTCTGTGGGTAAAGTCCCTGCAGGTCTGGGCGAATTGGGGCCCCATGCCGGCGGAGTTGTAATACATTTCCACCCTTTCCGGTTCCAGGCCGATCCCTCTGAGGATCTCCTGGGCCCGTCCCACCCGGCGCACAGCCCACAAATTGCCCGTGGCATAGTGGCAGTCCCCCGGCAGGCAGCCGGAGACGAAGACGCCGTCGGCCCCGCATTCAAAGGCCTGCAAGATGTGCAGAATATCCACCCGTCCGGTGCAGGGAACCTTGATAATCCGGATATTGGTGGGGTATTGCAGGCGCATGGACCCGGCCAGGTCGGCCGCCGCATAGGAACACCATTGGCAGCAGAAACAAACGATCTTTGGTTCATAATAGGTGGACATGCTACGTCCTCCTCGGCTGAACGCACCACAGATTATGGAGCGAATCGGACCGTGCCCTGGTCGAGAGAGGAAAACCGGCGGAAAACCCTGTGGTGGAGGGATCGGCCGCCTCTGGGGGCCTCCGGGATGGGGTCCCCGCAGTCAGTCCTCATACAGCGTGGGCCGGACTGAAAGAGAGGTGGCGTTTAGTGGAGGGCAAAACGGATGACGCGCATCTTTCGGTCTGACCCTGGCTCACCCGATCCGGGCGGAGTCTGTACAACTCACTCAGGTAAAACCGAAAGAATACATGGGCAGGCTTCCTAGGGGTATATGGATGATAACATGAATCTATATTGACATTATCTATCTGTCAAATTTAAATTTATAATGCAAATAACCCGCTGCATTAAAAAAAGAAATAAAACCTTAAATACAAAGGGACGGCATAAGTGCCGTCCCTCGGGTATCCTTGCTTCTCTGCCGGACGGATTATAGGAATTCCGTCTCGTCCCATTCCGGGAGGTTGACTTCTTTGAGGTCGTCGTGCAGGTAGGTCCGCTCATTGCGGCACAGCACTCCCGCCGCCAGGCAGATAATGGTCCACAGGTGGACCGTGCCCCAGTGTGTCGGGGCATGTTCGGACAGCTCGTGAATCTGGGAGTGGCAATTGTGGCAGGGCGTCACGCAGTAATCTGCCTGTGTCGCCACAATCTGGTCCAGCTTCTTCTGCCCGTACTGCAGACGCTCCTCTTTATAGGGGTTCTGCAGGAAGCCGCCGCCGCCGCCGCAGCAGTAATTGTTGGACTTGTTGGGGTTCATGTCGATGAAGTTGTCTTCCCCCACGCAGGCCTTCAACACAAACCGCATGTCGTCCGCCAGGGCGTCGCCGAAGCTCTTGCGCACCAGGTTGCAAGGGTCCTGCACCGTGAACTTCACCTTCAGGTCCTGGTTCCAGTCGGAGTTGACCTTCAGCTTGCCTTCCCGGATCCACTGGGCGTAATAGGGGATGATGCTCTCCACCTTGAAGGAATGAGGGATGTTGAACTTTTGCAGTCCGGCCCGGACTGCGAAGGTGATGTGGCCTCACTCCGTGTTGACAAAGGACGTGACCCCTAATTCCTCCGCCTGCTCCGCCGCTACGCGGGTGATCTTTTCCCAGGCCTCGTCATCGGCCAGGAACATGCAGTAGTTTTCCGCGGCCCAGCCCTTGCTGCCATAGGTCCAGGAAGCCCCCACCATATGGAGGATCTTCCACAGGGGGATCATCTCCTCGGGTTCATTATTGGGCTCCCGGGAGTTCTGATTCAGGAAGAAATAGGCGCCCTGCTTATCGATGGGAGCCTCGATGGTTTCGAACCCCGGCTGCATGCGCACCCCTTCCAAGACGTCTTCCACCACGAACTGGAAATCCTCATCCCGGGTGCCCATGGCGCTGCAGGTGTCAGTGCTCAGGGCCATGTCGCAGGAGCGCAGAATGCCCCGGGGCCGCTCCTCCCGGGGCCAGGAGGCCCGCATGTTGAACACCAGCCCCGGGATGTTGACGTTCATGGGGCAGGCATGCACACAGCGGGTGCACATGCTGCACATCCAGGCCCAGGGGGTCTGCTTTAGTTCCTCGTCCATTCCCAGGGCCGCCATGCGCACGACCTTCCGGGGGTCCATGCCATGCATTCCCGTCGCCGGGCAGCCCGCCGCACAGGTGCCGCAGGTCAGACAGGCATTGAGATTGCCTCCCTCCGGGAGCTGCTCCATGACCATGTCCTTGAAGGATTTCTCCGTCTTCTTTTTAATGACAATGGGTTCTTCCGCCACATGCATGTCCTCTTGTGAAGATATTTGCCGGGGTAATTTATCCCCCGCCGCACTTCTTGTAGTGATGGTATCTATACTTCGGCCAACAAGCAATCAGGAGGCCTATGGAATAAAAAATGTTCATACAAAATTAGTATAGCCGCAAGGCAGGCCGTCGTCAAGCATTTTGGTCCGCCCGCCCCCGGTCCCAGAAGCTGTTGCCCCCCCAACAAAAACGGGGCAGCCCGAAGGCTGCCCCATAGGTCCGGCTTGCAGTGCCTGCAAACGGTTTACATGAATTCCGTCTCGTCCCATTCCGGGATGTTGACTTCCTTCAGATCATCGTGGAGATACAGGCGCTCGTTGCGGCACAGCACCCCCAGCGACAGGCAGATCAGGGTCCACAGGTGCACCGTGCCCCAATGCTTCGGGGCGAGTTCCGCCAGTTCGTGAATCTGGGAGTGGCAGTTATGGCAGGGCGCGATGCAGTAATCGGCGCCCGTGGCCACGATCTGGTCCAGCTTCTTCTGCCCATAGTAGAGCCGCTCATCTTTGTAGCCGCTCTGCAGGAAGCCGCCGCCGCCGCCGCAACAATAGTTGTTGGACATATTGGGGTTCATGTCGATGAAGTTCTCTTCCCCGACGACGGATTTCACCACAAACCGCAGATCTTGGGCACACTTATCCCCAAAGCTCTTACGGATGATGTTGCAGGGGTCCTGGACCGTGAATTTCACCTTCAGGTCTTTATTCCAGTCGGAATTGACCTTCAGTTTGCCTTCCCGTATCCATTGGGCGTAGTAGGTGAAGATGCTGGCAATGTCGATCTGGTGGGGTAAATTGAATTTTTGCCGTCCGGCCCGGACGGCGAATGTGATGTGGCCTCACTCGGTGTTGAGGAAGACCTTGCAGCCCAGTTCCTCCGCTTGATCCAGGGCGGTCTTGGTGACATGTTTCCAGGCTTCGTCATCCGCCAGGAACATACAGTAATTTTCTCCGCCCCAGCCCTTGCTGGGATAGGTCCAATCCGCCCCCACGATATGGAGGATCTTCCATAACGGAATCATCTCCTCGGGTTCGGTGTTGGGCTCCCGGGAGTTTTGGTTCAGGCAGAAGTGGGCGCCCTGTTTATCAATGGGGGCCTGCAGGTCTTCAAACCCGGGCTGGGTCTGTACGCCTTCCAACACGTCCTCGACCACAAATTCAAAATCGTCCGGACGGGTTCCCATGGCGCTGCAGGTCTCCACGGAGAGCGCGGCGTCGCACGACCGGAGAATACCCCGGGGCCGCTCTTCCCTTGGCCAGGAAGCCCGCATCTGGTAAACGAGACCGGGAATGTTGACGTTCATGGGGCAGGCATGCACACAGCGGGTGCACATGCTGCACATCCAGGCCCAGGGAGTCTTCTTCAGTTCCTCGTCCATTCCCAGGGCCGCCATGCGGATGACCTTCCGGGGGTCCATACCGTGCAGCCCGGTGGCCGGGCAGCCCGCCGCACAGGTGCCGCAGGTCAGACAGGCATTGAGATTGCCCCCTTCCGGGAGCTGCTCCATGACCATGTCCTTGAAGGATTTCTCCTTCGGTTTTTTGATGAGAATCGGTTCGTCAGCCATAATTCGTCCTTCTGTGAGGGTGTTGACCCGGAAAGAAAGTTCTTTCCCCCCAATCTTGGGCGGAAGGGGAGGGTTTGATCTCCCCCTCCGCGCTGCGAGAAAAAACTTCCGACAATTGAACTATTACTCCATTACCGCTGCCGCGTCAAGGCAAATCGCCCCTGCCCCTCAAGGCGGCGGCGTTTGCTGGCGGCTCACTCCTCTCCCCTCACCTATGTACCTATACCTGCGGCCGGGGGTAGAGCCCCGCGCCCTTCACCAGTTCAGAGACCTTCTCTTCCCACTCAATGGCCATGATGTGGAAGCCCTTCACTCCCTTGACCTCTTTGAGCTCCTGCATCATCTCAATGCACATCTTGATGCCTTCCTCGGCCTGCTTTTCCTTGGGCACGCCCTTCAACCGGTCGATCTGGCTATCGGGCACGTCCATCCCCGGCACCTTATTCTTCATATACCGGGCCATACCCAGGCTCTTGAAGGGCGTGACGCCGGCCAGGATGGACACCTTGGAGTCCAAACCCCGGTCCACGATCATTTGCATCCATTCCTTAAACTTGGGAATATTATAGATGCATTGGGTCTGGATGAATTCCGCCCCGGCGGCCACCTTTTTGGCCAGCCGCGCCGCCCGCAGGGCCACATTGGGACCGGCGAAGGGGTTCTCGGCGGCGCCGATGAACATCTCGGGGCGCTTGGCCATCTCATACCCGCCGAGGAGCTTTCCCTCGTCCCGCATCATCTTAATCGTCTGAATGAGCTGGGTGGAGTCCAGATCGAAGACGTTGGCGGCGTTGGGATGGTCGCCGAAGCTTTGGTGATCACCGGTGAGGCACAGCATATTATTGATCCCGAAGGACGCCGCTCCCAAAATGTCACTCTGCATGGCAATCCGGTTGCGGTCCCGGGTGGTCATCTGCAATACCGGCTCCAGCCCGAGCAGTTTCAGCTTGATGCAGGCCGCCAGGCTGCACAGCCGCACTACCGACGTCTGGTTGTCAGTGACGTTGACGGCGTCCACGTAGTCCTTGATCAAGGCGGCCTTGTGATCGATCTCGTGGCCGTCGCAGCTCCGGGGCGGGCCCACTTCCGAGGTGACAGCCAGGTGGCCGGCCTCGATGATCTTTTCCAGTTTGCTTGGGGTCTTGCTCATCTTGACAGATCCTCTCTTATCCTTTGCAGGAGGCCACAATGATGTGGCCCCCTGATAAAATATCGGGTCTTAATGGGCGCCGCCGTGGGCCGGTTCCGCCTTTCTCAGGTCCTCCCGAACGATCCGGCGGGGACCGCCGTCCCGGCTGGTGGCCCAGTTCTTGGGATCCACCGGGGTCTCAAAGCGGTCCAACTGTCCCAGAGCCTCCAGGCGATCATAGATCAACTGCCAGCCGCAGGGGACCTCTTTGCTGATCTCGCATTTGCCGTTATCCGAACCGCCACAGGGTCCGTTGAGCATCCGCTTGGAGCACCGGGCGATGGGGCAGATGCCCCCGGTGCTGGCCAGCACGCATTGGCCGCAGCCGGCGCAGCGTTCTTCAAAGATGCCCCGATCAATATTGGCGCCCATGAAGTGGGTGTCCACGCCCGGGAACACTATCTTTTTGCTGTAATTCTCCGTGAGGTACTGAATGCCCACGCCGCAGGCGATGGAAATGACCGCGTCGGCGCTTTCCATCAGGTCTTTCAGCTCGTCCAGGTACTCCTTGTCGCATTGCCGGGTGACGGTGGTCTCCTTGATTTCGGCCTCCTTACCCTGGGCCTGAAAGTACAGACGCAGGGATGCGGCCAGAACTTTGGCTTCCTTCATGCCGCCCGCTTCGCAGACGGTGACGCAGCCGTCGCAACCGGCCACCAGGATTTTGTTATAGTCCTTGATGTAACTAATCACTTCATCCAACGGTTTGGGTGTTGCCTTGATCATGTAGGCGTCCTCCACAGGGCCTTAGGCGGCCTTTTTCTCGTGTGCAACTCTGATGGGGCTGGGTCCCAGACCCCGGATGCGCTCGGTGAATTCCCGGGCGATTTCAGCCCACCGGCTGCCCTGCCCGGCGGAGAGATTGTACATCTCCACCCGGTCACGGCCCACACCGATGGTGTCCAGGATCTCCTTGGCCCGGCCCACCCGCTTTCTGGCGTAGAGGTTGCCGTGCATATAGTGGCAATCGCCCTCCAGGCAGCCAGCCACGAAGACCCCGTCGGCGCCCTGCTCAAAGGCCAGCAGCAGGTGAATCAAATCCACCCGGCCGGTGCAGGGCACCTTGATGATATGAATATTGGTCGGATACTGTAATCTCATCGAACCTGCCAGGTCCGCAGCGGAATACGCTCAATAACTGCAGCAAAAGGCGATAATCTTCGGTTCAAAGTCTCCCATCGCTCCACTCCTTTAGAACGCCAAGATGCTGGCGGTTATCTGATCGTCCTCATAATGCGACAACTGAATGATCTTGGCGGGGCATTCCGCCACACAGATGCCGCATCCCTGGCAGATGGCCTCGTTGATCTCCGAGACGTTGGACTCGTTGATCTGCGGTACCCCGTAGGGGCAGCTGCGGACGCACACCAGACAGGCGGCGCAGCGGCTGGGGTCCACGTGGGAGGTGACGCCACTGATGGTCTGCTTGGTATCCGCCAGGAAGCCGCCGGCCCGGGAGGCCGCGGCCATGGCCTGGGCGATGCTCTCACTGATCAGCTTGGGAGCGTGGGCCATACCGCACAGGAAGATGCCCTCGCTGGAGAAGTCCACCGGCCGCAGCTTGGCGTGCGCCTCGATGAAGAAGCCGTAAGCGTTGCGCGGCAGCTTCATCATGGTGGCCAGCTCTTCGGTGTCGTTGGCCAGGGCCGCAGCGCTCAGGATTAAGGCGTCCGGGTTGATCTTGACGGGCATTTGCAGCACGTGGTCAACAAAGGTGACACTGATGTCGCCCCCTTCTTTGACCACCTCCGGCTGCTTCTCGGGATCGAAACGCACGAACAGCACGCCCTTGTCCCGGGCCTGCCGATAGTAGTCCTCCAGAACGCCGTAGGTCCGCATATCCCGGTAGAGGATGATCACCTGCATCTCCGGATTGAGTTCCTTGAGCTGCAAGGCGTACTTCACCGCCCCCTGGCAGCAGACCCGGCTGCAGTTGGGGTTCTCTTCGTTTCGCGAACCCACGCACTGCACCATCACCACCTGGCTCCACTTCTTGACCTCATCCTTACTGGCGTGGATCTTCTCCCCCAGTTCCAGTTGGGTCATGATGCGCGGGTCGGTGCCGTAGCTGAACTCCTTGGGCCGGTATTCATGCCCGCCGGTGGCGATCACCACTGTCCCATGGTCGATCTGGCGCTCGTCTTCAACCTTCGGACCGGTTACCACCGTGGTCACGAAGTTGCCCTTATAACCGCTGAAACCGGCAATGTGGGCTCCGGCCAGAACCTCGATCTTGTCGTGGCTTTTCACCCTCTTAACCAAACCATCCAAATAGGCCGGCACATCCAGGCCTTCGATGGTGTGGTGGATCTTCCGGGCCATGCCACCCAGTTCGTCGGCTTTTTCCACCAGCACTGTCTCAAAGCCCTGGTCGCCCAGATTCAAGGCCGCATTCATCCCGGCCACGCCGCCGCCCACCACCAGCGCCCGCTGCACGATATTCAGCGGCTTTTCCACCAGGGGTTTCAACAGCGACGCCCGGGCCACGGCCATGCGAATCAGATGCTTGGCCTTTTCCGTGGCGTTGTCGTACTCCTTCATGTGCACCCAGGTGTCCTGGTTGCGGATGTTGGCCATTTCGAACATATATTTATTCAAGCCGGCATCCATCAGGGTTTCCCGGAACATCGGCTCATGGGTCAACGGCGTGCACGCCGCCACCACCACCCGGTTCAGATTCATCTCTTTGATGATCTGCAGCATCTTGTCCTGGGTGTCCTGGGAACAGGTGAACAGGTTGTCGTCCACCATCACCACGTTGGGGAGGGACGCCGCGAACTCCTTCAAGGCCGGCACGGAGAGCAGCCCGCCGATGTTGATGCCGCAATTGCAGACGAAGACGCCGATCCGGGGCTGCTCACCCGAGATGTCCCGCGGCGGCGGCATCACCTTGGTCTTGGTCAGAGTCCAGCGGGACTCGCCCAAGGCGGCCGAGCACCCTCCGGCTGCGGCCGAGGCCTCCATCACCGACTGCGGGATGTCCTTGGGCGCCTGTAAGGTGCCGCAGACATACACCCCCGGTTTGGAGGTAGTCACCGGCGTAAAGACGTTGGTTTTGGCCAGCTTGTGGGCCGTCATCTCCACTCCGATGGTTTCGGCCATCTTTTTTACGGCCGGGGTGACTTCAAAGCCCGTCGACAGCGCCACCATGTCAAAGGTTTCGCTCATGGTCTCGCCGGCCTCGGTGACGTAGTTAACTTTGACGTCGCCGCCCTCGCCCGGGTCGAGGCTATGAACCCGGCAGCGGATGAAACGCACGCCCTGGTCCTGAGCCCGCATGTAGTATTGTTCAAACTCCTTCCCGTAGGTCCGCATATCCATGAAGAAGATGGCCGCGTCCAAGGGCTCCTTGCTGTGCTCCTTGGCGATCACCGCCTCTTTAATGGCATACATGCAGCAGACGCTGGAACAGTAGGAGTTGTATTTCACGTCCCGGGACCCCACGCACTGCAGCCAGGCGATCTTCTTGGGCTCCTTGTGATCGCTGGGCCGCACCAGGTGGCCTTCATACGGACCCGAGGCCGACAGGATGCGCTCCAGCTCCAGGGAGGTGACCACATTGGGGATCCTGCCGTAGCCCAGGGTGTCCATCACCATCGGGTCGAAGGTCTTGGCCCCGGCCGAGAGGATGATACCGCCCACGTTGATGTCGATGCTGGACGGCTTCATGCTGTGGTCCACCGCCTTGGGCTGGCAGTTAATGGCGCACTGCATACACTCGGAGCAGACCCCGCAGTTGACGCAACGCTCCGCCTCGGTCTGGGCCTGGTCCGCCGAGAATCCCAAATTGATTTCGTTGAAGCCTTTGGTCCACTCCTCCACCGGCAGATGCGGCATCTTGGCCCGGGGCCGCTTCGGAGTATTGGCCGGAATCGGGTTCCAGTCGCCGTCCTTGATGGGCCGCATGGGCATATCCCGGTCCTCGAGGAGGTCCTGGCCCCGCAGGTAGCGGTCGATGGAGATGGCTGCCTCCCGGCCCGCCGCCACCGCCGCAATGGCGATATAGGGTCCGCTCACCACGTCGCCGCCGGCGAAAACCTCCGGCCGGCTGGTCTGCATGGTGGCCGGATCGGCCTGGATCAGGCCCCTCGGCGACAGGGTCACGCCGTCCGTCTCGGTGATGAAGCTCAGGTTGGCCTTTTGTCCGATGGCCATGATGACCACGTCGGCGTCTTCTACCCGGGTCTGGTCTTCGAAATACGTGGGGGAGAAGCGGCCTTCTTCGTCAAAGACCCGCTCCACTGCCTTCAATTCGAGGCCCTTGACCTTGCCGCCTTCCACCACCACCTGTTTGACACCCCAGCGGTGCTCAATCAGGCAGCCGGCCAGCTCCACCTCTTCCACTTCCCAGGGTGAGGCTGGCATCTCTTCCCGGGTTTCCAGGCAGATGACCTTGACTTCAGTGGCGCCGTTGCGCTTGGCCGTTTGGGCCACGTCCATGGCCACGTTGCCGCCGCCGATGACCAACACCTTCTTCCCCTGGGTGGGGGAGACGCCGGTGCCGGCGAATTCCTTCAGATATTCCACACCCCACAGGACACCGTCGGCGTCGGAGCCCGGCACCGGAATCCGCAAGGACCCCTGGCAGCCTACGCCCAGGAACACCGCCCGGAAGCCGTCCCGGGTCAACAGATCGTTGATCGTCGTGCCGTCGCCGATGGGGCTGTTGTACCTGATCTGCACTCCACAGCGCTGGATGTAGTCCACTTCCTGCTTCAGGACGTTGCGCGGCAGCCGATACTCGGGGATGCCGTAGCGCAGCCAGCCGCCCGCTTCCGCCGAGGCCTCGAAGATCACCGGCGCATATCCCATCACCGCCAGGTGATAGGCGCAGGCCAGACCCGACGGCCCCGCCCCGATGATGGCCACCGGCTGGTCATTCTTGGTCACCTCGGGCACCGGGAGACTCGCCCAATCCACCTGATCGGCCACGAAGCGCTTCAGGCTGCAGATGCTGATGGGCTCGTCAACTTCGGCCCGCCGGCAGTCGCTCTCGCAGGGGTGGGGGCAGATGCGCCCGATGGTCCCCGGCAGCGGCAGCCGGTTCATGATGATATCCAGGGATTCCTTGAATTTCCCCGTCTTAATGAGCTGGACGTAGCCCTGAGCGGAGAGGTTGGCCGGGCAGGCCAACACGCATGGCGCCCGGTCCAGCTTCTTGATGCCGAAGGCGGAAGGGATCGCCTGGGGATACAACCGGTAGATCGCCTGCCAGTCGTTCAACCCGGCATTGAATTCATTGGGCATGGCCACCGGGCAGACCTTGGCGCAGTCCCCACAACCCGTGCATTTGCTCATGTCCACGTAGCGGGGGGTTTTCTCCAACGTTACGGTGAAGTTGCCGGGTTCCCCGCTGACCCCCTTGACCTCTGTCAAGGTATGAATTTCGATATTCAGATGCCGGCCGCATTCCACCAGTTTGGGTGAAATAATACACATGGAGCAGTCGTTGGTGGGGAAGGTCTTGTCCAACTGCGCCATGATGCCCCCGATGGCCGGCTTGGTCTCCACCAGGTGCACGTACAGCCCGGACTTGGCCAAGTCCAGGGCGGCCTGGATGCCGGCTATCCCAGCTCCCACGACCATCACGGCACCGGTCGGGGGCTGGTCTGCCCCGGCCCCCTTGCTTTTTGTCGCTTGCTTCGTTTCCTTCTCTTTTGCCATGTGTCTGTCCCTGTAAAAGTTAACAGATTCCCATTATGTAAATGTCTGGATGTTTCCCTAAATCTTACGGTGGCCTGTCCTCCCAGTATGGTGTCATTGGGCGCATCCGCTCCACTTGGTACCATCACTCAAACCCTAAGAAGCCTTTTTGCTTGTACCATTTTTCCCTTACAATTGCAAGATTAATTATCCTCAGAATCAGTGATATGACTCTCCCCTGGCCTGCCCGATGGGGAGCGATTGTTCAATAAAAGCATCGGATGTCCAATGTACTCAAAATGCTTTGCCCAAGCTCGGGTTTGTCTTTCCCGGGGGGTCACCCGGCGCACATAATATTGCCTGCGGTCCACGCCTCTTCCTGTAAAATGAATCGGGCAGTCGTCTCCAGGATAGGTTGGTGAAGTGGCTCTGATCAGCACGGAAGAGCTTGTCATCATGTCTGATATCCTATATAAATAAGTCTTTAATTATCCGACATTACAAATTTTCAGACCTGAACCCGAGGCAAGAGAAATCATAATCTCTATTACGCCGACAGGAAGGGATAACATTGGCCAACCACGAATCTCAGATCGCCAACAGCGCCTTTCTGGTAACCGGCAGCGCGGGCTTCATCGGATTTCATCTCTGCCGGCATTTACTTATGCAGGGTGGCTCGGTCGTAGGTCTAGACAATTACAACGACTATTACTCCGTGCGCCTCAAGGAAGACCGGGATCACCACCTGCGCCAGTTTGCCGGCTTCACTTCCATCCGCGGCGATCTGACTGATTACGCCCTGTTGGAAGACCTCTTCCGTCGCCACCGACCCCAGAAGGTCTGCCATCTGGCGGCCCAGGCCGGGGTGAGGTACTCCCTGGTCAACCCCTTTTCCTATCAGAAGTCCAACCTGGAGGGATTCCTCAATATCCTGGATCTCTGTAAACGGGAACAGGTGGAGCGGCTGGTCTATGCCTCCAGCTCCAGCGTCTATGCCGGCCTGACGGACCTGCCGTTTACGGAGTCGATGCGGGTGGATACTCCCATCAGTCTCTATGCCGCCACCAAAAAGGCCAACGAACTCATGGCCCACTGCTATACTCATCTCTTCGGGCTTCACACGGTGGGGCTGCGCTATTTTACGGTCTACGGCCCCTGGGGACGACCGGATATGGCCATGTGGCTCTTCACCGAAGCCATGCTGGCAGGGCGGCCCATCAAGGTCTTCAACTTCGGCAGGATGCAACGCGACTTCACTTACATCGACGACATCATCGCCGGGACGGTGGCGGCCCTCATGGCGGAAGGTTTGGAGCGCTACGAGATCATCAATTTAGGGAACCACCGGGCCGAAGAGCTGCCCCGAGTCATTGCCCTATTGGAGAAGGAACTGGAGATCACCGCCACTCAGGAACTGCTGCCCATCCAACCCGGAGACGTGTCGGCCACCTATGCAGACATCACCCTGGCCCGGCAAAAGCTGGGGTTTGCCCCGCAGACGCCCATCGACGCGGGTATCCCCCGATTTATAGCGTGGTTTAAAGACTACCATGGGATTTCCTGATCATTCCCAGGACCTCCCGGTGCCCCGCCCTTCGTCCGCGACACGTTTGCGCTTCTTTACTTCTCCGCTTCAGAACTGGACGATCCCCAGCGCCCCCGGGATCATCTCCCCCGGAAGAATTTCGCTCTGCCTGCAGCCGCAGCAGGAACTCGATGCCCTGGAGACTACCGGGCCTTGTGCCGGGCCCGGTATCGGCATGATGATGCCGGGCGAGTACTATCGGCTCGGGCGCCTCGCCTGGTCCCCGGAATGGCAGGCAAAGCTCCCGACCGGGGGGTAGATTACTCCACCGTAAACTGCACCGTCTTTTCGTCGGAACCGTAGGCAGTGGTAATCTTCGTGCGCAGAAAGTAGGTGCCCTTGGCAGCGTCGGCCGGGAGGACAAAGTCGGTATCCTGGCTCCAGGTGCCGTTATGGTTGCGGGTGTTGCCTGAAATGGTCTTGCCCAGAGGCTGGCCCTGGAAGATGATCTCCCGGCTGAAACGCACCGGAATGGCCACATCGGAGGCGGTGAGAAGGGTGTAGGTGGTGGTCAACCGGATGCTTTGCCCCCGCATGACCTGCTTCGGCTTCAGGTCCACGCTCTCCAGGCGCACCACGCAGCCGCTGGTGGGGCAATAGTTGTAGCGGGAAATGGCATCTTCCCGACTGCGGCGCAGCTCCTGTCGGTACCGGTCGGTCCAGAAAGGCTCCCCGGTGGGGGCGGAATATCCCGAATAGCTGCCCGGTCCTTCATATTGGGCGGCAGCGCTTCCAACGGTCACGGCCACCAGGCAGAGGGCCAGGAATATCTTCTTGCAGCGGGTCGGCATGGGATTCTCCTGCAGCGGGGTTGGAGTTGTATATAATTATGTTGAAGATATGTGAGGCGACGCGGAATTGCAAGCCAGATTTTCAAGCGGACAGGCGCTGTGCGCTCACCTCCCCCTAACCCCGACCCCCGACAGCCGCACCGGCAGGCAGAGGCCCCCTCGCATCCTGACGTTACGCATATGACGATGAGGAGATGGAAAACATGCAGATAACTTCGGAGATCTTCCAGGTGGGAGGTGAGGGCCTGACCACGGCCGAGGACGCCGCCGTGTATCTCATCCATTTTGGGGCGGAAGCGGCCCTGGTGGATGCCGGCTGCGGCGACTCTCTGCCCAAACTGCTTTCCCACGTGCGGGCCCGGGGTGTGGAGCCGGAGCAGCTGGCTTATATCCTGTTGACCCACTGCCATTACGACCACACGGGGGGAGCCGCGGCCTTGCGCAAGCTGACCGGGGCTTTAGTGGTGGCCCACGAGGTGGAGGCGCCGTTTCTGGAACAGGGGGATACCGCGGTCACCGCCGCCTCCTGGTACGGGGCGCTGATGCCCCGGGTGCCGGTGGACCGTCGACTCGCTGGCGCCCGGTCGGAGATCTGGTTGGGCGGTCGGGTCATCCAGGCCTTGCACATCCCGGGGCACTCCCCGGGGTCAGTGGCCTACGTCACCATCTCCGAGGGCTTGACGGTGCTCTTTGGGCAGGATGTTCACGGCCCCCTCGCCCCCAGCCTGCTCTCCGACCGGGCGCAATACCGGACCTCGCTGGAGCTGCTGCTCTCCCTGGAGGCGGATATCCTTTGTGAAGGGCACTACGGCGTCTATCGGGGGAAAAAGGAAGTGGCCCGGTTCATTCAAGGATTTTTACGGGGGTGAGCCGGTCTCCACAGGGGATGGGGAAGCAGGGGCCCGGGACCGACAACCACTGCCCCTAACCCTCTGGTCTAAAACGGTGACCAGTCAGCTTAAAGGAGGAGATTATGGGAGTCTTACGGGGGGATCGAACTCCCCTCACCGAGGCCCAGGCCCGGGGGCTGGCCTACTGGTGGGGCGGGGCCTATTGCCGGACCCCCGTGCAGCAGCATGAGGCCCTGATCCATGGCGTGCGGCTGGGCGGTAAGACGCCTGCCTTGGTCACCTGCCTGGAAGAGGCCCAGTTTCTGGAGAACTTCCGCCAGCCGGAGGACAATCCCCACATCCTCAACTGGGATTGGTGATAAACCACCCCACGGCAGCCCGGAGGGCTGCCGCACTGATTATTTTGCTGGCGTGGGGGGGGCAGGTTGGGCCTTTAGGGCCTCCTGCATGACGCTCATGAATGATTTCATCATGTTGGCGGCCTCGGGAGGCAGGTCCTTGCCGCCCAGGAGAGATTCCATGTCCTTAAAGAAGGCAGGGCTCTTTCCCCGAAAGGACTCCACCGGGTTGCCATCCCGTTGCGCCTCCTGCATCACGCCGGCGAACCCCTTGAACAGGTTCGAGACCTCAGGGGGAGCCTCATGTTTGTTGAGAAGGGCATCCATGTTGCCCAGGAAGTCCTGCTGGAATTTTTTCAGGCTCTCCGGGGTCAGCGGGGCACCGGGGGCCGGGGCCGCTGGTTCCGTCTTCTCCTGGGCCCGAGCCCCAGCAACCGGGGCGAGCGACACCACAGCGACTGCCGCGATTAATACCAGGTTCATGATCTTCTTCATGGCTTACTCATGCTTTTAGGATTGGGGCAGAGGGCTCCATGCCTTACCCCCCTCTCCCCGAAAAACTTTCTCTCCAGAGCCCCTGCTTACAGTTTTCAGCCGATCTGCGGCATCAAGGCCCATTTGATGTGCCAGCCGGAACTGTCGGGGTCCTTATCCAGACACACTATGCCGCCGTTTTGGAATTTAAACACCCGGGGGTCAGTCCGGCCGATGATGAGATAGGAGGCCAGCCGTGCCAGGAAGGGGAGATGTCCCACCAGCATCAGGTTGGCGGCCGGGTCGAGGCCCGCTGCCACCGGGGTGACATCGTCCAAGGGATTAAGATTTGCCATCTCCTCCACCCCTTCGGGGGGCCGCAGGGCCGCCGCGAAGATTTCCGCCGTCTGCCGGGCCCGGGTTTTCCCGCTGTGCCGGATGCAGGAGACCGGCACCCGGTAGCCCTGGGCTACTTCGGTGATACGGGTGACCTCCGCGATCCCTTCCGGAGACAGGCCCTGGTCAGCATCCCGGTCCTTGGGAAGGCTCTTGCCGTGTTGGACCAAGTATAACGCCATGATTGCCCCTCCTTAGACTCCGTCGTCTTCCTCTTGCACCGGCGGGCCACCATAGAGACGATCGAACTGGGCGACGATCTCCCGGCCATAAGATAAATCTTCCTCCGCCACCCAGATGATTCCCCAGCCGTACTGGCCCACAAAGAGGCCGTCGTAAGCGGTGTCCTCGAAGGTGCGCACCTGAAAGTCGACCCCGGCCTCAATGAGGGCCTGGGAAAGGAGGTCGGCTTCAAAGCGGTTGGCCAGGGGGCGAAGTTTGACAAAGTGCATGGTACGATACGTTTCTCCCAGGGGAGAATGGTGCATGGGGCCAAGGCTCTTTGGAGACTGGCGATGCCGTTCCAACTCCCTGCTTTCATGATAAGTATTGTGTAGAATTTATCAACAGAATAATGTTCAGTAATAACAGTTAACTATAAATAATTCACCCCATTCTGTCGGATTATTCGACAAATAACCCGGCACCGCCTTCCCCCGAACCTGCCCGGTTAAACAAATTAATAAATTAAACCAATAAGATAAATACATTGGCCCTGAGTTTGCTAAAGTCATGGGTAACAAGCTCCAATAGGCATGACCAGCAAAGGGGGCAAACCATGGCAAAGAAACTTTCAGAGGGAAAAAAGCCCTGCATTTGGATGGAAGCCGGTGTGATCGATTTCAAGATCTGCAACAATAATTTTGATTGTCCCAACTGTGAATTCGATCGGGCCATGACCGAGACCGCCGCCCATAACCTGGCCCTTCGCAAAGCAGGTCAACAGCCCCTGGGCAAAAAGGCCAACATCGTCTTTTGGCAGGACAAGATGCGCCAGCGCTCCGGGCTGCAACAGCAGTGCCGCCATATGATCACCGGCAGGGTCCCGGCCTATTTTTGCGCCAATAATTACCTCTGCCACCGGTGTTCCTTTGATCAGCTCCTGGAAGATCAAATGGAATTCTTTTTGGACCCGGTAAGGCCCAAGGTGCAGGAGGTCTTCGGTTTTTCCGTGCCCACCACCTCTTATCTACATCGGGGCCACACGTGGGCGGTGCTGGAGAATGCCGGCCGGGTGCGCGTCGGGTTGGATGACTTCTCCCAAAAGGTCCTGGGGCCCGCCGAAGAAATACAACTGCCTGATGTAGGCCAGGAATTTCGCCATGACACCGTAGGACTGGACTTGGCCCGCCAGGGGAACAAGGCCGGCGTCTTGGCCCCCCTGGATGGCATCATCGAAGCGGTGAATCCCAAAGTCCGGCAACGCCCATCCCTGGCCCATGACGATCCCTACGGCGAAGGGTGGCTCTTTGTTGTGGCCCCGACCAATCTGAAGCCAAATCTGGAGCAAATGATCTTCGGACCGCAAAACGTCGCCTGGATCGAAAACGAGTCCCACCGGCTCCTGGGCATGCTGGAGGCCACGGCCGGAGTGACCCTGCCCTCCGGCGGGACGATTATCGACGACGTCTACGGCCACTATCCGCAGCTGGGATGGGAACGCCTGGTGCGGGAGTTCCTACAGACCGGCGAATCAGCCGGGGCTGTTTGAGTAACCCCTGCTCCCGGAAATGGTCGTTGAGCAGCACTCGGCAATAGGGGCAGAACTCCATCCGCTTTTCGTCGAGTTTTGCCAGGTTGGTGGAAAAACCCATCAGACATCCTTCCTGGCGACAGTGAGGCAGAGAGAAGGTGTGGCCCAACTCGTGCAGGCTCAAGGAGATGAGACGCCGGAAAAACACCGACCGGGGCGGGGAGATGCCGTCGGCGTCTCCCCGGGGCCGGTAGATGGAAATAATGGCTGCCTGCCCCCCCAGTTGGGCTTCGCCGAAGACGAAGGTCAAGATCGGGATATAGAGATCCACCGCCGTTATCCCCAGAATCCGATACACTCCCCCATTCATCTCACCCAATAGATACTCCAGAAGCTCGGTGGAATGGTACTGGTTCCGCACCACATGATAGCTTTGCGGGGGAAGTGGCCGGGGGCGCAGAATACGCACCGGCAGAGAGAGCAGCTTGGGTATGGCAGCCCGCATCCGCCGCAGAATCTCGGGATCCACGGGGCCCAGCGCAGCTAAGCCGATGAATGGACGGATGGACATGAATCCCTGTGCGGTGCTGACCGGGAGAGGGCCTGGCGGTCCGTGTTCACGCCGTCAGGCCGTATTTTTTAATCTTTTGGTAAAGGGTCGTGCGGTTGATCTTCAGTACCTTGGCGGCGTTGGAAATGTTACCACCCTCGGCATGCAAGACCCGGGCGATATGCTGCCGTTCGATGTCCTCCAGGGATTGATTGGCGGCAGGCGCCGCTGCCGCCGTCGAGGCGAAGGGAAAATCGGTGAGCCTGAGTTGTCGGCCCTTCCCAATGACGACGGCCCGCTCGATGGCGTTTTCCAGTTCCCGGACATTGCCCGGCCAGGAGTAGCGCTTCATCGCCTCCAGGGCCTCGGGGTGAATGGAATCGATCCTCTTGTTGGTCTCGGCGGCATAGCGACGCAGAAAGTAGTTGGCCAGCAACGGGATATCCTCCGGTCGGTTTCGGAGCGGCGGCGCCTCAATATGAATGACATTGAGGCGATAATAGAGATCCTGGCGGAAGGTCTTGTCCTGAATGCTTTCCTGCAGATCCCGATGGGTGGCGGCGATGACCCGAAAGTCGCTGTGCAAGGGGGCGGTGCCCCCCACCCGAGTGAATTCATGGGTTTCCAGAACCCGTAACAGGTCGATCTGCATCTTCATGGAGATGTCGCCCACTTCATCGAGGAACAGGGTCCCGGCGTTGGCCATCTCCAGACGCCCCTTCTTAGTAAATTTGGCATCAGTGAAAGCCCCCTTCTCATGCCCGAAAAGTTCGCTTTCCAGGAGGTGTTCCGTAAAAGCGCCGCAGTTGATGGCAATGAAGGGCCCATAACAGCGCGGGCTCTGGGCGTGGATGGCCCGGGCGATGAGCTCCTTGCCGGTGCCGGTTTCACCGGTGATGAGCACGGTGGCGTCACTTTGGGCCACATCGACGATGGTCTCGAACAACTTGAGCATGGGCGGCGACTCACCCACCAGGTTTTCGAAGCGAGTGAAGGTTGCTACCCGCTCCCGCAATATCTGGTTTTCCATGGCCAGGGTCTGCATCTGGACCAGCTTCTCAATGGTCAGGCTGAGCTCCTCCAGCTCGAAGGGTTTGAGCAGATAATCATACGCCCCCTCTTTCATCGCCTCCACCGCGTCCTGGATGGCGCCATGAGCCGTCATCATCACCATGGACGTCTCGGTGGCTTCGTTTTCCTTCAGCTTTTTGAGCAAGGTCAGCCCGTCCATCTCGGGCATTTTCACGTCGATGAGCATGATATCGTAGTGTTTATCCCGGGCCATGGCCAGGGCCGTGGCCCCGTCGGCGGCATTCTCCACCACGTAGCCGTCCTGCTGCAGCCAGCCGCTCAAGGATTCCCGGATGCTGGCCTCATCATCCACAACCAGAATGTTAATCTTATTATGCGGCAGCACTGGGTTCTCCCGGTTTACAGGCAGGTAATCGGATAATAAAGGTAGTCCCTTGCCCCACTGTGCTTTCAACTTTTATGGTTCCCTTATGGTCCCGCACAATGCCATACACCACCGAAAGTCCCAGCCCCACCCCTGCCCCTGCCTTTTTGGTGGTATAAAAGGGTTCGAAGATCTGGGAGAAATGTTCCTTGGGGATGCCCACGCCAGTATCGGCGATGGTGATAACGATCTCCCGTTTACGGGCATTCCTGCTCTCCAGGGTCAGGGTACCACCCTTGGGCATTGCATCTTGCGCATTGATCAGGAGGTTCAGAAAGGCCTGTTTCATCTGGCCCGGATCAGCCATGGCGGGAAGCAGATCGGAGGCCAAACGGGTTTCCACCGTGATCCCCTGCAGTTTCATCTGATACGTGACCAACGCCAAGATCTCTGTGAGCAAGCCGTTGATGTCCATCGGTCGGAATTCCGGTGTGGTCTTGCGGGAAAAGGCCAATAGATTAGAGACCGTTTTGCTTACCCGGGAGGTTTCACCATAGATCATGTCAAGATATTTCTTGACCTTCTCCAAATCGGCCTCCCCCAGAGGCCCCTGCTTATACATGCGCTGCATCAGTTTAATAAGGTTTAAAATCCCGGTAAGCGGGTTGTTGATCTCGTGCACCACGCTGGCGGACAATTTCCCCAGAGAGGTCATTTTATCGTCATGAAGCAGCTTGGTGCGACTCATAATCTCTGGGGTGATGTCCCGGGACAGGTCCACCACCTGCACCACCCGCCCCTCTTCATCAAACAATGGGTGGCAGACCACGTGATAATAATGTTCCCGGCCCTCCTTGTCAAAGTGCACGTGGATGGCCGACGCGGCCTTGCCAGAAGCCACCGCGTCTTTCAACGGACAGGGGTGGTCGGGAATGGTGCAGGGCTCCTGTAAATGGTGCGAGACTTCATAACAATGCCGCCCCACCACGTCTTCCCGTTTTAATCCCACCATCTCCAACAAGGTGCGGTTGACCTCAATGATGCGATAATCGAGGTCAATGACCATCATATGGTCCTGGATACCGTTGACAATCGTCTCGAGAAAGGCCTTGCCCTTGACCGTCTGTTTAAGAAGTTTCCGGGTCTTCTCCTCGGAATTTTGCAGTGCCGCTTCCAACTGTTTGCGAGGCGTCACATCCTTAATGGCCTCGATGACCCTCTTCTGGGTGCCCTCCGGCGGGCACAGGGGTGACATGGTAATTTCATCGTATCGGGTTGTGCCATCGGGAGCCAGATATTGTTGCAGTACCTGAACGGTGGCGCCATGCTGCAGGACCTCAGGCAGAGGACAGGTCATGCCGTAGCGGTCACAGGCCGCATCAAGCTGGTGTAATACCCAGTAACAAGGCTTTCCAATAACCTCAGACGAATTTTGCTGAAATCGATTCAGAAAGGTGCGGTTGGCTTCCTCAATGATATAATTGCTGTTAATCACCAGCACCGGGTCAGGGAGGTGATCGAAGATTTTCTGGAAACGGCTGCGTTGACCCGCCAAGCGCAGTTCGTTGGCCACCTTTCTACAGAGGCCGTCATCCTCCCGTTTTAACAACTCCCAAAAGAGGCGGGCCTTGATATGATCGATGACCTGGGTTTGGGGCGGCTTCTGCTGGATTAAGCCTTCCCGCACCACGGGGTCCCCCGTCAATTCCAAGATGAGGTCGGGAGCTTCGCGCAGCAGCTTGCGATAATCGCGGCAAGTGGGGATATGCGATTTCTTGGCAAAAACGACGCCCGGGGCTTGAGGATCAGGGTCCGCCACCCCAATGAGGCGAATCCGCTTGAGATGACGGGAATCCGCGGCAATCAGGCGCATCACTTCATAGCCGCCCTTACCCCCTCCCACGATACCGATTTTCAGCGGCACTTCCACATCTATGGCGGAGAGATCCATGGAAATGAGGTCCCAAAAGTTCTCCCAGGAATAAGGGCGCCCAACGCATAGGATCACCACGCGTTCAGGGCGCTGCTCCTCCAGGCGTTGCGAGACCTCTTCCCGGCCGGTGGCATTGACGATGATGTCCAACTCAGGCAGGTCGAATAAATCGGCAGCATTGGCGGTCACAAAGAGATTGTGGCGCAAGGCGTAGATAATGCCGGGGGCTTCCGGATTGAGATCGGCTACTCCCACTACCCGGAGGGGCTGTCCCTCTCTCCGGGGGGGCACCAAGGCCTCCAGGATCGCCATGCCCTGTCGGCCGGCACCCACAATGCCCAGATTATACAGCTGCTTACCGGGACTCATAATAAACTCCGACACAGGAGTGAAAAAATCGTTCTTGTTCCGCCCCACCTCCATGTGTCAACCAGGCCTGGCCGTGCAGCCATCTCCCGAACTGCACGACAGCCCCCGAAAATCCCTGGGATTTTCTGAGAAACCTGTTACAATATAGCACTTTTTCATTTTTGATCATAGGACAAAAAGGGAGCGATACCCAAGCCCGCCAACCGATGCATGTTTCGCCCCAAGATCACGGATCAAAAGGAGCCTCGGATGAGTACAGTGAGGGTGCCTTATATCGTCTATTCCGAATGCATTGCCTGCGGTTCCTGTGTGGATATCTGCCCTGAGGTCTTTCAGCTGGACGACAAGGAAGGCTACGCCGTTGTCATTAATCAGGGCGGGGCGCCCCCCGATCAGATCCAGGAGGCCATGGATAACTGTCCCACGGAATGCATCCATTGGGAAGAGGACTAACGACACCCTTCAAACTTCCATTCCGCGGAAGCCTCAAGGTCGGCTACGGCTACCCCGACCGTACATCTTGGCCCCTGCCCTCAGCCGTCTGCCTCTCCCCCTCCGCATCTAGCTATAATTAATTGGGAAAAAGCTGGGGACCAACTTCCCTGGGGATCCGCAACACCGGATTGAAGTGTTGTCGGAATATACAACATTTATTTATTCAATTATATCAACAGCATTTATCCACCCCTTCGTGGTTCTGTCGTATAAATCAACAACAGGTCGCCCCGAACCCCCATATGACTTGATAAGCAAGACCAGGGAATTGATTAATTCATGTAATATTAATGTTATACGTTATTTTTCGGCCATTGGCACAGTCATTGCTTGAAGATAAGGTAACATCAGAAAAGCTCGATAACCAAAAACTGGAGTAGGATTTAGGGAGGGTCATACCATGAATAAGAACTTTGCTCAGGGCCAAAGTCCCTCTAGCACGATGCCGGAACCGCCGGGGGCCATGCCATCTTCACGTCCCGGATTCGTTGAAATCTTCGGGTTCCAAGTGCCAACGAGTAACTACTATTTGCATCGGGGTCATGCCTGGGCTGTGATCGAAGACAAAAGCCGGGTTCGGGTGGGCCTGGACGACTTCTCCCAGAAAATCCTGGGCCCCGCTGACGAGCTGCAGTTACCGGACGTCGGCAAGGAATACTATCAGGATCATGTGGTCATGTCGGTGGTCCGACAGGGGCACAAGGCCGTCGTCCTGGCCCCGGTGGACGGCGTGGTGGAGGAGATCAATCCGCAAGTCCGCCAGCAGCCCCGCCTGATCCATGACGATCCCTATGGAGCCGGGTGGCTTTATAAGGTCAGACCAACCAATCTTAATCTCAACCTGGACAACATGTTCTATGGGGATACCACCGTCGCCTGGATCGATCAGGAGTCACACCGGTTGCTGAGCCTCTTGGAAACCTCGGTCGGGTTGACTCTCCCGTCCGGGGGTGAGATCATCGATGACGTTTACGGCCACTACCCCCAGTTGGGTTGGCGCCGTCTGGTCCAGGAGTTTCTCTTCAAGCGGGATTGGAAGAAGCGCTACTAACCCTATGGAGCAACTCCCTGAAAGCGCATTATCTCGGTGGAGGAGAAGGGGGCCCGACCATCCTTCTCCTCCAACCCAGACCCGCCTCTGAAAACGACTGGTGCGGGATTCTCTTCCTGAATCCTGGCGAGAGATTCTGCGGTGGGCGGTACAATTAAAAAAATCCCCCCTTGCTAAAGTTACTGGCTCCCCCTGCCGATATCCCCCTCAGGAGGAGAGACCGTGGCAGGGGTGCAACAATTCCTGGGGGCCATGATTTACTTAGCCTTGGGCGGCTGCCTAGGAATCTTTTTGTGTGTCCTGCTCTGGCCCTTCTTCAGCCTTCCTTTCCAGTTGCTCTATCGTTGGCGTTATGGCCCCCCCGGGGGCTCGGTCTGGCTCCGCTTCTATCTCGGCCCGCCCCGATCCTGAGCTTCATCTTCGCTGCCCCAGGCCTCACCGAAATTCCCCTCCGATGAGAAAACCTTTGGGAACTGCCCCCCCGCCGTGCTATCATAGGCCTACGGAACCCTTTGTAACAATCACTCCGGGGGCGGGGCCAGAGGCCTGAGACTTCAGGTCTTGCTCTCCCGGACGATCGTTTTTCAAAGGTCTTCGTCACCCCGTTTATCCCCACTGGCGGAACCGGACCCATGGAAGAGGCCTACAGCCGCAAGGAAAAGCTCGCCGGAGTCTTTCTCTTTTTGGTTCTGCTTCTTTCCCTGGTGGCCCTCCTGGTCATCGGCCAGGGGAAAGCCTGGTTCAAGGCCCAGCGCACCTATCTGGTGAAATTTCCCCAGGGCTACAACCTGGTCCAGGGCGCCGCGGTGAAGATGTTCAATGCCGAGGTCGGCAAGGTCACCAAAATCCACATCAGCCGGGTGAGGGATGAAAATCAGGTGGAATTTACCATCCAGGTCCTGGCCGAATATGCCGACCTGATCCGCCAGGACTCGGTGGCCGAGGTTCAAAGTCCCACTCTCCTGGGCAGCGAATATATCAGTATCAGTCCCGGCTCCTCGGGCTACCCTCCCATTGCCGCCCACGGCACCATCCCCTCCCGGGTGCGCAAGACCTTGACCGACTATCTGGAAGAACTGCAACCCGAGGAAACCTTGCGTCGGGTCCGCCAGATCATGCAGAATCTGGCCCACCTCAGCGAACAGCTCCGCAACCATGAACAACAATTCCTGGCCATGGCGAACAATTTTAACGACGTCATGAAGAGCATCCTGGAGGCCAAGGGCTCTCTGGGTCAACTCCTGGTCAAGAAGGATTTCTACAACCGCCTGGAGGGGGCGCTGTTCTCCCTGGAAAAGGTCCTGCAGAATTCCCGGACCATCACCGACGACCTGCGGGCCGCCAGCATCCAGCTCCCCGGACTCACCACCACCGTCGGGCAGGAAGTGGATCGGGTGAAGGCCATCCTCACCGACCTGCAGGCCGGGATGCAGGAATTCCCGGGCTTGATGGAGTCCGCCGGGGACGCTGCCAGGAGCGGCCGGGAGGTCCTGGACGCGGTCAAGGCCAATCCCCTCATCAAGCTCACGGCCCCTAAGACCCCGGCCAGCCGGAGCATTCATCTGGAGCCCCGCGATGTGCCTTAGGGTATATTGCCTGCTCTGCTTGTTGGCCATGACCGCCAGCTGTGGTGGCCGTCCCGACCCCTATGGCCAGCAGGTGAACAAGGCCACCGACCTGGCTCTCCTGGGAGAAGAACGTCTTTCGCAGGGAGATCTGAAACGGGCTACCCGGGCTTTCGAACAGGCTCTGGACCTCAGCCGGGGGATCGACTATGCCTTGGGGGTCGCCCAGCAACTTAACAACCTGGGCGCCATTGCCCTGGAACGGGGCGATTTGGATCAGGCCCGGGAACTCTTCCGCCAGGCCCTGCGCCTCAACCGCGAGATCGGCTCCGGGGGGGGAGTGAGCATCAACCTCGCCAACCTGGCCACCCTGGCCCAGAAACAGGGTCAGACCTCCCAAGCCGGCGAATTCCTCCAGGAGGCTTTGGATAACGCGGTCCAGGCCAACTCCCCCGGCGCCCGGGCCCGGATCCTCTGCCAGATGGCGGGATTGGCCCGGGACCAGGGCGACCTGGCCACTGCCCAGAGCCGTTTGCATGAGGCCCAGCCCCTGATGCAGAGCGCCACGGCCCTCCAGGGGCCCTGCCGCTACCAGTGGGGGCGCCTGTCCCTGGCCCAGGGCGACCCGGCTACTGCCGCGGGCCACTTCGAGGCCGCCTTGGCCGCCGACCGTCAGCTTCTGGCCCGGGGTGGCATGGCCGCCGATCTCATGGGCCTGGGGGAGGCCCAGGCCGCCCTGGGCGACTGGGACCGGGCCTTCAGCTTCTACGCCCGGGCCTTTGATATCTATACCGCCCTCAAACAACCCTCCCGACTTACCGAGTGTTTCGCGCAGCTTAGCCGGGTCAACACCCAGGGCGGCCTGGGCTACGACCTCAAGCCCTTCGCCGCCCGATTGCCCCAGGCCGCCCGCCCTTTCTCCACCCCATAACCATTATTGGGGCGGGGTTTTCGGTACCGTCTCCGATATCGTTGCCCGGCTTTCACTGCCGGGCTGGACGGCATCGTCCAGGGTGAGGACATACATGGCCATCGCCCCCAGCATGAGACCGACGGCTAGCCATGTCCGCCAGTCCTTATGAAGCTTGGGCCGCCTCCGGGGGGAGGTAACACTCTTTTCCACCCGTCCAGGTGGATGGGAGGCATGGTGGGTCATCATGGGATCTCCTTTTTACGGGGCATCACCCGGGAGAGGGCGGCCACCAGCGGGCACGTGTTTCAGACGCCGAAGGCGTTCGCAGATCGGGCCCCGGAAAGCACGAGGTCTGATCGCCCCTTCCCCCTCTCTCCGAGTTCTCTCTTCATCTTTCGGATTTTTTCCGGCACTGCTTGAGTTCTCGAAAAGAGAACCCATCCCGCAGTTATAAGTGTTTCCAAGACCTCCACCTGTCAATTTGATAGGCGGGTTAGCCCCCATTGTTAAGTGTTTGTCAAAATTAGACTCCCCCCTCTCACCGCTTTCGGACACTCCTGGTTTTATTATTTTTATTTACAACAATATCAATATGATAATTGGTAGAGGACCGTTGGCAAGTACCTTGCATTTAAAAAAGGCACGCGCCACGGAGCGCCACATCAAACCGAAACGAGAGGGAAACTTCGTATGAAAAAGATCATCTCCACCGCCACTGCTTTGGTTTTTGCCCTGGGACTGGCTGGGGCCGCCGCGGCCAAGACCGACGCCGACAAAACCCAGGCAGCCACTCCAGCGGCCCAAACCGTTAAGGCTGGCGAAGTCAAGGGCAAGAAGATCGAAGCCAAGAACACCCAGAAGCCGGCCCAGTTGGCCAAGTCCTCTGAGGGTGACAAGGAAGCCGCCAAGGTGACAGAGGGCGCCAAGACCGAGACGGGCAAGCCTGAAGCCACCAAGGCCACCGAAAAGGCGATGGGAGAGAAAGGCAAGTCCGAGCTCAAGCCGGAAGCCAAAAAAGCCGGCGCCGAGGAAAAGAAGTAAGGGATGGACGTCCCGTGAGCACACTCCATCACTGAGGCACCATAACCCTAACCAGGCCGGGGCTTACTCCCCGGCCTCGCTTCTTTCAGTAATCCACCGCCAACCCCCGTCCACCTGGCAGTCCGTCAGGATGGCCGTGCCCCCCCAGGGGAGGGTCTGGCCCTCCCGCCATGATCGTCTACTCGTGACAAGTGGGACTTTTAAGGTTACCATGGGAATCGTGATGGGGTATACTGTCACCGCGTCAAGCTGTTTTCCCCACCGTGTCCCACGGATGCCAGAGCCCAGACCTTGAGTCGCCATGTCCCTCATACGGATGCCATTGCCCTCTTTAGGATTCCGGGGCACGCCCATCTGGATTATACTGCTGGCGGTTGCCGCGGGCATGATGCTCCCGACGACCCTCAGGGGAGCTGACATGTCCGCTGCTATATCCCCTCAGCCCATCGTTGTCAAGCCCGTGGGCCGGATCGTCACCCGGGACGGCCGCACCTGGGTGGAGGTCTTCCCGGAATTCGCTCCCGCCCTGGAAGGCATCACCGGCTTTTCCCACCTCTGGGTGCTCTACTGGTTCCATGGGAATGATACGACGGAGAATCGCCACACCCTGCAGGTCCACCCCCGCCGCGACCCGGCCAATCCCCTCACCGGCGTCTTCGCCACCCGGGCCCCGGTGCGGCCCAACCTCATTGGCCTGGACCCCTGCCGCCTGGTCCGCCGCCAGGGTCTGCAGCTGGAAGTGGAGGGCCTGGACGCCCAGGACGGCTCCCCGGTACTGGACCTCAAACCCTACATCCCCCAGGGTGACGCCCTGCCCGAGGCCAGCATCCCGACCTGGCTGCAGCGTAGTCTCGCCCCTAAGCAGTAGCTCCAACCCGTGGGGCCGATCAGCCGGTCAGACCTCCGCCCCCAAGGCCGGGGCCGCTGGTCGGTTTTTCCGGCCGGGTCCATCTCCTGGCTGCGCGGGGCTCCCGCCTTGAGCCCGAATCTTTCCCAACCATAAAAATTTGGTCACACAGTATTTTTATTTGTCTTATGCCGAGTTTTTCGGTAAAAGAGCACAAGGAGTATCCCAAGAAGTACACCATTCCTGCCCAAGAAACCTCTTATGCGAAAAAGCCGGATTATTGCCATTGTGCTGTTCGTGGCGGCGCTGTCCGTCGGCGCCTGGCTCTACTTCCGTGGCAATCAGGGGCCGGGGAACGAACTGCGCCTCTCTGGCCACATTGAGGCCACCGAAACGGACCTGTCCTTCAAGGTGGCAGGGAAGATCGCCGCCATCAATTTTCAGGAAGGCGACTGGGTGAAACCGGGCCAGGTGGTGGCAGAGTTGGAGGCCCAGGACCTGAAGGATGACGTGGCCGCGGCCGAAAGCCGGCTGGCCGCCGCCCGGGCCAATCTGGCCAAGCTGGAGCGGGGTTATCGGCCCCAGGAAATCCATGAGGCGGGGGCGGCGGTGGCCCAGGCCCAGGCCGACCTGGTGAATAAAGAGATCGATTATAAGCGCCAACAGCGCCTCTTTGAGCGGCAGACGGTGGCCGCCAAGACCCGGGACAAGGCCGAGGCCGACTACCTGATGGCCAAAGCGGCTCTGCGTCAGGCCCAGCAACAGTTCAATCTCCGTCAGGAGGGTTACCGCACCGAAGATATCGCCGCGGCCCGGGCCGAGTTCAAACAGGCCCAGGCCCAACTGGAGCTGGCCCAAACCCGGCTGGGCTACGCCACCATCACCGCGCCGGTGACCGGGGTAGTCCTGTCCCGGCCGGCCGAACCCGGGGAGGTGGCCGCGGTGGGTAGCGTGGTGCTCACCCTGGGCGACCTGGATCACATCTACTTCGAAGGCTACATCCCGGAGACCGATCTGGCCCGGGTACACTACGGCCAGAAGGCCGCCCTGACCACCGACACCTATCCGGGGAAAAGGTATCCGGCCTGGATCTCCTTCATCAACTCCAAGGCGGAGTTCACCCCCAAGACGGTGGAGACCTTCAAGGAGCGGGTGACCCTGGTCTATCGCACCAAGATCCGCGCCGATAATCTCCACTACGAACTGAAGCCGGGCATGCCGGCGGAAGCGGTCATCTTCCTGGATGACGGGAAATAATCCACCGGCCATCCGGGCCACCGGCCTGACCAAGCGTTTCGGACCGCTCACCGCGGTGGACGGCCTCACCCTGACGGTGGCTGTGGGGGAGGCCTTTGCCCTGGTGGGCCCTGACGGGGCCGGGAAGACCACCACCATCCGCATGCTCTGCGGCATCATGGACCCGGACAGTGGTGAGGCCGAGGTCCTGGGCTACAATACCGTTACGGCCTCGGAGGGTCTGAAGGAGCACATCGGCTACATGCCCCAACGCTTCGGCCTCTACGACGACCTTACCGTGGCGGAGAACATCGCCTTCTACGCCGACATCTACCGGGTGCCCAAGCCGGAGCGCCGGGACCGGGTGCCGGAACTGCTGGCCTTCTCCAATCTGGACCCCTTCCAGGACCGGCTGGCGGCCAACCTCTCCGGGGGCATGCGCCAGAAGCTGGGGTTGGTCTGCGCTCTGATCCATACCCCCCAGGTGCTCTTTCTGGACGAACCCACCTTCGGGGTGGACCCCGTCTCCCGCCGCGACTTTTGGCAGATCCTCTACCGCCTGCTGGGCCAGGGTCTGACCATCTTCCTGTCCACCGCTTACCTGGACGAGGCCGAGCGGGCCCACCGGGTGGGCCTCCTGGATCGAGGCCGGCTGTTGGCGGTGGCCCCGCCGGCCGACCTTAAGGCCGCCTTTCGCGGCGAACTCGTGGAGGTGCGGGTGGAGAATCAGCACGCCGCTAAAAAGGTCCTGGCCTCCCACCCCCTGGCGCAGATGGTTCTGGCCATGGGCGACCGGCTGATGGTGACGGTAACGGACGCCGGCGCCGCCCGGGAGCCGCTGGCCGTGGCCCTGGTGCAGGCCGGGATCGAGACCGCCCGCCTCCAACGGGCCGAACCCTCCCTGGAAGACGTCTTCGTGCAGATCGTGCGGGGGCAGGAGGCGAAGCGTGAGGCGGAGGCGGAACCAGGGATCAAGGCATGAACAACGAACCGGCCATCGTGGTGGACAACCTCACCCGGGACTTCGGCTCCTTCCGGGCCGTGGACAACGTCAGCTTCACGGTCCAGCAGGGTGAGATCTTCGGCTTTCTGGGCCCCAACGGGGCCGGCAAGTCCACCACCATCCGCATGCTCAACGGTCTCTTGCTCCCCACCCGCGGCTCCGGCGCGGTGGCGGGGTTCGACATCGTCCGGGAGACCGCCCAGATCAAGCAGCACATTGGCTATATGTCCCAGCGCTTCTCCCTCTACGAGGACCTGACCGCCTTTGAGAACCTCACCTTCTTCGGCGGCATCTACGGTCTGGACGGCGCCCGGCTGCAGGAGCGGACCGAAGCCGCCCTCACCCAGGTGGGCCTGTGGGATCGCCGCCACGATCTGACCCGCACCCTGGCCCTGGGCCTCCGGCAACGGCTGGCCCTGGCCTCGGCCATCCTGCACGAGCCCCCCATCCTCTTCCTGGACGAGCCCACCAGCGGCGTGGACCCCATCTCCCGGCGCAACTTCTGGGACATGATCTATGCTCTGGCCGAGCGCGGCGTCACCATCCTGGTGACCACCCACTACATGGAGGAGGCGGAGTTCTGCGACCGGCTGGTGCTCATCTACCAGGGCCGCATCATCATCCAGGGTACCCCCCGGGAATTGAAGCGCACCGTGCCCCAGCAGATCCTGGCGGTCTACCCCGAGCGCCTGGGGGAGGCCCTGGAGATCGTGCAGCGCCTTCCGGGCGTGCGCGAGGCCGCGGTCTTCGGGGACGGCCTGCACGTGGCTTCCGCAAACGCCGCCGAGATGGAATCCGCCGTGCGGCAGGCTTTGGACGCCGAGGGGATTGCCATCCGCCGCCTGGCCCGGGTGGAGCCCAGCCTGGAAGATGCGTTTATTTCGCTCATTGAACGCTCGGAAAATTGAGGAAATGCTATGACTGAGGAAGAAATTCAAGAGCTTTTCAAGCGATTGGCTCGTTTGATGGATGCTACACAGGAAAGGTCAGGAAACGGAACCGCATGGAACTATACTTTTCCAAATGGAGAGGTCCATCGTTATATAATACGCAATATTAAAAATATTAATGAAACTGAAGATGATATTTACAATCTTATTTTGTGGATATGGAACACAAAAGACTACTTAAAATTGCGCTCAAACACAAATGGCCATAATTTTAATAACATTGAAAAATTTATAAATAATGATTATTACTTGTGCATGTGTGCTGATCTTGCTAATTATCTTAAACATGGCCAACTAAGGAATAGTCGATCTGGTAATTTCCCTACATTAGGAAGGATACAATTTACAGTGCCTCAATCAAGTATACGGAATTCATGTTTTCGAGCTTTTGAGGTTGATATAGATCCTGACCCAAGAGGCGTAGAATTAGAAATACCGATTATTGATAAAGACGGCAATAAGATAGGTGATGCATTCGAATATTGTGAATTAGCGATCCAACGACTTGAAATGATTAAAAACGAGATAGAATTATCAGTTCAGAAAGATAGATAATCAAAAATCCTATGAATCTCATCCGCACCCGGGCCATCTTCCGCAAGGTCGGAGAATCAGCGAGGGTTCACCAGGCCAGGAGAAAGTAAAAAATCCCCTCCTTTTTTAAAGGGAGGTTAGGGGGGATTTTTCTTGATATGTTGCCATTCAACAAAAACCTCCAGCAACTCTCCCGAGAGCTAAGAAAAAATATGACGGATGCTAAAAGGCGCCTATGGGGAAAAATCAGAAGAAAACAGGTTAACGGCAAACAATTTTATCGTCAAAAAAATATCGGCGACTTCATCGTTGATTTTCATCGTCCAGCCTCCAGGCTTATTATTGAAATTGACGGCAGTCAGCATCAATCACCGGAAGGCATCGCCAAAGACCGAGCCAGAGATGACTATCTGTTAAATTTGGGATATAGAGTATTGAGATTTTTAAATCTGGAAATATTTCAAAATATCGATGGTGTTACGGAGACCATATCGAGACATGTGGAAAATCCCCCCTGACCCCCCTTTAGCAAAGGGGGGAAATAACTGACCCCCACTACCCATGGACCTCATCCGCACCTGGGCCATCTTCCGCAAGGAAGTCATTCACATCCGCCGGGACCCGGCCAGCCTCATCCAGGTGGTGCTGCTGCCGGTGGTCCTGCTGCTCCTCAACGGCTACGCCCTGAACCTGGACATCAAGCACGTGCCCACGGCCATCTATGATATGGAAGGCAGCCAACTCAGCCGCGACTTCCTGAAAGGCTTCCGCGGGTCCTCCTATTTTCAGGTGGAGCGGTATGTCTCCAGCTACGCCGACATCAACCGGCTGCTGGATGAGCGGGCCATCTGGCTGGCCCTGGTGGTGCCGTATGATTTCTCCCGCCAGGTGAAGGAAGGCAAGACGGCCAAGGTCCAGGCCATTGTGGACGGCACCAATGCCAACACTGCCAATTTGATTCTGGGGTATGTGGAGGGAGTGGTGACGGCCTACCGGCAGGGTCTGCTGGTGGAGCGGCTGCACCTCGGGGGTGCGGTGCGTCCGGAGGCGCCTGTCAACGCCGATGCCCGAATCTGGTACAATGAAGAGCTGGAGAGCCGCAACTTCATCGTGCCGGGTCTCATCGCCATCATCATGACCATGGTGGGGGCGCTGCTCACGGCCCTGAGCATCATCCGGGAGAAGGAGCGGGGCAGCATGGAGGGCCTGATGGCCACCCCCATCAAGAAGTCGGAGCTGGTTTTGGGGAAGCTAGGGCCCTACTTCATCATCGGCATGTTCGACGCCTTCTTGTCCATGGCCATGGGGAAGTTTCTTTTTGACGTGCCGCTACGGGGCAGCGTCGTCCTGTTCATCGGCCTCACCGCCGTCTTCATGCTGGTGGTGCTGGGCCAGGGCCTGCTCATCTCGGTAACCTCCCACAGCCAGTTGGAGGCCTACCAGAAAGCGGTGCTGACCACTTTTTTGCCGGCCTTTTTACTCTCCGGGTCCATCTTTGCCATTGCCCAGATGCCCCTGGCCCTGCAACTGGTGTCGTATATCACCCCGGCCACCTACCTGGTGACCATCAGCAAGGGCATCTACCTCAAGGGCATCGGCCTGGATATCCTGTGGCCCGAGACCCTCATCCTGGTGGCCTTCGCGGCCTTCTTCCTGGTGATGGCGGGCCGGAAATTCGTGAAGAAGATACAGTAAGCCGTAAAAGCTTAACCGAGTCATTCTTCAGAAACCGGAAACTAAAAACTCGAAACTCGAAACTGTGTTCAGACGCCTCTACCGCATCATTATTAAGGAATTCATCCAGGCCGGCCGCGATCCCCGGCTGCGCATCTTCCTCTTCCTGCCGCCCCTGGTGCAGCTCATGACCTACGGCTATGCCGTGAACTTCGACATCCAGCACATCCGTACCGTGGTCCTGGACGAATCCAAAAGCTTCGAGAGCCGTGAACTGGTCAACCGGTTCCGTTCCAATATATATTTCCGGTTGGTGGAGGTGACCGACAGCCCGGCCCGGGTGCGCGATCTCCTCGACCGCAGCCAGGTCACCTTCGCCCTGCGTTTCCCCTACGATTTCAGTCGCCAGCTCAAGGCCGGAAAGGCCGCCCGGTTGCAATGGATTATCGACGGCACCGACTCCAACGCCGCCCTGGTGACCGGTCGCTACGCCGGCGCCATCCTGGCCGATTACAACGCCGAACTCCTCCGGGAGCGCCTGAACCGCCAGGGGCGGCGGGTGGAGATCGGCACCCCGGTGGCGGTGGAAGAGCAGACCTGGTTCAACTCCAACCGCATCAGCAGCCACTCCTTCGTGCCGGGCGTCATCGCCATGGTGGTGATGCTGGTCTCCATCATGCTCACGGCCCTGTCGGTGGTACGGGAAAAGGAGATCGGCACCATGGAGCAGCTCCTGGTCACCCCCATCCGGCCGGTGGAGTTTTTGTTGGGCAAGACCGTCCCCTTCACCCTCATTTCCTTGGCAGACGTGGGCCTGGTCACCCTGGTGGCCATCTTCTGGTTTGAGGTGCCCTTCCGGGGGAGCGCCCTGGTGCTTCTGGCCGGCACCATCGTCTTTTTGTTTTTCTCCGTGGGGGTGGGACTGTTCATCTCCACGGTCACCAACACCCAGCAGCAGGCCATGATGGTCAGCACCTTCTTCTTCACCCCGGCCATTCTGCTCTCCGGATTGGTCTTCCCCATCCACAACATGCCGGAGGTGGTGCAGTATCTGACGTATTTCAACCCCCTGCGCTATTTCATCATCATTGTCCAGGATGTCTTTCTCAAGGGGGCCGGTATAGACATCCTGTGGCCCCAGATTGCCGCCTTGGGCGGTTTGGGGTTGGCCATCCTGGGACTGAGCGTGCTGCGGTTCCGGACCCGGCTGGCCTAATATTCACCAGGGGGCTTGGACTCCGGGAATCGCCTTTCCAGGGACCGGTAAGAATCGCGTCCGGAGCTACCCCGACCACTTCTCCCGCCCCAAGATGTCCCCGAATCGGTCCCCGGGCTGGTAGTGGGTTCGGAAGTGCTCCAGAGCCCGGGCCACCATCACCAGGACGTCCGCTTGAGACTGAATTCCGGGCAGCTCCCGGGCCAACCTGGGGTGGCGGCCCAGCTTGCCTCCCAGGAGTATGCGAAATCCCGTGGTTTGCATTTGTATGCAGCCGGTGGGACAGACGTCGGTGCATTGACCGCAGCTTACACAGCGGGACAGGTCCAGGAGAGGGCGATCCGGCCCGCTGGCCATGATCAGGGCCGCCTCCCGGCAGACCTCCACGCACTGGCCGCAGACGCTGCAGGGGGCCTCGGTGAGGGCCGGTCGGGAGGCGCCGATGAGGCCGATGTCAGCGATTTGCGGCCGGGAACAGGCATTGGGGCAGGCCGACAGGCTCACCCGAAACTCGTGATGCGGCTTCAGGGGACCGCTCACTTTCCGCCGTAAAAAATTCCTCAGGCCGCCGTCTCCCAGAAGGCGCTCCAGGTCCTCCACCAGGGTGCCGGGTGCCACTGCCCGTTGGGGACAGTCCTCAACCCCCAAGCAGGTCTCCAACTGCCAGCCCTTGACCTCCCTGTCCAGATGTTGTAGAAATTTCGTTTGCGCCGCCCGCACGTGCACGGGAAGCACCGTTCCCGCCCCGACTTGACGGGCTTCCTCCTCCACCCGACGACGCACCTGGCGCCGGATGAAAAAAGGCACCCGGGAAATGAGCCTGTCGGCCTCCGCCGACCACCTCATGGTCATGTTCTTCACCTCCCAACATCTCTGCAGTTAAAATACTATTACCAGGGTGCCGGCGCCTTGACTTGCATCAAAAGGAGACGAACGCGTCAGCGCTTAAATCTCCGGATCCCATTTTCCATTGGGGTCTGGTCAGCGAACCTGCCCGGATTTTATTTCGGCAGGACGAAAAATGAGGGAGGTACGGGTTTTTGTTGACATTTATGGTGTCTGACCTATAATGGGGTTACTAGTATGCAGTGCAGGTGGATCGGAGTGCATACTCTGGGATGGAAGTCGGTGGGGTATGGCAAGACCTGCCGATTTTTTTATGGCCTGGCTGCTTAGTTGCCGATCTTCGGCAGGAACATTCTTTTTTCCATGTAGGGAGGTAGTACGTAGATGAAGGAAACAGGGAAGGTCAAATGGTTCAACGACTCCAAGGGATACGGCTTTATTTCCCGGGACAATGGCCCCGATGTCTTCGTGCATCACAGCGCCATTGTGGCGGAGGGCTTCCGGACGCTGGCCGAGGGCGAGTTGGTGGAATTTGAGGTCGTACAGGGGCAAAAGGGGCCGCAGGCCCAAAAAGTCGTCAGGCTGTAAATCCTTCCATATCCCATTCCAGATTGCTTCAGGGGACCGCCAGGCCCCCTGAAGCATTTTGGGGATGAGTTCTCTGAGACTGGGTTCGCGCCCTCCCCCCCTCGGCACCTTCCGGATTTGAGAGACGCGTGCCAGGGTGCCGGCCACAGCATCAAGTCATGGTCAGATCAATCAATTCAATGCGATTGTTCCCCTCCGGATGTTTAGACGATGGCCCTTCGGTGAGAACGACCAGCTTCCCCGCCAGGTTGTGAGCCTGCAGCCAGGTCTGGACATATGTCTTCCAATCTTCCGGGTGATCCGCATGGACCGGATAGACTCCGTAGCTGAACAACAGCCGCTGGCACGTGGAGGCCAGGGAACTCACCGCGATGATCCACACGGAGGGGCGCAGCCGCGCCAGATCGAGGGCCGTGGCCCCGCTCCGGGTGGGCACAAAAACCGCCACCGGGGAACTTTGCCGCAGAATGGCATCCACGCTGAATGGAATGAGATCCTTGGCCTTCAGGGTATTCTTTTGGCTGGGGGTACGCAGGATCTGCCGCACCTGATGTCCGGGATGGTACGGCTCGATGGACCGGGCGATCTTAACCAGCATGGCCACGGACTCCACCGGGTATTTGCCCATGGCCGATTCGCCTGAAAGCATGACGCAATCGGTGCCATCCAGGATGGCGTTGGCCACGTCTGTAACCTCCGCCCGGGTCGGACGGGGATTCGTCACCATGGATTCCAGCATCTGGGTGGCGGTGATCACCGGCTTGGCCTTGAGATTGGCCTGCAGCATGATTTTCTTCTGGACACTGGCGATCTCCTGGATGGGGATTTCCACCCCCAGATCGCCCCGGGCGATCATCAAGCCGTCGGCCTCGTCCAGGATGTTCTCCAGATTCGCCAGGGCGTTGCTGCGCTCAATCTTGGCAACGATGAAGGGTTGGTACCCCAGCGCGGCAGCCGCCTCTCGCACCGCCACAATATCTTTCCCCGATTCCACGAAGGACTGGCTGACCGCATCCGCTCCCTGCTGCAAGGCAAACTCCAAACAGCGGCGGTCATGTTCGGTGAAGGCCCCGATCCCCAAGGAGATCCCCGGCAGGTTCAAGCCCTTCTTGGAACGCAACTCCCCCCCGCTCACCACCCGGCAGACCACCTCACACCCTTCGACCGACACGACCTCCATCTCAATGAGGCCGTCGTTCAGGAACAGGGTCTCGCCGGTCTTCACCGCGTCCGGGAGGGTCGGCAGGGTGACGGAGACCCGCCTGGCATCTCCCACCATGTCCGTCGTGGTCAACGAGAAGTAGTCTCCGGACTTAAGTTCCACCGGCTCCTCTCTGAGCTGCCCGATGCGGATCTTGGGGCCCGGCAGGTCCGCCAGAATTGCCACCCGCCGACCCACTGCGGCAGCCGCGTCCCGCAGCCGCTGCATGATCATGGCATGGTAGTCGAAATCCCCGTGCGAGAAGTTGACCCGGGCCACTTGCATGCCGGTCCGTATCATCTTCTCCATGATTTCCGGAGACTCTGAGGCGGGACCGATGGTGGCGACGATCTTGGTCTTATGTGAGGTCAAAGGCATGGTACGCTCCCGAGAACAAAGAAGTGTGTGCAGGCGGCACCAAGACGCCGATCCTGCCCTTTACATCCAACCGTGGGGTCGGCTTCCCAAAAAAGGGGACCCTTGTCTCATCCATCTGGCCTTGGTGGCCCATCCGGGCTTAGGGGTTCGGAAAGGGTGCGAGGGCTATCAGCCCACCTGGCCCACTTCCGCACATCTTTTTTAGTCATGGGAGGGCCTATTCCTGAGGCAGCCCCCCTACAGCAACACCCCTCCCACCACCCGGGTCAGGATGCCCAGCCCCAATGCCAATCCCGAACAACCCACCACCGCCAGGGTCGCCCCTTTCCAGCCCACCTCCCGGCTCAGAGCGGCAATGGTGGAGGCACAGGGAATATAGAACAGCACAAAGATGGTAAAGGTCAACAGCTGTGTGGCTGTCATCACGGTCTGGATCTGGGACGTCCCCAGGGCTTCGGTGAGCATGACCAGGGTCAGTTCCTTGCGCATGATGCCGAAGATCAAGGTGCTCCCCACCTCCGGAGGCAGGCCCAAAACCGCGGTCAGCGGCCGCAGCCCGGCGTTGACCAGGCCTTCCCAACCGAAGTACTTCAACAGACTCAATATCAGGCACCCGCCGATGAGGATGGGCCAGGCCACCACGATGAATTCCTTCAGACTCAACCAGCTCTTATTCAGCATGTTGCACAGGGTGGGCAGGCGAAAATCCGGGATCTCCATGAGCAGCCCCGGCGATACCTCCGGTAACAGCCAGGTGGACAGCCGCCCCAAGATCCCGATCACCAGCAGGTTAAGGGCATACACCCCCAAGGCATAATAGGGGCCCAAGACATAGGCCACCAGGGCAAAAATTACCACCGAGCGGGCCGAACAGGGAATCAGAATCGTCAGCATGGCCACCACCACCCGGTCCCGGAAGCCCCCCAGAATCCGGGTGGCCATCACCGCCGGGACGCTGCAGCCGTACCCCAGGATGAAGGGGATCACGCTCTTGCCGTGCAATCCCAGCTGATGCATGGTGGTGTCCATGAGAAAGGCCACCCGGGGGAGATAACCGCTGTCTTCCAGGATCGCCAACCCCAGGAGGAACGGGGTCAGGTAAGGGAGGACAATGGCCACCCCCCCAAACACTCCCATGAGCACCCCTTCCGCCACCCCGTAGGACAACGTCTGGCCTCCCAACAGTCCCCGGAGCGCCCCCAGCGCCTGGTCCAGGTAGACCAGAAGAAAGTTTTCGGTGTACTGTCCGACGCGAAAGACCCCCTGAAAGAACAGACCTAAGACCAAAATCAGGATCACGTAGCCCCAGAACTTGTCGGTCACCACCCGGTCCAGCCGATCCCGCCACCCCGGCTTCTCGGCCTCGGTCACCCGGGCCACCTGCTCGAAGATATTCACCGACAGGGCATGCCGCTCCGAAGAGATGACCCCTTCCGGGCTGCGGCCATGGGACGCGGCCAGGATCTTCTGGTGGTTTCTGATCATGGGGAGGCAATCAGGATGCCGTGCCTCCACCCGGGCCATCAGGTGAGGATCGTTTTCCAGGAGTTTGATGAGCAGGAAACGCCGGGGCAGACCCAACTCCTCCGGCTGGCGCTGGTCCACATAATGCCCCAGGGCGTCAATCTCCTCCTCCACGTCCCGACTGAAGCCCAATGGCACCGGCGGCACCCAGACCGCAGCGGTTTGCAGCGACCGCTGCAGCAGTTCGGTGAGCCCCCGGCCGGCCGCCGCCACCGTGGGGACCACCGGTACCCCCAGTAATCGCTCTAACTCAGGTACATCGATGTGGATGCCTTTGCGCCCGGCCTCATCCATCATGTTCAGGGCCACCACCAGGGGCCGCTCCAAAGCCAGCAGCTCCAAGGTAAGTTCCAGACTCCGGGAGAGCAGCGAGGCATCGATGACATCCACGATGACATCGGCCTCGCCCGCCAGGAGATAATTGCGCGCCACCAGCTCCGAAGGGTCGGTGGAGGTGATGGAATACACCCCGGGCAGGTCCACGCAGGTGATCACCTGGCCTTCGAAGACCACCTGGCTTTCGGTATAGTGCACCGTGGTCCCGGGAAAGTTGGAGACCGCCGATCTATAGCCGCTGAAATAGTTGAATATGGTGCTCTTGCCGCAATTGGGCTGGCCGATGAAGGCGATTTTCATGGATGCGTCTGCTTGCACCCTCAGAGATGGATCCTCCGAGGTGGCCATAGGGTGCTCGGTTGCATTCCTCGAGGGGCGGTCTTTTCTCGGCCCCTACGATGCATCCCATAAAATACACTATTTTTCCCCCGTCTGCACAAACCCCGGGAGCGTCAGGCCTCCCAGCAAATGATCGTCGGCGCGGCAATACCCCGGGCCTCAGGCTGTCTCCCCTCCCGGTGGCTGGGCCTCTTGGGAAGCAACCTCTGGGGCGACCTGCCGTCAGAATCCCTAACGCTCCAGCACCTGCCAGGATTTCACCTTGTGACCGGTCCGGCGCTCAATCTTGTCGATCTGTTCCTGCTTTTCCGACTTCTCTGCGGTGGCGGGAGGCTGGGTCTGAGGCTTTCCAGTCTCTGGAGCCGGAGAACCGCCGATCTCCATGGGCAGCTCATAGGCCGGCTGCGGCAGTTCCCGGGGCGGATAGGGATACGGCGTGCTCGGGGCAAAGGCCCGGTCCGGCGGAAACGGGTCTGCAGCCGCTGGCTTCACCCCGGTATACACCGTCATCCCCCCGGGGGTATGGGTTTGCGCCCGCGCTGCATCTCCCCCATTCCAGAGGCACAGCGCCATTGCCACCATCATGACCAACTTTGTCATCGCTTCCCTCCTTCCGCCCCTGCCTCACCGGTGGCCTGTTTGGGCGGAGTGGAAATTGCCTGCCTGGGGGATATAAAAACCTAACGGGTTGCAGACGGCCGCGGCGCGATCTGGTATACTGAACCCATCACTTGGCGGCTCAGTGCCCGACGTGATCCTAAGCGTACCATTATAATATTTAAAAAAAAAGGATATCGGACTCTTATCCATAAAAAAAGGAGCCGCGGCGGTTTCTGCCGCCTCCGGGGCACGCCCTTGACCAAGCTCCCGGGATGAGAATAGGATGATCTGACCTCCGGGGACAACGATGCCGGGGGCTAAGCCTTCCGTCCCTGTTCCCCCATGGGGAAACGAATACCATGCGCCCAACCTGGAATGAATACTTCATGCTCATCGCCAAGCTGGTGAGCACTCGCTCCACTTGCAACTCCCGCCCCACCGGGGCGGTACTGGTCAAGGATCGCCAGATTCTGGCCACGGGATACAACGGCTCCATGCCCGGTGCCCCCCACTGCACCGACCAGGTGGACGAGCAGGGCCGCCCTTATTGCCACCGCCGCGCCCTGAAGGTCGCCGATGTGGACAAATACAACTTCTGCCGGGCCTCCCACGCCGAAGCCAACGCCATTGCCCAGGCCGCCCGCCATGGCGTCCCCATTAAGGGCGCCGACCTCTATGTCACCCTCGAACCCTGCTATGTCTGCATCAAGCTGCTGGCCACGGCCCAGATCGAACGGGTCTACTTCGAGCTTCCCTACGACTCCAAGGACGCCCAGCGCGACGCCTTCTGGCGGCGCCAGGCCGTTCAGGAGGCCGGCTTCTCCGTGTACCAGCACCTGACCGTCAGCCCAGTAACCTTCGACGCTATCCTCCCCGGCCTGGCCGGGGTCACCTCCCGCCGCCGCCTCATCTCCATCTAAAGATACACCCCGTCTTCTCTTATCGTCAGCCGCCAAAAGTTACCTTAGGCTTGGTATACTCGCACGTTACAAAAAAGCTTGCGTGTCTGCCATTTGATTCTCGATCCACCGGAAAATTTTCATGGCCATCGCTATCTATAGCAATTCTCAGAAGTAATTTCGCATCGAGCAAGTTTGCTGGGTTGCGTTTTTCCGGTTCATGGCCCCAAGGAGGGCTTGATCGAGCTGCTCTATGAGCTAGGGACGATCCTGGGCGATGAAGTCGGAGAACCATTCGGCTTTGATCAGAAGCCGTAGTCGTTCGATGGGTTGAAATCGGGTGAATAGGGGGGTAAGAAGACAGGCTCAAACTTTTCCCACTTCAGTGTTTTCTTTTGGTGCCAGGTGGCGTGGTCACAGATCAAAAGATTGCGGTGACGTTTCAACTTAATGTCATTATTGGCAAAATTTAGGAAAATCTGAAAGACCTCGCTGTCGGTATGGGTGAATTCCAGGGCATAAAACTCGCCCTGACGGGGGCAAATCATACCGATGACATCATCTTTGGAGACCCGCAGAACCCCTTTTTTGGTTTTTCAGAGAATGGAGGATCACATAGTGACTTCTAATTGAACGCAACCTACTCATCCACCTACTCGTCCTGCCTGGGGTCCTTCCAGCCTCCCTATTGGCCCCGATTCATAGTACCGAATCTATACTCTTCTTAGCCAAATTTCTGCGGGCATCTCAAGGATAACTCTATAATATCATACAGAAATGTTATCGATAGGATGAATAGAAGAAAATTATCGATCGTATAGTGCCTTTGTACCCGAAGTCATCTCAGATTTCTTCCCATCCGACTTTGCCTTTGGTAGAATGGCCGCAGGGGGAACATTTATGGCAAACTACTTCAGCATGAGCCTCAAAAAAAGATTAGTGGCCGTGGCCTTTTCCCTGGTGATAGCCAGTCCCGGGTTTGCCGCCGGAACAACCGCCACCCCGTTGCCCCCCTCGGAATTATCGCTCTACGCCGGCTCAAAGAGTTGCATCGAATGTCATGGGAAATTCTACCAGCTCTGGTCCACCTCCCGGCATGGGTTGGCCATGCAACCCTACACGCCGGAGTTCGCCCGGACCAACCTGTCGCCACAGGATAAAGAATTGGTCATCGATAGGTACCGCTACCGGGCTGATATTGCCTCCCAAGCCGGGTGGGTTCTTGAAACCGATCCCCGCGGCAAGAAAAAGCAATACCCCATACTCCACGTTTTGGGGGGCAAGAACGTTTATTACTTCCTGACTCCACTGGCGCGGGGGCGCTTGCAGACCCTGCCGCTGGCCTATGATGTGCGCACCAAACAGTGGTTCGACACCGCGGCCAGCGGCGTGCGTCACTTCGCCTCCGGGACGCCCGAGGAACCGATCCACTGGAAGGAGTGGCCCTATACCTTTAATACCGCCTGCTTCAACTGCCACGTGAGCCAACTCAGCAGCAATTATGATTTAAAGACCGATACATATCGGACCACCTGGAAAGAGGCGGGCATCAACTGCGAAACCTGCCACGGCCCGTCCCAAGAGCACAGCAAGGTGATGCAGGCGGCGCCCAAGGGCCAACTCCCCGCAGATCTCAAGATCATCAGCGTGAAGAAATTTACACCTGAGCAACACAACTCCGCCTGCGGCTCCTGCCATGCCAAAAGCTCCCCCCTGAGCCCTGTTTTTCCGCCCGGCGACCGGTTTTTTGACCACTTCGACCTGGTAACCATGGAAAACCCAGACTACTATCCCGATGGCCGGGACCTGGGGGAGAACTATACCTACACTAGCTGGCTCCTGAGCCCCTGTGTCAAGGCGGGCAACCTAAATTGTATCAAGTGCCACACCTCCAGCGGCCGCTATCGCTTTAAAGACGAAGCCAAGGCCAACGAGGCCTGCCTCCCCTGCCATACCGAGCAGGTGGCAAAGGCGGCGGAACACATTCACCACCCCCCAGACAGGCAGGGAGTGCCCACCAAGTGCGTCTCCTGCCACATGCCCATGACTGCCTTCGCGCGGATGAACCGCAGCGACCACTCCATGCTACCGCCAGCGCCGGCGGCGACGATGGCGTTCGGCTCGCCCAACGCCTGCAACCTCTGCCATAAGGACAAAGACGCAGCCTGGGCCGACAAGCAGGTGCGACAGTGGCGGCCCCGGGATTATCAAGCCCCTCTCCTGCAGCGGGCCAGCCTCATCGACGCAGCCCGGAAGCGCGATTGGCAGAAGCTCCCGGAGATGCTGGCTTACATCACGAGCCCGCAGCGAGATGAGGTTTTTACCGCCTCCCTCATCCGCCTGACCATGACCGCCCCGGGCGAGAAGGTACAAACAGCTTTACTCAAAGCCCTCGGGGACCCGTCGCCTCTGGTGCGGGCCGCGGCGGCGGAGGCCTTGTCGGTCCGACCCGGGAAAGAGAGTTTACCAGCCCTGATCACTGCCGCGGGCGACAATTATCGGTTGGTGCGTATCCGGGCGGCAGCTTCCCTGGCCCCATATCCTTCGGCGTCCTTTTCTGCTCAAGACCAGCCCCAGGTGCAGAAGGCTACCGATGAATACCTGGCCTCGCTGACGGCCCGGCCGGACCAGTGGTCCTCGCATTACAACCTGGGTAATTATTACCTCAACCGGAGGGAGGTCAAGCAGGCCCTGGCGGCATACGACACCGCCCTCAAGGTCGAGCCCCGGGCCGCCATGGTCATGGTCAACGCCGCCATGGCTTACGCTCAAGAAGGTGAGAAGAAGCAAGCGGAAAATTTACTCTGGAAAGCCATCCAGATCGCGCCGGACAACGCTGCGGCCCACTTCAATCTGGGGTTGCTGAAGGCCGAGCAGAACCGGGTACAGGACGCGGAGCGGGAACTTAAAGAAGCCTTCCGCCTCGATCCCAAGCTGGCCCCGGCGGCTTACAACCTGGGTATTCTCATTGCCCAAGACCGCCCGGCGGAGGCCCTGTCGTGGTGCCGGAAAGCCGTGGAGCTGAACCCCCAGGAGTCCAAGTATACCTACACCCTGGCTTTCTACCAAAAACATCAGGGCGACCTGAAGGCTGCCACCTCGACTTTGGAGGTTTTCCTGGCAAGGCAACCCGCCTTCGCAGACGGCTATCTGCTGCTGGCCGAGATTCATCTCCAACAAAAAGATCGGGCCCAGGCCGAGGCGGTGCTCCGTCAGGCCCAAAAGGTAGAGGGACTCTCTCCTCGGGAACAGGCCCGAGTGGCGGCCATGCTGCAGAAATTGAGCGCCTTGGCACCACAAACGGGTCAAAAAACGAGCGACCAGGATCAATAAAGGTTGGATAACCACCTCATCCATTCGAACCCCAAAGTTGAGTTATGACACCGGGTAGGCGACGTGGAACAATATTATTTCTGACCCAACCGGGTATAGCCTCGCTTCTCCTTTCGCTGGCCTTGCTCTTTGTCCCTTATCCCGCTCTTGCCGGGGCCGCACAACAGGCGAAAACAGTACTATTGCTCTACTCTTATCAAGCGGTGCTGCCCGCCAACCTCGAATGGGATAGTGGTATTCGCCAGGCTTTAGAAAACACGGGGCAGCAACCAATTGAATTCTACACAGAATACCTGGACTTGGCCCAATTCCCAGACGAGGCCTATCTTCACAGCCTTTTAAATCTGTTAACGATTAAGTATAGCGGTAAAAAAATCGACATCCTCATCCCGGTGGGAGACCTGGCCTTTACTTTTCTGCAGGCCCATGGCAACGCCCTCTTTCCTGGCGTCCCCATGGTTTTCTGTGCCGTCGCCAGGGAGCAGGTGGAGGCGCTGAAAAAGCCATTAAAAATCACCGGACAAATTTCCTGGGTTGATGTGGCGGGCACCCTGGAGGCAGCCCTTAAATTACAGTCCCGGGCGCGGCAGTTGATTGTCATCGGGGGTACCGCCGAAACTGACAGATTAATGCAGCAGATAGCCCGGGAGGCGCTGGAGCCTTATAAAGGGCGGCTTGAAATCACCTTCTTGATCGATCTGCCGATGGCTGAAATTCTCACCCGTGTCAGTCACCTTCCTCCCGAGACCATAGTCATCTACCTCTCGATATTTCGTGACAGCCAGGGAACCGATTTCGTGCCCCGGACCGCCTTGGCCCTGATTTCTCAATTAGCGAATGCCCCCGTATACGGCCTGTGGGAAAACTTGCTGGGCCAAGGGATGGTTGGAGGTCATCTCATGAGCTTCACAGCCGAGGGGCGCATGACTGGGAAGATAGGACGCCGGGTCCTCAACGGCGAAAGGCCGGAAAATATTCCCACCGTCTCCGAGGGAACCACTGCTTACGAATTCGACTGGCGACAGCTGAAGCGCTGGGGCCTCAGGGAGGTGGATTTACCTCCTGGCAGTATCGTCCATTTTAAAAAGTATACATTCTGGGAGGAACACAAGGGGGAGGTCATCGCCACCGCGACGGTATTTAGTGTTTTGAGCCTTCTAGTCGTTGGTCTCCTCATCAACCTGGGCCAACGCCGCCGGGCTGAGAGTAGCTTACGCCAAGCGGAACTGCAATACCGCATCGTGGCCGACTTCACCTACGATTGGGAGTACTGGCAGAACCCCGACGGCACTTGTCGGTATGTCTCGCCCGCCTGCGAGCGCATCTCGGGGCACCGGGCCGAAGAGTTTCTGCAACGCCCCGATCTCGTCCAGGAGATTATCGTGCCAGAGGATAGGGAGTTGTGGGCGCGCCATAGTTGTGGGGCGTTTGAGAAGCCCGGCCCCCGGGAAATCCAGTTCCGCCTGCAGAGGCCCGATGGCACGATCCGCTGGATTGAACACGCCTGCCAGCCCGTGACCGATGATGCCGGAGAGTTCATCGGCATCCGGGCCACCAACCGGGACATCACGGAACGCAAGCGGGCCGAGATGTTGGAGCAACAGCATCGGGAGCAGCTGGCCCAGGCGACGCGGCTGGCAACCCTGGGAGAGTTGACCGCCTCCTTGGCCCATGAGGTCAACCAGCCCCTCAGTGCCGTGATGAATAACGCCCAGGCGGCCCTGCGCTTCCTACATCGGCAAGAGCCGGATCTGGAGGAGGTGGATGAGGCTCTGGGAGACATTGTCCGGGACGGCAAGCGGGCTGGCGAGGTTATCCAGCGCCTGCGCCAGTTCTTGCGTCCGGGTGAAATGCTCCTCCAGGCAGTGGATATCAATGAGCTGATCAAGGAAACCGCGGCGTTTACCCGGAATGAATTTCTCGCCCGCAACACCGTCATCCGATATTCTCTGAGTGACGGTCTCCCTCCAGTCCGGGCGGATCGGATTCAGATCCAGCAGGTCGTCCTAAACCTGCTCATCAATGCGCAAGAAGCCATGAACCAGTCAGAGGCAGAACCCCGGGAAATCCTCGTGCAAACAACTCCGGGGGACGTTGGGAGCATCACGGTCAGCGTGCGGGATCGCGGTCCCGGACTGCCATCTGAAAACCTGGAGAAAATTTTTAAGCCCTTCTATACCACCAAAGCCGCCGGTATGGGGATGGGGCTGGCCATCAGCCGGTCCATCATCACCTCCCATGGCGGCCGGCTGTGGGCGGTGCCCAACCCTGACCAGGGAGCCACCCTGACCTTTACCTTGCCCGTCTTTCAGGAAGATCCGAGATGAACGCTGTTGAGTCCGCGGTCTACGTAGTGGATGACGATGTCTCCGTCCGCACCGCCCTGGAAAGGTTATTGAAGTCGGTGGGATTGACGGTCCAAGCTTTCACCTCGGCCCGGGAGTTTTTGGAGCAGGCAACGCCTGCGTGGTCCGGCTGTCTGATTGCTGATGTCAGAATGCCCGGGATGAGCGGGTTGGAATTGCAAGACGAGTTAAACGCCCGACAATTGTCCCTGCCGGTGATCTTTCTCACGGGATATGGAACGGTGCCTGCCAGCGTGCGGGCTCTGAAGGCCGGGGCCGTAGACTTTCTGGAGAAACCGGTGGATGATCAGACGCTCCTTGACGCCGTCCAAACGGCTCTGGAACGGGACCACCGGAGCAGACTCCATCAGGCTGAAATTAAGAACATCCGACAGCGCCTGGATTCTCTGACTCCCCGGGAATACGAGGTGCTCACTTTTATCATCTCCGGCAGAATCAACAAACAAGTGGCCGCGGAATTGGGAACCACCGAAAAAACCATCAAGGTGCATCGGGCTCGGATCATGGAGAAGCTGCAATGCGCCTCTCTGGCGGAACTGGTGCGGCTGGCTGAGAAGGCGGGCATCCAGGCATTGGACTAAAGTCCCATAGACATGGGACCAAGGTCCAATTGAATTTTCTTCGCTCCCCCCTTAATCTTCCCTCATAAGAATTAATTCCTTTTGGTCTTTCCTCTGGAACCGTTGCCGAATGAACCTTACACTCAGGATTCTGAGCTGTTCTGATAACTATCAACCATTACAGAGAGATACTATCCAACAGGCGATGATCAGCACCTCTGTCAATATCTACGTGGTGGATGATGACGAATCGGCCCGTACCGGTCTGGGAAGGTTGCTTCGATCAGCCGGATACAATGTGGAAACCTTTGGGTCGGCACAAGATTATTTGGATCACAGTCAGATTAACAGCACAGCCCTGTTAATCCTCGATGTGCGGATGCCGGGGATCGGCGGTCTGGAATTACAAAAAATCTTGGCAGCCAAAGGCAGCAAGCTGCCCATCATCTTCCTCACTGCCTTTGATGACCCCCAGGCCCAACGGGAGGCACTGAATTCCGGCGCCTTCGCCTTCCTGCAGAAGCCGGTGGAAGAGCAGACCTTGTTTGGGGCCATCAACGAGGCTTTCCAGAGAAAGGCAAACAGGAATAACCGTTAGACGTGGGATAAGGAGGAGATTGCTGATGTCTCCCGACATTGAGGCGGACACATTTTTCGGGCCAAGCCAGCTCCCTCCGTCATTGGATTCAGGCTTTTCGGCGGTTAACCAGTGGATCGGAGGCTCCTTTACGGACCCCAGGGGGCAGCGGTCTGCATTGATCAAACTCCATCTGACTCCCGCAGGAGCAGCCCAGGCCTTTCTGGTGGCGCAGGTCGCCTGGGGAACTGAGGCCGCTTCAGCCGCAGAAGCCGCCTACAGCGAGATTGCCCAGGTGCTCAAGGCCCAGGGCCTGACCATAGTCCACGAGCGACTCTTTGGGAGCCTGAATGTCAAGGCGGAGGTCATGTCGGCTCGAAACGCGACATTGAGAGCCTGTGGCTTCCCTTGGGATGGTCCCCTCACATATATCCAGGGAACGCCTCCCTGGGGAAAAGGGTTCGCCGGGGTCATTATTCAGGCAGTGTCGGGGGATGCGTTCTGGCCCATTATGGACGAAGGCAATAAGATCGGAACGGGCTGGCGACGGGGTGACACCACTTTTCTGGTTTTACAGAATCTCCAGGGCCTGACCCAGAACGGCAATGGGGCCAATGCCCCCCCCCACCAGACTCGACGTCTTATCCAGCGGGCCACGCACCTACTCGAAGCGCAGGGGGCCTCCTACCGGGATGTAGTACGGACCTGGTTCTATCTCTCCAACATCCTGGCCTGGTACCCTGAGTTCAACCAGGCTCGCACCGACATCTACGAAAAATTCGGCATCCTGCCGGGACAAGACCATGGCAGGCTCAGGCTGCCGGCCAGCACAGGCATTCGGGGTGAGGCGCCGGGTGGGGCGTCTTGCACTATGAACCTCCTGGCCGTGACGGGACCGGTCGAGTCCCGGCCCTCGGTCAGGCAATTGAGCAGTCCGGCTCAGCAGGATGCTTTTCATTATGGTTCTGCCTTCTCCCGAGGAGCGGTTATCCTCCACCCTGACATTTCTATGATACAAGTCTCCGGTACCGCGGCCATCGATGAGCAGGGACGGAGTCTCTATCATGGCGACGTCCAGGCCCAAATCGATTGCACTTTCGATAAGATCGCCGCCCTCATCGGTCGAGAGGGAGCGAGCCTTCAGGACATCGCCGCGGCCTGCGTCTTTGTCAAGCGTCCCGAAGACGCCCTGGTCTATCAGGAGCAGGCCGCGGCCCGGGGCCAGAAGAATCTCCCCGCCGTCATCATGGTAGCGGATGTCTGCCGGGAAGAGTTGTTATTTGAAATTGATGCGGAAGTGGCTTTTAAGCCAGGGCGACGAGCGCATGAGGAGACGAAAACGCCGGGACAGCAATGCCGGTAACAGGAAGGGGCCTTTAGACGGGCAAAGTCGGCAGATCCGTCTGGGTCTGCTGGTCCTCGGTTTTACTGCTATAGTGGCAGGCGCCTCTTTGTTCTACTATGAACAACGGACCGGCGCCCAGGGGCAAGCCTTACCGTCGGCCCCGGAGTCCGCAGTACGGCCTGAGGCAAGACTGAGTTCGAAAAGTTAAAGGGCCGCTGGGTCCGCCCCGATGGCGGTTACGTCGTGGAAATCATAGAGGTCGAGGCCCAAGGCAGGATGGTGGCGGCTTATTTCAATCCCCGACCCATCAACGTCTCCCAGGCGGCCGCAGCGTTGGATGGTACTACCCTCAAGGTGTTCATCGAACTGCGGGATGTGAACTACCCGGGGGCCACGTACCACCTTACCTATGATCAAGGGGATGATCAGCTCCGGGGCGTCTATTTTCAACCGGCCCTGCAACAGAGATTCGACGTATTCTTTGTCAGGCTGAAGTGATGAGGTCACAGGATTTCGGAAGCTTTGTGCCAGAGATATGCCGAATAAAACTCCGGAATATACCCAACATCAAAGGTGAAACTCGAAAACTCACAAAGGAGATGACATGATGGGCAACTATCGTACGGTCTTGGTTTTGGTTCTAGTGGCCGTTTGTCTGCTCGCCGTCGCAGGCGTGAACGCCCAGCCGGAGCAACCGGTCTACCCCATCGGCACGATAAGCTTTGAGACCACCAACATCGCCGCAGGCGTAGGGGTCAGCTGGGGTAACGGCACGTTTTCGTTCCAGGGACAAAAATATCCCATCACTGTTAAGGGCCTGGGGTTGGCGTCCGTGGGGATTTCCAAAGTAAACGCAGTGGGTGAGGTCTACAACCTCAAGAATGCCGCGGATGTGATTGGCACGTATGTGGGCATTACCGGCGGGATCGCCATCGCCGGCGGCCCCAAGGGCATCCTGGCCCGAAATCAGAACGGGGTGGTCATTGATATCCGTGCCACCCAGGAAGGTGTGAGCCTCAACCTGGGGGCCGACGGCTTCACTATCAATCTGCAATAACGGCACAAAGAGCCGACAGGACCTGAAGAGGGGCCTGCCGGCGCCTCAGAAGGGGAAAGAACCGACCGTCAGTATCAGACAAGGAGGCAAGTATGAACAAACGGCTAACCCCACACTTCTTGGTAGCCTTAGCTGTGTTGTCGACCCTGGCTCTGGTGGCCGGGGGTGCTAGCCCGGCCGCGGCCCAGAAAAAAGAGGAGGGCAAACATCCCAACATCATCCTTATACTTTCCGATGACTTCGGTTACGGCGACTCAGGCCCCTACGGTGGCGGGCCGGGGCGCGGCATGCCCACCCCCAGCCTGGACCGACTGGCGGATGAAGGCATGACCTTCTTCTCCTTCTATGCCCAGCCGAGTTGCACGCCAGGCCGGGCGGCGGTGCAGACCGGCCGCATCCCCAACCGCAGCGGCATGACCACCGTGGCTTTCCAGGGCCAAGGGGGCGGCCTGCCCAAGGCGGAGTGGACCCTGGCGTCGGTGTTGAAAACGGCAGGCTACCAAACCTTCTTCACGGGCAAGTGGCATCTGGGTGAAGCCGACTACGCCCTGCCCATCGCCCAGGGCTATGATGAGATGAAGTACTGCGGCCTCTACCACCTCAATGCCTACACCTACGGCGACCCCACCTGGTTTCCCGATATGGATCCAGAGCTTCGGGAGATGTTCCAGAAGGTAACCAAGGGTTCGCTGTCGGGCAAGGCCGGCGAGACGGCCAAGGAAGACTTCAAGATCAATGGTCAGTATGTGAACACCCCCGACAAGGGGGTGGTGGGGATTCCCTTCTTCGATGAGTACGTGGAGAAGGCCTCCCTGGAGTATCTCGACAAGGCCGCCAAGGCCGGTAAGCCGTTCTTCATGAGCATCAACTTTATGAAGGTGCATCAGCCCAATATGCCGGCCCCGGAATTCGAGCACAAATCCCTGTCCAAGAGTAAGTTCGCCGACTCAATCGTGGAAAACGATACGCGCATCGGCAGAATCGTGGACAAGGTCCGGGCCCTGGGTCTTGACAAGAACACCTATATCTTCTGGACCACAGACAATGGCGCCTGGCAGGATGTCTACCCCGATGCCGGCTACACGCCATTCCGCGGCACCAAGGGGACGGTGCGCGAAGGGGGCAACCGCGTGCCGGCCATTGCCTGGGGACCGAAGATCAAAGCCGGCTCTAAGAGTCACGATATCGTCGGCGGCCTGGATTACATGGCCACCTGCGCCGCGCTGGCCGGGGTGAAGCTGCCGGAAAAGGACCGGGAAGGGAAACCCATCATCTTCGACAGCTATGACATGACCCCGGTGCTGTTCGGCACCGGTAAGAGCGCCCGCAAGGCCTGGTTCTATTTCACCGAGACCGAGTTGACCCCCGGCGCGGCCCGGGTGGGCCACTACAAGGCCGTGTTCAACCTGCGGGGCGACAATGGCCAGCCCACCGGCGGACTTGCCGTAGATACCAACCTCGGCTGGAAAGGGCCGGAGAAGTATGTCGCCACCGTCCCCCAGGTCTTCGATCTGTGGCAGGACCCCCAGGAGCGCTATGATATCTTCATGAACAACTTCACGGAGCGAACCTGGACCCTCGTGACCATCAACGAAGAGGTCAGCAAACTGATGAAGACGTACGTCCAGTTCCCGCCGCGCAAGATGCAGAGCGAAGTTTACACTGGCCCGATCACGCTTTCACAGTACGAGCGGTTCAAAAACGTCCGCGAGATGCTGGAAAAGGAGGGCATCCATATCCCCCTGCCATCGGGAAACTAACTTCTCAGGGGAGCGCTTCCGTCGGGGGCGCTCCTCTTTATTCAATGTGAGATTTGGATTATGAGAGCTACAAGAGTTATCAGGAGGCTTGCCATTCTGGCGGCCGTCTGCTGCTTGGTTGCCTTGATCTTTCCCGCCCAGGCCCAGACCCAGGACCCTTTGCCCTCCTGGAATGACGGGCCGGCGAAGCAGGCCATCCTTACTTTCGTGAAAACTACCACCGACCCAGCCAGCCCCAAGTTTGTGCCCCCGGCGGCCCGCATCGCGACCTTCGATCAGGATGGGACGCTGTGGGTGGAGCATCCCATGTACACCCAGGTTAGGTATTGCCTGGAGCGGGTGCCCGCCATCGTGGCGCACAAGCCTGAGTTGAAAAACGTCGAGCCCTTCAGGACGGTGTTGTCAGGGAACCGGGAGGCCATGGCGAAGCTCTCCATGCAGGACCTGGAAAAGATTCTCGTGGCCACGCTTACCGGGATGACGGTGGACGAGTTCCAGGCGGAAGTCAAGAACTGGCTGGAAACGGCCCAAGACCCTCGCTGGCACCGGCCCTACACCGAATTGGTCTACCAACCCATGCTGGAGGTGCTCAGATATTTGCGCGCCAACGGCTACAAGACCTATATCGTCACCGGCGGCGGCCAGGACTTCGTGCGGGTCTATGCCCAAAAAGTTTACGGTATCCCGCCGGAGCAGGTGGTGGGCACCGCCGGCGCCACCAAATACGGCTATGACCAACGCGGCAGGCCGATACTCACCAAGGAGCCCAAACTGCTGCTGAACGACGACAAAGCCGGCAAACCCGAAGGCATCCACCTGATAATCGGCCGCCGGCCCCAAGCCGCATTCGGCAACTCCACCGGCGACCGGCAGATGTTGGAGTTCACCGGGGCAGGTGACGGGGCGCGGCTGATGATGCTGGTGCTGCATGATGACGGCAAACGAGAATATACTTACGGACCCGCCCAGGGCTTGCCGAACACCAAAGTGGGCGCCTTTACCCAAGCACTGGACGATGAAGCCAGGAAGAGTGGCTGGGTGGTTATCTCCATGAAAAAGGATTGGAAGAAAATCTTTGCCTGGGAGTGAGGTTGCCCCTGAGAGCAGCATTATTTTTCTTAATTCGCATCGACGTGACCGAGTTCATCATCCCGGGCCTTGGTTGGGCCTACCTAGTGATTGTCCTGGATTGGTTCAGCCGCAAGGTGGTCGGCGGATGGTTAAGAGCACCCTGTCCGGTTACAAAACGTCTGGCCTGAATCCGGGTAGTTTGAGCCTTGGGTGACCGGTACAGTTTCACCTCTATCCCGCCGGCAACTTGAACACCAGGGTATAAAGTTAGTTGAGCGTGTCGATAGGCGCATCGGCTGGTGAAGCGAGCACACGTGAGGTTTTACAGAAGGAGCCTTTTATCATGAAGCGAATCTATTCAGCATGGAACCTGATGGGAACGGTGATCCTAACCATCCTGTCTTTAGCCTTGCTTCTTGCCCGGCCGGCCCTGGCGGCGCAGGACTCCTGGCCCAAGCGCTTCGAGCATCCCAAGGCCACAGTCATCATGTACCAGCCCCAATTGGAGGAGATGAAAGGCGACAAACTCACAGCCTATACGGCGGTGTCGGTCCAGAAGAAAGAGTGGAAACAGCCGGTTTTCGGCGCGGTCTGGCTGGCCGGCCGGGTGGACACTAACCGGGACACCCGCATGGCCACCATTGACGAGGTGAAGATCACCGACGCCAAGTTTCCCGAGGCCACGCCCAAGCAGTTGGAAAAGCTGAAGACCTTTCTGAACGAAGAATTCCAGGACTGGAGCACCACCATCTCCCTGGACCGCCTGCTGGCAGCCTTGGAGCTAGTGGAGAAGGGGCACGCCCAGGACGCGGGCCTCAAAAACGATCCACCCAAGGTCATTTTCAAATCCCAACCTGCGGTCCTGGTGCTCCTGGACGGTGACCCCAAGCTCCTCCCCATCCCCGATTCCAAGCTCATGCGGGTGGCCAACACCCCCTTTATCATGGTCTATGACCCGGCCGCCAAGACTTACTACCTCAAGGGCGGGGATACCTGGCTGAGCGCCAGCGAAGTCACCGGCGACTGGAAGGACGTGGAACCCCTGCCCGAGCCGTTGCAGGCCCTGGCCACCAAGATGCAGGAGGCCGATGCAAAAATGGCTGGAGAGGTCGGCCAAAAGGCGGGCAAGAAAGAGATTAAAAAAATCGGCAACGAAATGCCCCAGGTCATCGTCAGCACCGTGCCCGCAGAGCTTCTGGTTACCGACGGCGATCCCCAGTACACCCCCATCGCAGGGACCAACCTCCTGTTCGTGAGCAACACCGAGAGCAACATCTTCATGGACACGGGCTCCCAGGAATACTACACCCTCCTCTCCGGCCGCTGGTTCAAAGGCAAGTCGCTTAAGGACGGACCCTGGTCTTATGTGGCACCGGACAAGCTCCCCGCTGACTTTGCCAAAATTCCCCCGGAGTCCACCAAGGGTTTCGTCCTGGTGAACGTGGCCAATACCCAGCAGGCCAAAGACGCGGTGATGGACAATTATATTCCCCAAACCGCGGCCATCGACCGGAAAAAAGCCACTACCGAAGTTAAGTATGCGGGCGACCCCAAGTTTGACAAAATCCCTGGCACGAACCTGGATTACGCAGTTAACACCGGCAAGGCCGTGTTCAAGGAAGGGACCAAGTATTATGCCGTGGACCAGGGGGTGTGGTACGAAGCCGACTCCCCCAACGGCCCCTGGCAGGTGTCGGTGACCCCTCCCCAGGAGGTGAACAAGATCCCTCCCAGCAACCCCCACTACAACGCCAAGTACGTCAAGGTATATGATTCCACCGACGACACGGCCTACGTGGGCTATACCCCGGGCTACACCGGCTCTTACGTGGATGACAGCACCGTGGTCTACGGCACGGGCTACGATTACCCGGCCTACTCCACCGACGACACCTACATTCCGCCGGCCATGCCGGCCACCTACGGCTATGCCGCCACCTATGATCCTTATGCCTCCACCTGGGGCTACCAGCCCTCCTACTACAACCCCTTCGGCTGGCTGGCTCGCGGCTTGCTGGGGTTTGGGCTGGGATACGCCACCGCGGCGGCTGCCAACAACTGGTGGAACACCGGCTGGTATGGCGGCGGCGGCGGCGGTTGGTGGGGTACCGGCGGGTATAATTACAACAACGTCAACATCACCCACAACGCGGTTTACAATCGAACCTGGAATTCCGGCAATCGCTGGTCGGGATACCGACCCGGCGACCGGCCCGGATACCGGCCCGGAGAACGCCCCCGGCCAGCTCCCTATGCCGGCCACCGTCCTAATATTTACCACCGGCCTGGGAACCAGAACCTGTTGGCCTCCCGGCCCGGCCGACCCACCACAATGCCGGTGTCCGGGGTCAGACCCGAGCGGCCTGTAGCCCGACCTGGGACCCGTCCCGGTCAGGCCGCCGCGTTGAGGCCCCAGCAGCGTCCCGCGGGTGGCAAGAACAATGTCTTCGCGGATCGCAGCGGCAATGTGTATCGCCGGGATGCCAAGGGCAACTGGCAGCAGCGCCAGGGGGCGCAATGGCAAGCGGCAAGAAGCGGCGGGGCTCGGCCCGCGGCAACGCATCGGGCTAGTTTCCAACCCAACCAACTGAACCGGGACTTTGCCGCCCGGCAGCGAGGCCAGATGCGCACCCAGAACTTCCAGCGCGCCAGTGCAGGGACGCATTTTGGAGGTGGTGGGGGCGGCGCTTTCCGGGGTCACGGGGGTGGTGGTCCGCGTGGCGGTGGCAGTGGCTTCAGTCGACCCTCCGGTGGCGGTGGTCCTCGTGGTGGTGGGGGCGGTCCGCGCGGCGGAGGTGGTGGTGGACCTCGTGGAGGCGGAGGCGGAGGCGGAGGAGGCGGCCGCGGCGGTCGACGCTAGGTTTGTATATAAGACTGAAAGGAGACATCCATTTAGGAGAAAAGCTTATGATTAAAACGATGGTATCTGTATGGAGGAAGACTGTATTGTGCATCGGCATCGCGGTAATGCTGACTACGATCACTTTCACCGGCACTTGGGGCGCCACCGAACCCAAGGAGGCCACGGAAGTCACCCAGAAGGCCAATGCCCAGGTACTGAAGAAACTACCCTTCACTAATAAGCAGGATTTCGAAGACGCCAAGCGCGGTTTTATTGCACCGCTGCCCAATAAAGGTGTCATCAAGAATGATAAGGGCCAGATTGTCTGGGATTTAACCCGCTTTGCTTTCATCAAACAGGACGCCCCGGCCCCGGACACGGTAAACCCAAGCCTGTGGCGTCAATCCCAGCTGGTTATTCAAGGCGGCCTCTACAAGGTGGTGGACGGCCTGTACCAGGTGCGCACCGCGGACCTCTCCAACCTCACCATTATCGAGGGCAAAGATGGCCTCATAGTGGTCGACCCCCTCATTTCCGCGGAGACGGCCAAGGCGGCCCTGGATTTCTACTATCAGCACCGGCCTAAGAAGCCGGTGGTGGCGGTGATCTACTCACACAGCCATGTGGATCATTACGGCGGCGTCCGGGGCGTAGTATCCGAAAATGACGTCAAGGCCGGCAAAGTAAAAATCTATGCTCCGGAAGGTTTCCTGGAAGCCGCGGTGGCCGAAAATGTCTTGGCGGGCAATGCCATGAGCCGCCGGGCCAGCTATATGTACGGCAACCTCCTGCCACCCGGACCCAAAGGGCAAGTGGGAGCCGGTCTGGGGGTGACCACCTCAACAGGCACCGTAACTCTTATTCCCCCCACTCACATCATTACCAAAACCGGGCAGAAGGAGAACATCGCCGGCCTGGACTTTGAGTTCCTCATGGCCCCGGACAGCGAGGCCCCCTCGGAGATGCACTGGTACATCGAGCAACTCAAGGCCGTTACCGCAGCGGAGAACTGCTGCCACACCCTGCACAACACCTACTCTCTCAGGGGCGCCAAGATCCGGGATCCCCTGGCCTGGTCGAAATATCTGGACAAGACCATGGCCATGTGGGGCGACAAGACCGAGGTCATGTACGGCATGCACCATTGGCCGGTATGGGGTAAAGACCGGGTTCGCGAGATGTTAAGTAAAGCCCGGGACGGCTATCGTTACATCAACGATCAAACCCTAAGGCTGGCCAATCAAGGCTATAACGCGGTGGAAATTGCCGAATTGATCGAGCTTCCTGAGGAGTTGGCCCAGCATTGGGCTCTCCGGGGCTATTACGGCAGCATGAACCACAATGTCAAAGCCACTTATGTCAAGTATCTGGGCTGGTTCGACGGCAATCCCGCCAACCTCCATGTGTTGCCTCCGGAAGAGGCCAGCAAGAAGTACGTGGAGTTAATGGGCGGCGCCGACGCAGCCCTTAAAAAGGCCAAAGCAGCTTATGCCAAAGGCGAGTATCGCTGGGTGGCGGAAGTGGTGAACCACGTGGTCTTCGCCGACCCCAATAACAAAGCCGCCCGGGAGCTCCAGGCCGATGTGCTGGAGCAGCTGGGGTATCAGGCCGAATCGGGTCCGTGGCGCAACTTCTATCTTACTGGCGCCAAGGAGCTGCGGGAAGGTGTCAAAAAGTTGCCGGCTCCTTCTACCGCCAGCCCCGATACTGTAAAGGCTATGAGCCTGGATCTGTTCTTCGACTATCTAGGCGTACGCTTAAACGGTCCCAAGGCTGCGGGCAAGAAGATCACCCTCAACCTGGATTTCCCTGACACCAAAGAAAAATATGTCCTGGCCGTGAGGAATGGCGCCCTAAGCCACAGACCCGATACCCAGGCCAAGGACGCGGACGCCACTGTCACCATGACCCGGGCGGCGCTGAATCAGATCGTTTTGGGGGAGACCAGCCTGGACAAAGAAATCAGCTCCGGCAACGTCAAGGTGCAAGGGCAAAAGGAAGCGCTAAGCCAGTTCCTGGCCTTGCTGGACAAGTTCGAATTCTGGTTCAACATCGTAACCCCCTAGCATGGAAAGAAAAAGCTCCAGGCCGCGCCCGGATTTGCCAACGGGCGCGGCCTGCCTTGTGCTGATTCTCGAATAGAAGGAATAAAATGAGGAAGAACCCATGGTGCAATCTAAGAAATGGGCCCAAACGTTTCGCCTCTCCGTCATCGTGCTGGCAGTCACGCTGGCCATTGCACCCGCCGTCCTGGCCCAGGCTGCTGAGACGGGCGGCAGCACAAGCGAGAGCCCTGAGGTGGCCCCCCAAGAGCAGGGGCAAAACCTGGGGGAATTGGGAAAGCAGCTCAACAACCCCATCAGTTCGGTGTGGAACATCACCACCCAGAGCAATATGTATTTCTACAAAGGCGACTTGAGCTCCGCCTATCGCGGCCAGTTCGTCTTTAACTTTCAGCCGGTGCTCCCCATTCCCCTGACCGAAAACTGGACGTTGATACCCCGCCCGGTGATTCCCATACTGTCGAATCCTTATATCAGGAGGGCGAATCCGGCTACCGGCTCCCTGGAGTGGAGCCGCACCGGCAGCTTCGGGGACGCCGCCCTGGTCACCTTGTTGTCCCCCAATATCCCCGGATTAATCCTGGGCTTCGGGCCCACTTTCATTTTCCCCACCGCGCCCACCTATGATTTAGGCCAGGGCAAGTTCCAGATGGGTCCGTCAGGGGTGCTGGGGTTTATCAGTAAAAATTGGGTGGGGGGGGTCTTTCCCCAGCACTGGTGGTCCGTGGCGGGAACCAGCGCCACCCCGGTGACCAGCCAGACGAATATCCAGTACTTTCTCTTCCGCATGCTGCCCGGGGCCTGGCAGGTGGGATTTACGCCCAACATCCTCATCAACTGGCGGGCCGACGGCAGAAACCAAATCACTTTTCCCCTCGGTCTGGGCGTGGGCCGGACCTTCAAGCTCGGCGGCGTGCCCATCCAGTCCACCCTGGAGTTCCAGTGGATGCCCGTTCATCCGGAAGATTTCGGGCAGCGCTTCAATATCCGCTTCGTTTTCAAGCCGGTGCTGCCCAGTCTCATCAAGAAGCCGCTGTTTGAATAATTGATAAAAGTTGCAAGTCCTTGGATAAATTGACGACAGCTAGCCAGGCGCTGTGTGCTGAGGCGAAAAAGCAGGGGTGGGTCATTATCTCCATGAAGCAGGATTGGAAAAAATTTTCTCCTGGGAGCAATAAACTATTTCAAGGGAGGGAATGTATGCCGCGGCCACAAAAAACAATTTTCGTCCGGGTCATGGTGGGCCTGGTCCTGCTGTTGGCGGCCGCCCCGGCCCTGGCCCAGCAGGCCGTGAAACCGGCACCTTTTAAACCGGAGGTCACCGGTGAGCCGGGTGCGCCCAGCACCACCACCACCATCAGCGGTGAGCAGCTGCCGCCGCAGAAGTTCGGCGGGGAGATCAAGGACACGGCCCAGCAATCCAAGCCCTACTGGCCGATGCGCGTCGTGCCGCCCAAGGGTGCGCCCAACGTGCTCCTGATCATGACCGACGATTCTGGCTACGGCGTGCCCAGCACCTTCGGGGGGGTGATTGCCACCCCGGCGCTGGACCGCATCGCCAAGGCCGGTCTGCGCTACACCAACTTCCATTCCACCGCCCTGTGCTCCCCCACCCGGGCGGCCCTGATCACCGGGCGCAACCATCACTCGGTGGGCTTCGGCGTGGTTTCCGAGCAGGCCACCGGCTATCCCGGCTACGACAGCATCATCACCAAGGACAAGGCCACCATCGGCAAGATCCTCAAGGACAACGGCTATCACACCTCGTGGTTCGGCAAGAACCATAACACGCCGGCCTTCCAGGCCTCCGCAGCCGGACCCTTCGACCAGTGGCCCATGGGCATGGGTTTCGACTACTTCTATGGCTTCATGGGCGGCGACACCAACCAGTGGCAGCCCGCCAATTTGGCCCGCAACACCACGTATATCGATCCCTTCCTGGACAACCCCAACTTCAACCTCATCACCGCCATGGCCGACGAGGCCATCGCCTACATGCACCGCATGAATACCCTGACGCCGGATCAACCATGGTTCATCTATTACGTCCCCGGCGGCACCCACGCCCCGCACCACCCCACCAAGGAGTGGGTCGAGAAGATCGGCCAGATGAAGCTCTTTGACCAGGGCTGGAACAAGCTCCGGGAGCAGATCTTCGAAAACCAGAAGAAGCTGGGCGTCATCCCGGCCAACGCCAAGCTTACCCCCTGGCCCAAGGACCTGCTCAAGGAGTGGGACCAGCTCACGGCTGACGAGAAGAAGATGTTCATTCGCCAGGTGGACGTCTTCGCGGCGTATGTCGCCTATACCGACCACGAGATCGGCCGGGTGATCCAGGCCGTGGAGGACCTGGGCAAGCTGGACAACACCCTGATCATCTATATCAACGGCGACAACGGCACCAGCGCCGAGGGCACGCTCGTCGGCACGCCCAACGCAGTGGCCATGTTCAACAGCGTCAATGTGCCGGTGGAAGACCAGCTCAAGTATTTCTACGACGTCTGGGGCACGGACAAGACCTACAACCACATGGCCGTGGGCTGGGCCTGGGCCTTCGACACGCCGTTTCCCTGGACCAAACAGATCGTCTCCCACTTCGGCGGCACTAAGCAGGGTATGGCCATCGCCTGGCCCCAGGTGATCAAAGACGCCGGCGGTATCCGCACCGCGGGCCGCAACGTCTTCACCTGGCCCCGGCCCCTCACCGGCACGCCCAACGGCGATGCGCCCAGCCTCCTCAACGCCTCTTATAACTTCAAGGCCGAAGTGGAGGTCCCCCAGGGCGGTGCCGAAGGCATGCTCATCACCCAAGGCGGGCGCTTCGGGGGCTACGGCTTCTACGTGCTCAAGGGCAAACCGGTCTTCCTGTGGAACCTGGTGGACCTGAAGCGTGTCCGCTGGGAAGGCCCCGAGGAGCTCTCTCCCGGCAAGCATACCCTGGATTTCGACTTCAAGTATGACGTACTAGGCATGGCCACCTTGGCCTATGGCAGCATAAGCGGCATTGGCCGCTCCGGCACGGGCGTGCTCAAGGTGGACGGTAAGGAAGTGGCCGCGTAGAAGATGGAGCGCACCCTGCCCTTCATCTTGGAGTGGGATGAGAACCTGGATGTCGGCTCCGACACCGGCACCCCGGTGGACGACAAGGACTACCAGGTGCCCTTCAAGTTCACCGGCAAGCTCGGCAAGGTGACACTCACCATCGACCGGCCGAAGCTGACACCGGAAGACGAGAAGAAGCTGATGGAGGCTCAGCGGCAAAAAGGCATCGCCGAGTAAAACAGAGCTACCAACGGGCACCCCCGCCGTGGCGTGCCATTATATCAAAGGAGGGAAGTGTATGAAAAAAACGGTGTGCTAGGCAAGATGGTTCTTCCTGGAGTCGCTGCCATCGGCCAGATGGAGGACGGAGCCGAGTTGTTCATACAGGGTGAAGCCATCGACCTGAAGAATAAGTAAAGATCAGGAAACTGCCGGGGCGCCCCTCCTGGGACGCCCCCCATCAAAAGGGAGAAAGAACCAATCGGGAAGGGGGAATTATGGGGAGAGTAGAGACTGTCATGGCCGCTATCCTGGTGCTCTCTCTGTGCACCGGGGCTTACTGCCAAGATCGAGCTGACCCCGGCAGGGAACAACCAGAAGCAGCCCAGGCGAAGGCAAACACCGCCCAAGAAGAGGACCGACTCCCCATCCATAAAGAGGGCTGGCAATTTTTTCTGGCCCCCTATCTATGGGTTCCAGGGGCACATCTTAACCTCAGCCACCAGGGAAGATTTAGTGGTACCACGGTGGGAGATGTCCCCTGGTATGATATGGTGCCCCTGCTGTTCAGTAAAGTCATGGGGGGTATGGGCCGGGTGGAGATCTGGTACGGCAAGTGGGGAATCTTTTCAGACACCAACTTCATCTATCTCGGCGACTCCGTGAGCGCCAGCGGAGCCAGGAATTTAGAACTGAACGCTAAGGGAGCACCGGCACCCACTCCGGTGCGTCTGCAACTCTCTGGCGACCTGAAGGTTTGGTCTCGGCTCTTATGGCAGGATGTGGGGGTACGCTACTTGGTGGGGACCGTACCTTTCCATGCCGGCAAGGCACTGCCCGTCATGTCCTGTGAGCTCTTGGGCGGTCTCCGTTATACCTACTATAATCAGGACATCAGACTGGGCCTCAATGCCACCCTGACCGGTCCCTTGGGTCAGGAGAGTATCGGACGGGGTGGCTCTTATTTCAGTTCCCTCCGGTTGTCGATTTTTGAACCCTTTGTGGGTATGCGGTTCGGCCTGTGGTTTACCCAGAAGCTCAATCTCCTGTTAAAAGCCGACTGCGGTGGTTTCGGCTTTGTCGCCCACAATCACGTGGACAGCGTTCTTGAGGCCTTGGTGGGTTACCAGGTGCATAAAAACATCCGTATTTATGGCGGATACCGTGGCCGTTATGGTTCGGTAGCCGGGGAGTCCAAGGCTATTTCAGTCCATGGCTGGTTTCATGGCCCTATGTTGGGATCGGTTTTCAGTTTTTAGGGTCGATTTATATCGGTTTTTGATCCCAACCCCTCAGCAACTGAGTGCAGCCCTTTTTTCTGGCACCCTGTTTTTCAAGCAGAATCTCCATGATATGAATATGCACAATTTTGACTTGTTACGAAAGGAGAAGCAGATGCGCATTAAGAAAGTTTTGCCTAAGGGAAGCTTAAAGGGCTCGTCGATGCTGGTGATAGCCGTAGCTTTGATAACCACCTGGGGCACCGGAGCGGCGATAGCTGCCAGTGCAAGCGAGATCGATCGTAATGCTACCCAAGCGCTGTATAAACTTTATAATACCACCCCTGGCGCAAAGGCTCTGGGCGACGAAGCCAAGGCCATCCTGATATTCCCGAGCATTGTCAAGGGGGGCTTTATAGTAGCGGGGCAATTTGGGGATGGGGCGTTGCGTCAAAGGGGCAGGACTGTGGGCTATTATCGGTCGGTAGCAGCCTCATATGGGTTCCAGGCAGGGGTCCAGTCATTTGGCTACGTGTTGTTCTTCATGGACGAGGCATCGCTGGAATATCTGGATAAAAGCGATGGCTGGGAACTTGGGTCAGGGCCAAGTCTTGTCGTCTTGGACAAGGGCTTCGGCAAGAACTTGTCAACGACTACCATGAAGAAAAGGGTTTACGCTTTTATCTTCAATCAGAAAGGTCTAATGGGCGGTATCGGTATCCAAGGATCCAAAATCACCAAGATTAACCCGGGTAATTAAGCAAGTATCAAGTTTCCAAAACCAACATGTCAGCTCGCCTGGGGGCAGGTCAGGTTCAAGCATCGCCATCAGGTATGAGTATCAGGACAGCTAACCAGTGCTTCGGCGGCGGCCTAAGGTCCTTTTATCGACGACAAGGGCGGCAAGCCCATCGGCATCAACCCGTTCATCGGTAAGCGCCCTGGGGCCGCGTTTGGGAACTTTAAGGGCGCCGGGAAATGCTGGAGTATACAGGGGCAAGCCCCGGGGTGGGGCTGATGGTGTTGGTGCTACCTAACGATGCCAAGCGCGAATACGCCTACGGACCGCCCGGGGGTCTGCCGGGCACCAAGGTGGGCACGTTCTCCCAGGCGTTGGAGGACGAAGCCCAAAAGTGCGGCTGGGTGGTCATTCTCCTGGGAAGGGATTGGTAGAGAATCTTTGCCTGGGAGTGAGATGGCAACAGAAGAGAATGAAGAATGGTTGATTTGAATAATCATCCGGTGGTATTGGTCATGGCGATTGCCGTTATTGCACCGCTGCTGGCAGAAATACCTATAGGTTTTCGACTCCCGACCGTGATGCTGGAGATGGTGCTCGGGATCGTGGTCGGCCCGCAGGTACTTGGGCTTGTTCAGGGCGGTGGATTGCTGGGGTGGATGGGGACGACGTTTGGCCTGGGAGCGCTATTCTTTAACGCCGGCCTGGAGCTTGACCTGAGACGCGTTCGTGGGCGCCCCCTGTCGCTGGCGGCGTGTGGTTGGCTCCTTTCATTGGCGTTGGGGCTTACTGCTGCCGGGTTCCTATATAAGTTGTCTTTAATCCATTCTCCGCTAATTGTCGCAATGGCGCTGACCACGACCGCCATCGGGACGATTCTGCCCATTTTGCGGGATGGCGGTGAACTCGGGAGTGAGTTTGGACGTTTCACCCTCGCAGCCGGCGCCATGGGAGAGTTCGGTCCTATTGTCGTGGTTTCCTTGTTTCTTACTCCTGGACAGGGCTCCTGGCTGCAGATTGGATCCATGCTTGGCTTAGTTGTAATAACGTTCTTGGCGGCACTCGCCGTCTTGAGTGTCAAGTCGCCTAAGGTTTTGGAGTTGCTAAACCGCACCATGTATTCAAGTACTCAATTACCGGTGCGTTTGTCCATTCTGCTTATTACTTTTCTTTTCGTCCTATCGGAAACCCTCGGTATTGAAGCCGTGCTCGGAGCCTTTGCGGCGGGGATGATTTTTAGGGTGGCGACCAGGGGAGAAGGGAGCAAGCTGATGTACGAGAAAATGGATGCCGTCTGCTTTGGTTTTATGGTGCCCTTCTTCTTTGTAACGAGCGGGATCAACTTCGATCTGGGAGCACTCTGGCATAGCGCCCAAGCTATGCTGCTGATACCGGTATTTCTGATCTTACTCCTCGTGGTGCGCGGCGCTCCCGTCTTTCTCTATCGCCACGATCTCGCCAAAGGAGAGCGACTCTCCTTCGCGCTATATACCGCCACGGCACTGCCGATGGTGGTAGCTATTACCCATATCGGGGTTCAGATCGGTCAAATGCAAAGCGACATTTCAGCCGCCATGGTGGGCGCGGCCATGCTCTCTGTTTTACTGTTCCCGGCCATCGCGGGGAGCCTGCGAGCCAAAAGGGCTTAGGTCACAAGCCCTGGGACCAGCTCTGGGGAGCTATCTATCATGAAGTATGAGTAAAATCCCAAAAGTGTTGATTACTACCCTGACTATATAAAAAGCAGTATCATTTCCTACAGATTTACCTCACCCTAAGAGGGCAAACGTCTGCCTGGAGTCAAGCTGCCAAAATGGGATCCTTTTTGTCTAATCAAAAACCAAGCTGATAGGGCCAGAGTTTCGCTTATACTAATTTGACATCAAACATAGAGTAATGATATACTGGGCAGGGGCTGAAAAAATGCGTAAACCTGCCCAGATCGAATCCTGGTTGACGCCAGAAGAATTGTTGTCTTGGCTAAAAGAAGCTCCCACGATTGAGGCATACCAGAAAAGGCTGGCGGTCTGGTTAACTTATATCGGACCTTTCCATGCCCAGGAAGTTGCCAAAATGTTGGGGGTTTCGAAACAGGCCGTTTGGCTTTGGCTGGGGCAATATAATAAGCATGGTCCCGACGCTCTCGGCCGTAAGGGACGAGGGGGGCGCCGTCGGTCCTTGATCTCTTGGGAGGAAGAAGAAGCATTACTTAAGTCCTTGGAAAACCGTGCCGTTGAAGGGCAGCTACTTACCGCCAAGCAACTGCTTCCCGAAGTCTCCCAGACAGTGGGCCGGGAGGTTTCCCTGGGATATGTCTATGCCCTCCTAAAGCGACACCGGTGGCGAAAACTGGGACCTCGCCCGCGTCACGTCAAGGCGAAGCGCGAGATCCAAGAAGAATGTAAAAAAAACTACCCGGCCTCATCAGAGAAGAAGTAGCGGCGGCTCCGCCAGGCCTGCCGATACGCCTCTTGTTCCAGGATGAAGGTCGCTTCGGACGCATCAGTGATTTGAGGCGATGTTGGGGACCACTGCCATCTCGTCCAATAGTGGGACATCAAGTGATCCGGGAATACGTCTATGCCATGACTGCGGTCAGCCCCAAGGATGGACGCCTTACTTCCCTCATCATGCCCTGGGTCGATACGGAAACCATGTCAATTTTTCTGGCTCATACCGAGGGAACCTTTGCGGGCGACTTCTGTTTAATGCTGCTTGATGGGGCAGGATGGCATCGTGCCAGGGAATTGCGTGTGCCCGCAACCATAAAGCTTATCCCTCTCCCGCCTTATAGCCCGGAATTAAACCCGGTGGAACATATCTGGGAATATCTGCGGGAGAATTCCTTTAAAAATTTCTCCCTGAATTCCCTGGAAAAGGTCGTTTATATTCTTGCAGACGGTTGAAGCTTCTTATCCCAACAACCGGAAATCGTGCGCTCCATGACAAACATTGATTGGCTTAATACTCTATGTTTGACGTGTAATTAGTATTAATTACTTGATATCATTGGCGCGCCTGGCAGGATTCGAACCTGCGACCCTCGGATTAGAAGTCCGATGCTCTATCCGACTGAGCTACAGGCGCATAGGGAAGGAGCTGGTTTCATGCCGGTGGCAGCCATTATACGAAAATTAAGGGAATCTGCCAACCGCCAATGATGACTGCCCCGTAGGGCAGGGCAAGGCTCTACCCTACCCCCCACGCCATACGCCATGGCCTTGATAAATCCGGTTAAAAAACATAACCTAAAATTACTCAGGGGTTCTTTGCCCCTTACGTATGTACCGGAGGAACAATGGCCAGTCTGCTCGATCTTTTTTCCCGGAAAAAAGTCTGTACTCTGCTCACCAATGTGGAGGGAGCAGTGGTGGAGAAATATGAACATTTTAAAGATTTTTTGGACTGCAACAAGGAGTCCTTAAACCTCATTGCCACATTGGAACAGCTCTATTATGGCGGCGGGCCGGTCAACCTGGCGGCGGTCAAGGAGAAATTTACCACTCTATTGACTGCCACCCGCAACCTAGTGGGGGCCCTGAACGGCCTGTCCGAAGGCAAATATCCCGGCCTCCTGGCTGTGGTGGACCGGGTGGCGGCTGAGGCCGAAGTTCTCTGGAGGACCGCGGCGCCTCGGGAGGATGTCCCCCTGGTCCTGCTCCTGGAGGCCATCACCCCGGACATGATACCGGTGGCAGGCGGTAAGGCCACCAACCTGGCCACGGTCAAGAATACCCTGGAGGCGCCCACCCCGCCGGGCTTTGTGATTACTGCCCGGGGGGCGTTCCTCTTCATCGCGGAAAACCGACTGCAGGATGTTATTGAAACCACCCTGGCCGGGTTTTCTCCCGAATCCCCGGCGGCCATGGAGGCCTCCAGCGCCGCGTTGCAAAACCGCCTTCGCCAGGCCACTATCCCGACGGTCCTGGCCGACGAGATTTTTCGGGCCTACGAAGCCATGACCGCAGCAGGGGGTGAGGTACGCCTGGCCATGCGCAGCAGTGCGGTGGGGGAGGATACCGCGGCCTCTTTTGCCGGGCAGTATACTACCGTTTTGAACGTGGGACGGGAAGGACTGCTGGAGGCCTATAAAGAGGTGCTGGCCAGTAAATACAATCCCTGGGCCATAGCCTACCGACTGCGCTATGGTTTAAGCGACCAGGAAACGCCCATGTGTGTAGCGGGGATCGTCATGGTGGAGGCTGCGGCCAGTGGGGTCCTATATACAAGGGACCCGGGTCGGCCTGATTCCGGCCAGCTCAAGATTACCTCCCTATGGGGTTTGGGGGAGCAACTTGTGGGTGGTCAAGCCGCACCTGACGTTTTCTGGGTGGACCGGCAGACCGGGGAGATCAGGGAACGGCGGATTAATCGCAAACCCTGGCGCTTGGTGAACCTTCCCCAGGGTGGAACCCGGCTGGAACCGGTCTCCGACACTGACCAAGACCGCTCGTGCTTGAATGATGCCACCATTCAGACCCTGGCAGACTGGGGGCTGAAATTTGAAACCCACTTTGGCGGCCCCCAGGATGTGGAATGGGCCGTGGATGATCAAGGGCGGCTGTTCTTCCTGCAGTCCCGGCCCCTGGGGATCTCGGACCCCCGTCGGCAGCAGTTGGAGGAGCGCCGTGTCTTCACCGGTTACCCGCTGCGGCTCCAGGGTGGGGTTCCCGCGGCCCCGGGAGCGACCGTGGGCCGGGTTTTCTCGGCCACCGGTCCGAACCGGACAGAGCCCCCCGCGGACGCCATTCTGGTTACCCGCACCGCCACGCCGGATTACGCCGCCTTCATCGGCCAGGTGCGGGGCATCATTGCCGAAGTGGGGAGCACCGCCAGCCACCTGGCCTCAGTCGCCCGGGAGTTTGGGGTACCGGCCCTGTTTAACGCGACGGGCGCCCTGTCCACTTTGACCGATGGAGAGGAGATCACCCTGGTGGCAGATACCGCCACCGTCTATGGGGGAAAAATCCCCGAGGTGGAGGCGGCCAGCCACAGCCCCCGGAAATTCATTGTGGACAGTCCAGCCCACCGGCGGCTACGAACCCTTCTGGACCTGGCCGCGCCTCTGAATCTGACTGATACCCAGTCCCGAGATTTTTCCCCCGCCGGCTGTCAGACCCTGCATGACGTCATTCGTTTTGCCCATGAAACATCCATGCGGGAAATGTTCGCCCTGTCCAGCCAGCCCGAACGCGGCCTCATCACGAGCCGGCTGCAATCCAACATTCCTTTGTCCCTCTACCTCATCGACTTGGGCGGGGGGCTACGGTTCGGGGTCACCACCTGCGACCAGATCACCGTGGACCACTTGGAGTCCATTCCCCTGAAGGCCTTGTGGCGGGGTTTCACCCATCCCGGCATCACTTGGAAGGGGGCCATAAATTTTGACTTACGCAACTTCATGACCCTCATGGCCCAAGGCGCCACCCGAGAAGCCGCGGGGGGACAACCGGGAGGAGACAGTTATGCCCTGATCTCCCAGGAATACCTAAACCTTAGTGCCAAGTTCGGCTACCACTTCGCCAACCTGGACGCACTGGTTACCGCCACCCCGGACCAGAACCATGTCACCCTACAGTTTTCCGGAGGTGTGGGAACGGTTTATGGTCGCTCTCTGCGTCTGGCCTTCCTGGCCAATGTTCTGACGCGTCTGGGTTACCAGGTGACCGTTACCGGAGACATACTGGAGGGCTCCCTCCATGGTCTGGAGGCAACGACCCTGGGAGAGGTCCTGGACCAGACCGGCCGCCTGTTGGCCTCCAGTCGGTTACTGGATATGGCCATCAACGATAAAGCGGATGTGGAACGCCTGACGGAAAGTTTCTTTGCCGGTAACTATAATTTCCTCAGCCAGTCCCCGGAAGAGCGATTGCCCGATTATTATATCCATGATGGCGATTGGCGGCTGGTGGGCGAGAATGACACAAGCATCATCTTCCAGGATGGTACTACCTACCGTAGCACTCTGGGATCGGGTTTGGCCACGGTCATGGGTAAGGTAATGGGCCATAAGTACCTGGAGTTTCTTGACTCCATCGGGGCATATTTTTATTTTCCGCTGGCCATTGCCAAAGAGAGCTATGTGGAGAATGGTCGGCTGACGGTGCAGGTGCAGTTGGTGGAAGGCAAGATCGATCAGGCCGGGGGCCTGGCCTTCGGAATTCGCAACGTGGGTAATTATTTCGTCCTGCGAATCAACGCCCTGGAAGGGAACCTGATGCTGTTCGAATTCGTGAACAACCGGCGCCATGAGCGGGCAAAGGCCCCGCTCCTTTTGGAAAGAGACCGTTGGTATGAAATCGAGGTGGAGGTTACTCACCGGAGGATTAAGGGGTCCGTGGACGGAGAGCTCCTCATCGATTACGAGGCCGAGCGGCCCCTGGACGGTTATGTGGGGCTGTGGACCAAGGCTGATTCCGTCACCAGATTTGCCCGCCTGCAGATGGAAACTGCAGTGGGTGAGCGGCAATTTTCCTAGCAACCGCGCCATGCAGCCTGTCTACCGCAACCCGCGCTATCCGGCCCCTTTCAAGGCGGATACCGCTGCCTGGAGAAATTGTTGGACTTGCTGTTTATGGGCTTCGTCCCGGTAGAGGTGGCGGGGCCAGAAGAAACCCTTGAGGCCGTCGCCCCGGCGGCGGGGCGCCACGTGTACGTGCAGGTGGGGAATGGACTGGCTGACGCGGTTGTTTATGGCCACAAAACTCCCCTGGGCCTCCATACCCGCCTCCACCGCCCGGGCCAGAAGCTGGACCCGGATAAAGAGAGGCCCCACCAGGGCGGCGGGCACCTCGGCCAGGGTGGCGTAATGGGTTTTCGGGATGAGCAAGCAATGCCCCGGAAAGAGGGGACGGTGGTCAAGGAAGGCCAGGCTGATTTCGTCTTCCAGGACAATGGCGGCCTCCAATTCCCCTCCAATGATCCGGCAGAATTTGCATTCCGGCATGGCCACCTCCGATGGTTGACAGGCTTATTCGGCATTGTATCATGCCACCGAGCGGGCCAAAGACGGAAAAATGCGCCTCCAGCTGTTTCAACCCTATTGGCTTAGGATAGGATGCCAGCGCTCCTCAGTTTTCGATGACACCTTTGGAAAAAAGCGGTTGGGGAAAGGGGGGGAGACTCGTTCCCCCGGATCCATTCCCTGACTTGCTGGGCAAGAGCCACAAAAAACTGGTGTCGCAATAACACAAGGGCAAAAAGGCGGGGAGAATCCCCCCCCCGCCCTTGGCTCAGACCGGTTTCTGGTGAAACGGCCGTCAGGAAAGAATCCGATGCTGGTGGGAATACCGGGGGTTGTCCAGGACCAGTTGCTTACCTCGGCGGTTCTTGATGTTGATGGCCAGTGGTCCCAGGAGGTTGGCAGTCATATCCTGGGGACGGCCTTTGGGGATGGTGATGATGACGAAGATCTGCAGGTCTTGCGGATCTTCGGCCCCCAGCTCCGCCAGGGAGCCGTTCAGGCGCCCAACCTGATAGTCGCTCATGACGTACGAGGGGTCCGTGACGGCAAAGGCCAGATCGGGATTGTCCAGGCACTGGAACCACAGGAAAGGCGACCCTTTCTTGTGTTCAATGAGGACGAAGCGGTGATATTCCGGGAACCCCAGTAACCCCTGGGCCAGAAAAATGATTTGGTCTTCCTGCACTTCGATGGCGCCGAAATGCTTGGTTTCCAACCGCACCTTGCCGACGGCGGGCGCATTATTGCTTTTGGTTGCCATCATTCCTTCCGCCTCCAAATTTCGGCCACTTCATTGAGGTCTCCAGTCTCCACACTGGCAGCCTGAAGATTTTCCTCCATGATTTTAAGAAAAATCTCTTCGCGATGGACGGCGATCTCTAGGGGGGCCTCGATGCCGATACGGACCTGTTTCCCCTTGATATCAATAATTTTTACCTGTATCTGGTCGCCGATCCGAATCCCTTCGCCGATCTTTCGGGTAAATATAAGCACGGTTACCTTCCTTGGCTGCTACCTTTTCGCCTGGATTCCTTAACTCATGTAATCCAACAGACTTAAATTCAGCACCTGGGTGGAGGAGTACAAGGCGGCCTCGTAGGCCGTCTGAACGAGATTCAAATCAGTGGTGGCAGTGATCAGGTCGGTGTCTGCCACTGCAGAAAGCCCCGCAGTCAGCCGGTCTTTCAGGCTGGCGTAGGCATTCTGTTTGTAGGTCACCCGCTGGCTGCGGGCGCCGAAATCGCCTTGATACTGCAGGATGTTGCTGTTGACCGCCTCGAGGTCCTCAAGGCACTGGCTAACTGTAGCTTGGTCGTTATTCTCCAGGGCAGTTTGAAGATTGTAGAGGACCTGGAAGATGTCCACCCCCCCGGAGCTGCCGCCCACTACGTCCCGACCGACGCTGTTGATGGCCAGGCGGTTGGTCTTGCTGACGGCCACCTCCACAGTGTTGTCATCACCCTGATAGGTCACCGGGCTTACCTGAACGACGATGCGGTCGCCCACGGCCAGGTCCCCGGCGCCAGCAAAGGCAAGGGTGACGCCGCGATCCACCCCGTCATTCCCCCAAATGGCCTGGGCGGCGCCGGTGGTGAACTCGGCAGACCACGTTTGGCCGCCATCATCAGAAACCCGGAACCGGGCAGTACCCACAGCCCCGCCTGAAGTGACTTCCGCCAGATAGGTCCGGGCCGTGGTGTCGGTATAGGTACCCCCCGAAGTGGCGGTGCCGGTGAAGGAGGAGGTCGCGGTCTGGCTCAGGGCCGCGGCTTGGACGGCCAGATTACCCCAAACGAAAGGCGGTGTGTCAGTTTTATAGCCGCTGAGCAAGTATTGGCCGTTGATGTCCACATTCCCCTCCTGGACAACTTCCTCCAAAATGTTCCTCACCTGCTTGGCGGCGGCAGCCCGGTTGTCGGCGTCATAGGTCCCGGTGGCCATCTGTTCGGCCAGGGTCATGGCCTCCTTTAAAATATCACCGATATTCTGTAATGTGGCTTCACTGTTAGTCAGCCAACTTTCGGCAGTCTGGAGATTCCGCTGATACTGATCGATAAGATCGATATTATTCTGATACCCCATGGCTCTCTGCACGTCCAGGGGATTCTGGTAGATGGCGTTGTACTTTTTCCCGGAAGAGATGCTTTCGTTGATCTGCTGCATCTCCACAGCCAGCCGCTGTAAGTCTCGGACGACACTGTTATACATGGTGGGCAGGGTCACGCGCATCGTATTCTCACCGCCTTAAGTTTTCATAGACAGAAGAGTTTGATACAGTTCATCCGCCGTAGTGATTAGCTTGGAGGCGGCTTGAAAGGCCCGCTGATATTTGATCAAGGCGGCCAACTCTTCGTCTAGAGAAACTCCGGAGACCGAGTCTCGCATCTGGGTTAACTGATCCACCACATTGGCGAGGAACTCTGCCTGCTGAGAAGCATTCTCGGTATCCAGGCCGATCTCCCCCACCAAGTCCTGATAAGCCTCACTAAAAGTCATTCCTCCCGGCCCGACGGCCTGATTCTCCAGGTCGGCCATATCCAGAGCGGCGCTGTTATCCCCCCGGGGGTGGTTGCCGTGGATGTCAATGTGGCCGGTGGCGACTTTGTCGGGGTCAGCGCTCAGGGCCTCATTGACTCCCAGGGTATAGGCAAAGTCGTCGCTATTGCGGGTTTGACTGGTAAAGAAGGTATTGATTCCCAAGGCTGCCACGACGTTAGAAGTGTCATTCCCAAACCCGAAACTGTGGGAGTTCAATCCCGTCAGGGTGAGACGGCCGTCAGAAGTAATGTCAGCGTCCACATACCCAGGCAAGGCGGCGTCGATGGCATCTCTGAGATCCTCAAGGGTCATGCCGACGGTGATGGTGATGGTGGCGCTGGCAACTGCCGTGCCAGTGCTGTCATCCACATAGAGGGTGAATTCTCCGCCCTCGTTGATCTTGTCGCCAAAGGGCAGAGCCGGGTTGTCCTTTAGGGCAGCAGTGGGATCACTGACTCCGTAGGTTCCGACGGTATTCGAATAATAGCTCAGCCCCACCCCCTGGCTCTGTACGCTGTTTACTTCCCAAATCAGGTCCTTAACCAACGCATTGAGACCACTCATGTAGGAGGGAATGCGGTCGTCGCGGATGTAGATATGCGCGCCGAGTTGGCCGCCGCTGACCCAATCGGTGACATCTTTAGTATAGCCGTTGGGGCCGTTCCACGTCACCTGGATGTCGTCGTTGGCATCTGTCTGAAAAGCCAGAGTCCAGGATTCTATTCCCGAAACCAGGGTGGCACCGCCCTCAAGCATAACATTGACAGAGCCGTCGCCCATCTCAAAATAGGAAATACCGACGAGCTTGGAGAGTTCATTCAAAGCCTGCTGGCGACTATCCCGCAGATCGTTGGCCGCATGGCCGCCGGCCTCGGCGGTCATGATTTCATTGTTCAAGTCAGCGATCTGGGCGGTCAGTTTGTTGATGGAATCGATGTCGGTTCTGATGGAGTTGACCAAATCCATGCGTTGCTGCATGAGTTCATTCGCCCGACTGTTGAAACTTTCCGCTATAAGTTGCCCATTTTGTAAAACCGACTGTCTCTCGGCGCTCCCGGTGGGGTTGTCCGCCAAGTCCTGCCAGGAATTCCAAAACTGGCTGAGCAGGTCGTTGATGTTATTATCTTCCGTCTCGTTGAAATACTCGGCAATTTTTTCCAGTTCGCTTTGCCGAGTGGCGTAGTCGGATTGGGAACCAATCTTTTGGTTCAGGCGCAGGGCGATGTACGGGTCAAAAAAACGCGAGATCCCGGCTACTTTGACACCGTTGCCCTGTTGTCCCCACGGCATATCCAATGCCGGGTTGGTGACCAACTCCACCTGCTGACGGGAGTACCCCTCGGTGTTGACGTTGGCGATATTGTGGCTGACGACCTCCACTCCGACCTGTTCGGCCAGAAGAGCCCGGGCGGCGATACTCAATATACTGCTAATTGACATGGCACCGCTCTCCTCATGAGGCTACCCATGCGGCCTCTTTTATTCTTATCGGCAGCTTAAACCTGACAGTTAAATCGCGAAGAAACTTTATCTTTGCTTATCAGACCCTTAGACTGGTACAGGGCCGGTCTGGACTTGGTGCCGGCGGCGATCTCCACAAATTCATTAATAATTTCAAGAGAATCATGAATATAGGCGCGATTTTGGTCATTGAGCCGGGCAATCTGTTGTACCTGCTCTGTCACCGTTTTCCGGTGACGCCGCAGCAGCCTTGGCAGCCAATCGGGTCCGGAGTCCTCCCCCCGGTCCCCGGTCAGACGGTTTAGACTGTCCAGCCGTTGTTTCCGGAGTGCCGAGAGGTTTTTCAAAATGCTCTCTTTGCGGATGGCCAGGGAAAATAGCTCTTCCGTGTCGGTGGTCCAAAGGGCCTTCTGTTCCAAGGTCAGACACTCCTGCAAACGGGCCATCTGGGTCGTCTCCTGCTCCAACAATGTCTGAAGCTGCTCTTTGTCCTTCGGTTCCGGCAGTTGGGTGCGGCTGTAAGATACCATGGATCGTCTCCCTCCGTGTTCAACTGGCCTGAAGCTGCGCCCCGATATCGCAGGGCTCTTCCGTCCGGGCACCTGCGTCGGTCTCCGGCGAGGCCTTCAACCCTTGGTGCGGCTGTGCCGGCAGCTGTTGATATTTAGGCTTCTGCACCGTCTCTCGGGTGAGCTGACGGTAGATCCAGCGACCCAGACCCAGACTGCCGCTGGCGGCCAAGTGGCGGGAAAATTCCTGATCAGCGATGGCCCAGTATTTTTCCGTGCGCTGGCCTCCGGCCAGTTCCCCCGAAAGCATCCCCTGTCGGAGCTGTTTAAGTAGGTGCGAAATGAACATCGCCTCACACTCCACAGACGCCTGGGCCACGGCCCGGGGATCATTCCGTTGGGCAGCCTGGCTGGCGGCTTGGAGTTGGTGAATCATTTTCTCCGGACCCGACTGGGTCTGGGGGTTCATCAGGTAGGGAGAGATCTGCATGGACACTTTCCTCAGATGACTTCGATTTCTGCCTGCAAGGCGCCAGCGGCCTTGATAGCCTGAAGGATGGCAATGAGGTCCCGGGGGGTGGCGCCCAAGGCGTTCAAGGCCTGCACCACCTGGCCGATGCTCACGCCTTCTGGCATCACCATCAGACGGTCACCCCCCTCCTTGACGGTGATGGAGGTATCAGGGACCACCTGGGTGGTGCCTTGGGCAAAGGGCATGGGCTGGGAGACCAGTTGCCTCTCCTTGACGTTGATCATCAGGTTCCCATGGGCAATGGCCACCGTGGCGATGCGAACCCCCGCTCCCATAACTACGGTGCCATTGCGTTCATCAATGATCACCTTGGCCACCGGATCGGGGGCAATCTCCAGATTTTCCAGTTTGGCCATCATGGCCACCACCTTATTCTGGAATTGGGGGGGCACATTGATCTTGATGGTGCCGGAATCCGGGCTTACAGCCACGGCCTTGCGAAATTCCCGGTTGATGGCCTGCACGATATGGTTGGCAGTGGAAAAATCGGGGTCATGCAGGGCCAGGACCATCTCCCCCGAGGCCCCCAGGGCCACGGGTATTTCCCGCTCCACCGAGGCCCCGGCGGCGATGCGCCCGGCCGTTGGGTGGTTTTTAGTAACGCCGCCTCCGGCATTGCCAGAGACCGCGAACCCTCCCACGGAGAGAGGCCCCTGGGCCAGGGCGTAGACCTGGTCATCCACCCCCTTGAGGGGGGTCAACAGGAGGGTGCCGCCCTGGAGACTTTTAGCGTCGCCGATGGAGGAGACCAGCACGTCGATCTTGGAGCCCACCCGGGCAAAGGCGGGCAGGTTGGCCGTCACCACCACCGCGGCGATATTCTTCAGTTTGACTTGGTCAGGGTTGGCGTGGACCCCCATGCGCTCCAACAGGTTGGCCATCTCCTGGGTGTTGAATTTGACGTTGTTGCCGTCGCCGCTGCCGTTGAGGCCCACCACCAAACCATTGCCGATGAGCTGATTGGACCGCACCCCTTTGAAAGCGGCCACATCCTTGAGGCGGGCGGCGGCAACTTGTTCCGCTCCCAGGGCCAGCAGACCGACGATGCTCAGGGAGATGGCCAGGACTGACCGAAGTTTTCCTGAAGAATGTGTCATGCTTCCTCCCTTATCCCGAGCGCCTCTCTCCGACATTCCCCTGGCAACTCCTTAAAACGGCCAGACGTGATCGAGGAGGCGGACAAACCATCCCTGCCGCTGCTTGTCGGAGATCACCCCGATACCACTGATTTCCATGCGGGCTTCGGCCACCTGGTTGGAGGCCACCTGGTTGTACTGGTTGATATCCTTGGGACGCACGATCCCGGAGACGGTCATGATTTGGGTTTCATTGTTGATCTTGATATTGCGGTGGCCCTTGACCACCAGGTTGCCGTTGGGCAGCACCTGGATGACCTGGGCCGGCAGATAGGCGGTGACGGTGTTCTGGCGCTCGGTCTTGCCCTCTCCCTTCATATTCAGTCCCACGCCGGTCTCCAAAACCGTATCGGCTACGGCTTCGCTGTCGCTGAAGCTATTAAGCGGTTTGGTGATCCCGAAGAGGGAGCCGATGCTGAGTGAGGTGCCCGAAGTCCGATCGGCCTTGGTAGCAGCGATATTGCTGGCCTTGGATTCCTCGGCGACGGTGATGGTAACAATATCTCCCACACTCCGGGCCCGATGATCGGTGAGCAGGCCGGCGGAACTGCGAGTCGTCCATAGAGATCCTGGTTCCGGGGGCGGGCCGGGGGCGATGGGACCGGCGGGTTGGGGCTCCAACTGCACCCCCCCGCTCTTCACCAACTGGGGGCCGGAACACGCGCTCAGGGCCAGAGACAATATGATGAGGGGACCAAGCCATAGATATCGAGACATGGAGTGCTCCTGATAGGGGCTACAAAGTCATTCTCACGGTGTGTTTATCCACCACCTGGGCCTGCAACTCCTTCTTACTGGAGAGGTTGACCACCCGGATGGAGTTGCCCAAATATCCTGGCTCTGCAGCCTTGCCCTTGGCCGAAATGGTCAGCCCACCAGACTCAAATAGGATATTCACCTTGTCACCGGGCTTAATGGGGGGCGTCTGGCTCACGTCCCGAAAAGAAATGGGTTCATTGGGGGCCACGCCCCGGGCCAATACCTTGCCCACCACCATAGACGAATCCGCTAAGATTTCCTGGGGGGGGGAGGTGAATTCCCGGCTCACCATGCCCACATCATCGGCATTGATGATCTGTCCCGGCATGAGGGGGCGGACGGCGCAGACGACGTTCTTGCGTAAGCTCACCTTGCCGGCCACTCGGAGAGTTTGCATCACTTTGCCGTCTTGCCAGACTTGAATGGGCAGGACGATCTGACCCAATTGGCGATTGTTCACCATGGGAGAGACTTCCAGGGAGACACCACCGGCCGGAAGCACGGGCAGATTAGCCACGGGGAAGACCTGGACCTGAAGATTTTCCCCTCCCCACGTGGTGTGAGACTGGATGTGGCGGAGATAAGCCTCTTCGATCTGGGTCATCTCCAGTTTGGTGGCCTTTTGCCGCACTTGGATAACCGCCGGCAGGACCTCCACCGGGACCTTCCCCGGTCCCCCCGGCTGGGCTAGCCTATACCCCAGGAACTCCCGGGTCAGAGGATATACCTGGCCCAAGGGTGGGGATGACCAGATGGCGAAGTCTTCGGTCCCCCGGGCTTCCTCGGGCACCTGAGCCGCGATCTGGGCCAGGGTGATGTAGGGCCCCTGGATTTCCACGTCTTCATGAAAACGCCAACCCTCCGGGGTGTCCTCTCCCCAAGCCGGGAGAGACAGTGGCAGCATCAAGGATGCCATTAGCGCCACAGCGACAATCATCGTCCGGCTCATGGATTTACCTCCACTTACTTAAGGTTATTGACCTTCTGCAACATGTCGTCGGCAGTCTGGATGGCCTTGGAATTCAGCTCATAGGCCCTTTGGGTGATGATCATGTTGACCATTTCCTCCACCACGTTGACATTGGAATTTTCTAGGAATCCCTGGGCCAGAGTCCCCACCCCATCGACTCCCGGGGTGCCTTCAGTGGCCTCCCCGGAGGCCTCGGTCACCTGGAAAAGATTGCGGCCCATGGCACTCAAACCGGCTTGGTTGGGGAAGGTATAAAGATTGATCTGCCCGGTGCCCAAGGGCTTGTTGTCGTTGCCATAGCAGGTGATCTTGCCGCTCTGATCGATGGTGATGTTGGTGGTATTGGCGGGGATGGTAAATTCCGGCTGCATGCGGTCACCGTTGGCAGTGCAGATATAGCCGTCCTTGTCCATCTTGAAGGAGCCGGTGCGGGTATAATATTCTACCCCGTTGTTCAGGATCTTGAAGAAGCCTTTGCCTTCGATGGCCAGGTCCAATTCATTCTCGGTTTGGATGTAATCGCCCTGGGAGAAGATCTTATTGATGGCCACTGGCCTCACCCCCATACCCACCTGGATGCTGGAGGGAACCTGCCCGCCCCCGGGCAGCTCGCCGCCCGCCTGCTTCAAGGTCTGGTAGAGCAGATCATCGAATTCAGCCCGGCTGCGTTTGAAGCCCGAGTTGTTGACGTTGGCCAGGTTGTTGGCGATGACGTCCAGTCGCATCTGCTGCGCCCCCATGCCGGTGGCTGCACTCCACATACCCCGTATCATTGTGTTCCTCTCCTCTTTTCTTAAGCAATCCGACCGATGTCCCGAATAACTTTGCCGTCGGCATCTTCAAAGGTCTGCATAGTCTTGACCATGGATTCAAACAGTCGCTGTTCACTGATCAGGTCCACCATGCCGGCCACCGGGTTGACGTTGCTCTCCTCAATACTCCCCTGAAGGACCCGGCAGTTCTCTGCCGGCAGCTCCCCCCCGGCGTCATCGGTGGCGGCGTAGAGGTTCCCACCCTCTTTCTTGAGGCCCTGAGGGTTGGTAAAGGTGACCATTTCGATCTGGTCCCCCATGGAGCCGTCCAGATGGATGCCGCCCTCCAGGTCCACCACAAAGCGCTGGTCGACTGCGTTGACGCTCACCGGACCGCTCTTGCCCAGGAGGGGATATCCTTCTTTAGTGATCAGCTGATAGTCGGAATTGATGCGGAAACTGCCGTCCCGGGTATAACGGATGCCGTTGGGGGTTTGGACTTTGAAAAACCCCTCCCCCTGCAGGGCCAGGTCGGTTTCGTTGCCGGTGGTGTGGGTGGGTCCTTGGGAGAAATCCGTGGCTCGCATTTCCATGAAATAATAGGGCCGGAGGGCATTATAGGGATAATTCTCCAGATCCGCTTTGGAATCCCGCTCGGCGGGGAAGTTCACCAGGAGCTGGGATGGCTGATTGCCCCGGCGCACCAGGGAGAAGGCCCCGATTTGCTTGACGGCGGGATTGGCCTCCAGCTCTTTCTTGATCCTTTCTGGATCTCGGTCGGAGCGCCAACTGTTGACCATTTCCTGCTTAAAGCCGATGGTGCTGGTGTTGGCCAAGTTATGGCTGATCACCTCCAGCCGCCGTTCAGCTTGGGTTCCCATAAAGACCACCTGACTCCAACCATTGATCAATCCCGTTTGCACCACCTTACCCTCCGTGCAGTCCTTTAATGCAAGATCAAAGCCAACGTCGGTAATTCGCCTATAGCAATTATTATCAATCGGTTATGCTGAAAATCCGAAGTGCGGACGGAAAAAATTGCCCAGGGGCCGCTGCATCAGGAGCCAAGAGAAGGCATTGAAGGGGGGAGGTGGCTGTGGTAAAGTACGACAACAGGAGACAGAGGATGCGGCCCTACAATCGTTGGTTATTTCACGAACACTTCGAGCTGGTACTCACCGTGAGCAAACTCCATCAGCAGATGCCCCTGGAGGCCCTGATAGAGGTGTTGAACCTCAATTTCCCTAAACCCACCCCTCCGGAGAAGCTCGACAGCGCCCTGAACCGGCCGCCCTGGTCACGCTATGACCTCGATTCACTGTCCGATGACTTCTGTCTGCTGTTCACCCGGCTGCCGGAGGAGACCTGAGAAGACCGCAGGAAGGCGGTGAAAGGGAGATGGGGGAAGGGGTTCTTTAGGAGGGGACGCCAGGCCGGCATCTTGAAACCGGTTCTTTCCCCTCCGTCAGGCTCCAGGCCAGGCGGGCGGCCCCCAGGAGGCCGGCGTTGTCGCCCAGGGCCGCCGGGACGATCGTGAGGCGCTCGACGGGAAACATTGTCAGGCGGCGCCCCAGTTCCAGTTGCAAGGGGGAGATGAACTGGTCCCAGGCCTGGGCGAAGTTGCCACCGATGACTACCCGGGGAACCCCTAGCAGGTGGACCACCCCGGCGATGGCTTGCCCCAGGGCGCGTCCCACCCGGGTAAAGGCACCCTGGGCCAGGACGTCGCCCTCTTGGGCGGCCCGGAAGATCTCTTTGGCGGTGAGCCGTTCGGGACTCTCTTCCCCTAAGGGGCGCAGGCAGGAATCCGCTCCGGCGGCCAAGCGCTCTTTCACCCAGGCCACGGTCCAGTTGGCGGAGGCCAGGGTCTCCAGACAGCCTTGGTTGCCGCAGTGACAAACGCTGCCGAGGGGGTCGATGGTGAGGTGGCCAATCTCGGCGGCAGTGCCATAACTGCCGGACCAGAGCCGTTCATTCAGGATGAGGCCGCCGCCTACTCCGGTGCCCAGGGTGAGACCCAGCAGGGTGGCGACCCCGACGCCGGCCCCCAACCAGTGTTCCCCCAGAGTAAAGAGGTTGGCGTCGTTTTCCAGGACCACGGGACAGCTCAGGCGGGCCGCCAGGCCTGGCCCCAGGTGCAGACCGTTGAGTACGGCTAGATTGGGGGAAAAGACGATCACGCCCTCCCGGGGGATGACCCGGCCCGGGACCCCCAGGCCGACGGCGGCCACCGCCGTTGCCTCACGGCCGGTTTTGGCGGCCAGCCGACCCATGGCGACAGCTAGGCAGTCCACAAATTCGTCCGGGCTCGGGGAGGAAGGGGTGGGCCCGGCCTCCCGGACCAGGATGTCACCCTGGCGGTTCACCAGGGCCAGACGGAAATTGGTGCCGCCCAGGTCTCCGGCGATGACCATCGGGTCTTCCGGGTGGGTCATGGCTTTGTCCTCGCAAGGCCGACCGGTTTGAGGGCCGGGGACGCAAAGATCATCCCTGTCCCCCTTGGGCATCTTGCCAGTGTTTGACGGAGGTCGGGGTCAGCAATTGTCGGCCGCCTCCCCCAGAAAGGGTCTCAGGGCCTCCCGGCTCACAGCCCCGACCCGCACCAGGCGTGGGGCGTTCTGGGTGAGATCGAGAAGGGTGGAGGGCGGCCCCCCCGGGCAGGGCGGTCCGGCCACAATGAGATCCACCTCCCGGCCAAACTCCCGTTCCATCTCTGCCGCCGTCCGCAGGGGTGGCGTTCCGGACCGGTTGGCGCTGGTGCCGGTGAGGGGGACGCCGCAGAGGGCGGGCAGGAGCCTGGCCCCAGGGTGACTGGAGAGGCGCACCCCGATGGTGCCGGTATCGGCCGTCAGCCACCGGGATAGTCCGGGACGGGCTGGCAGAATCAGGGTCAGGGGACCGGGCCAAAACCTCTCCATCAGGGTCTCGGCCAGAGGAGAGATGCCCGCGGCCACCTGTTCCACCATGGCCCGGTCAGCCACCAACACCAGGAAGGGTCTGTCTTCAGGCCGGCCCTTGAGGGCCGCCAGGCGGGCCAGAGCCGCCTCGTTCAAGGCGTCGACGGCCAAGGCATAATAGGTTTCGGTGGGCAGGCCCACAATGCCGCCGCCGATGATCACGCCCCGTACTCGGGAGAAGTCGACCCCATCCGCCGGGGGCTGCCAGTTAAGAATCTCAACCATATTATTTATCATAGCCCTTGCCCCCAGACTTGACAAGGACAATACAGGCTCCCGGATAGCCGCTCGTCCGCGGGAGACTCCCTTGACATGGTAGTCTTGGGTCGGGGGGCGCAGACCCTGTCCACCATCACCTTGGGCAACAGCATCAGGCTTTACCCAGGGTCATCACTCCGATATCAGGAATCTTTTGATGATGCGCCTTCAACCTGAATGCCGTCCCTGCCTGGAAAAGCTGGTGGATCTGACAGTGGGTCTGGCCACCACTGATCCGGGCACGCAGGGCGAGGCCCGGCGGCGGGCTCTGGATATTATCGCCCGAAAATTCTGCCCGGAGGCCATTCCAGCGGTCATTGCCAACCTCTTCCACCGGGCCATCATGGACCTCACGGGCAACCCCGATCCGTTTCGACCCCGCAAGGACGCCGAGACGCACCTGATGCAGCGCCTCTTTGCCGCAGTGGCCCCAGACGACCCAGGGGATGAGCTCCCGGCTCTGCTGGAGCTGGCGGTGGCCGGCAACGCTCTGGACTTTTTTCGGCCCGCCGCAGATATTACTCGGGATCTGCGGGATCGTGTCCACCTCACGGGGGATGTCGCAGTCCTGCTCTCACGTCTTGCCGCTGCCCCGGGTCGGCTTCTCTTCCTGGCCGATAACGCCGGGGAGCAGTTCTTCGACCGGCCTCTCATGGCGGCCCTGCGGCGCCGGGGGTGGCAGGCCCTGTATGTGGTAAAGGGCGGCCCCATCCAGAATGACCTGACCCGGGCTGATCTGGCCGCCTCGGGGCTGCTCACAGACTTGGAACCGGTGGTGGACACCGGGGTGGCCACCGTGGGGCTCATTTTGGAGGAGACGAGCGTTTTGTTTCAGTCCCTGTGGGCCGCTGCCGATGTGATTGTCGCCAAGGGCATGGGCCACTTCGAAACCCTGTCCCGGGTACGCGATCCTCGGCTGTTTTTCCTGCTGCAGGCCAAATGCCGACCGGTGGCCGCCGCCCTGTCCGTTCCCCGGGGGGCATTTGTCCTCCGGTCTGCCGCAAAGTGATCATGCCGGTTTAAAAATCCGACGCCTTCAGGTATAGTGAATCAATGAGGGAGATGTTCGACTCAAACAGTAAGATAGATCAGGCGCGGTTGCGGTATAGTTTTTTTTCGCTCTTGACCTCCCCGGAAGTAAGCCGGCTCCTCGAGGATATTACCACCTGTCGGTTAGAGGTCCTGGACCGAGGCGACCTGCTTCTGGAAGGGAACGAGCTTCCCGGCGGGCTCGAACTCTTTCCCTACTTCACCCTCCAGCATCGTTGGCGCAATTTTCAGATACGCGGTATCCTCTACCCTAACCGGGAAGATGAAACCAGCGGCATCCTGCGTCACCTGGTGAAACTTGATCTGGGGGACAAGTCGCACTTTCTCCAACTCAGCACTCCCCAAGCTTCCTATCTGGTTTCGCCTTTCCATACCCGGTTTATTAGTACCATCTTCAGCCTCGTGCTCCATTACTCCTTGGCGGTGGAGGTCGGCGCTTCTCGGGACGACTTCCTCTTCTTTGCCCCTTATTCCCTGGAAGAGCAGGTGGTGGCTCGTTATCTGCAGAGCCTGGTGTGGATTCCCTGCGCCACGGTGAAGCTGGACTCCCAGGACAATCCTTATATCGGCTCCCGCCTTTACACTGGAGCCGATCTGAAGCGCTGCCAGCCGCCAGGGAGCAGTCAGGAAGAGTCTCTGATTCGGGGCTGGCGCCTCTTTAAGCGCTTGCTCTATCTGTCCATCGAAGGGGAACGGATTTTCACCGGCTTCGCTTTCTTCCCGGAAGAAAAACCCTTGGAATACCATCGCTCCCGCTGGCCGCACCTGCTGCTTTATCACGAGGCCGACCAGATTTTGCTCGAGGAAGGCGCCGAGGCCATCAAGCAGATGCTCCTCAACGCTGATGGCCGAAACACCTTTCTGGCCATTTACCGGGATCGCATCATTGGCGTGATACACTTGCAGGAGGGAGCACAGCGGCAACTGACCACGGTCCGCGCCTGGCGGGAAGTCCTGCCCCTGGCCACTATCACCCGCCGGGGCCGCTTCAACTTTTGGATCGCCCTGAAAGGTCGCCACAATCCCCGCATTATGTTGAGTTTTCTGGAATATCGACACGGTCACATACACATTCCCTTGTTCCAGGAAATCTTTTGGCAGGAGTTGGAACGGCAGCTGCGGCTGTCCTGCCCGGATTGCGACTTTATCGAGGCCCTGTCCCGATTCAAGGAGCTCTTCCGGGCCCTGCGGCTCAGTGGCCGCGGGGGCATCTTTCTGGTGGGATTGACTGCGGCGCGGCTACAGGAGCCCTTTATCCCCATTGAGAATGAAGTTCGCTTGGCCCAACCGCCCCCCTTCCGCAAACCCTGGCTGCCCATCCTCATTGGCCTGGCGAAATCCGATGGCGCGGTGATCTTTAACGAAAATCTGGAGGTCACCCATTTCCGGGCCCGCTTGAAGGCCACCGGCCTGGTGCTGCCGCCCCTGGAGCGGGATGAACTGGGCAGCGGCACCCGCCATCAGGCCACCCGGGAACTCTCCGCCTTCTGCCCTGACATCCTGGGCATTGCCATCTCCCAAGACGGACCGGTCTCGCTTTATCGCCAGGGCAAGCTGGTGGCCCGCCTGTATTGATCGCAGGGGAAATTTCCTCCCTCCACTCCCCCACGGGAAGTTGAAAGCAGGGCCTCCCCCACCAGCTCCAGATCCAACCTCGCCCCATCTTTACAAATCTTTTCTGCGGTCTTAACATACCAAAGAGCAACCTGACGGCGGGCCAGTCACCAACCGCCCCCAACCCAAAATCATCCCCAACCGAACAAGGAATGCCTGTATGGGCTCCATAAAGATACGCTTTGCCAAGGACTTTGAGATGTTGGAGGAACGAATGCGCCGGATGATGGACTCCTTCTTCGGGGCTTGGGTTCAACCCCATTCCGCCTCCCCCACCTTTCGCCCCGCCGCCGACATCTTTGAAAATCCGGAAGAACTAGTGATTCGGATGGATATCGCCGGGGTACTCCGGGAGGACCTCAACCTCACCCTGTCGCGCCAAGAGTTGGTAATCAGCGGCCGACGGCGGTTTCCCTCCGACGAACCGGTGCAGCGCTTCTATAGCCTGGAAATTGACTACGGCGGCTTTGAACGCCGGTTTACCTTGCCTCAGGCGGTGGAAGAAGGCGCCATCCGTGCCGAATACAAGAACGGCGTCCTGGAAGTGCGCCTCTCCTGGAAGAAACCGGCGCCACCGCAACGCATCCCGGTGAGAGAAGCCTGACACCGACTGAAGACATGAGATTTGATCATAATAATGAAATGGAACGTGCTATGAGCGAGCCTGAAGATATAATCCTCGACCACCCCCCCGAGGCGAGCGTTAGCCCCGGCCCCCTTGAATCCCCCGAGTCGCGGCTCCTGCCCATCCTGCCCATGAGCGAGTTGGTGCTCTTTCCGCGCCTCATCGTGCCCCTGGCCATCTGGGAGGAGTCGGCCCAGGGCCTGGTAAACGAAGCCCTGCTGCAAGACAAGACCATCGGTATCTTGACCAGCCGCCGGGGCGCCACCGATTCCTTTACCGCCGAGGACCTGTTTTCCATCGGCACCGCCGCCATGATCCTGAAGATGGGCAAGACCGACGAAGGGGCCATGCGCCTTCTCCTCCAAGGCATCTACCGCTTCCGGGTGGACGAGATCATGGGAACGGACCCCCATATCATGGCCCGAGTTACCCCCTTGAGCGATGAGTATGAGGTCGACCTGGAGATCGAGGCCATGGTGGCCAACCTCAAGGGTCTGTTTAAGAAAATGGCGGAGCTGTCGCCCTATCTGCCCAGTGAACTGGGGGCCATGGTGGCGGAATTGGAAGATCCCCGGGTCCTGGCCGATGTCACCGGCGGTAGCCTGAATATCTCCAAGACCGACAAACAGGACCTCCTCGAAACCCTGGAGGTCAAGGAGCGCCTGAAAAAGGTCCTCGCCCTTATCAACCGGGAGATCGAAATCCTGGAGTTGGGAAAACAGATTCAGGCCAACGTCAAGACCGAGATGGACAAGGCCCAGCGGGACTATTACCTGCGTGAGCAGATCAAGGTTCTGCAGAAGGAGTTGGGCGAGGGCGACGACCGCACCCGGGAAATCGACGAGCTGCGCTTCCGCCTGGAAGAAGCGAAGCTCCCCGAGGCCGCCATGAAGGAAGCCGAACGCGAGTTGGGCCGCCTCTCCCGCATCCCCCCCACCTCACCCGACCACCAGGTCATTCGCACCTATCTGGAGTGGATGGCGGAGCTCCCCTGGAGCGTGACCACCGAGGACTCCCTGGACCTGGCCGAGGCCCGGAAGATCCTGGACGAAGACCATTACAACCTGGAGAAGGTCAAGAAGCGCATCCTGGAGTACCTGGCGGTGCGCAAGCTCAAACCCGACATGAAGGGGCCCATCCTCTGCTTCGCCGGCCCTCCGGGCACCGGCAAGACCTCCCTGGGGAAGTCCATCGCCCGAGCTTTGGGGCGCAAGTTTATCCGGATCTCCTTGGGCGGAGTGCGGGATGAGGCCGAGATCCGGGGGCACCGCCGCACCTATGTGGGGGCATTGCCCGGGCGGATCATCCAGGGCATCCGCCGGGCCGGCAGCAACAATCCGGTCTTCATCCTGGACGAAATCGACAAGGTGGGCGCGGACTTTCGGGGCGACCCATCGTCAGCCCTGCTGGAGGTGCTGGATCCGGAGCAGAACTTCTCCTTCTCCGACCACTACCTGGACGTGGGCTTCGACCTCTCCAAGGTGATGTTCATCACCACCGCCAATGTGCTGGACACCATTCCCCCGGCTCTGCGGGACCGCATGGAGGTCCTGCAACTGCCCGGCTACACCGAGGAGGAGAAGCTCCAGATCGCCTTCGACTATCTGCTGCCCCGGCAGCTGGAAGCCCACGGCTTGAGCCCCGAGCAGCTGCAGATCACCCCGGAGGCCATGCGCAAGGTGGTGGCGGATTATACCCGGGAGGCCGGGCTGCGCAACCTGGAGCGGGAAGTGGCCTCCCTGTGCCGGGGAGTGGCCCGGGAGGTGGCCGAGGGTCTCACAGAGGCCAAGGCCTTGCAACCGGAGGATATCCCCCCCTATCTGGGTCCGGCCAAATTCTTCCGGGAGATGGCCCTGGATCATCCCGAGCCAGGAATCGCCACTGGGCTGGCCTGGACCCCCGTGGGCGGCGATATCCTGTTCATTGAGGCACTGCGCTTTCCGGGGAACTCCCACCTAAAGCTCACCGGCCAGTTGGGGGACGTCATGCGGGAGTCGGCCGAGGCCGCCCTGAGCTTTATCCGGGCCCGGGCCCCCTATATCGGGGTGCCCGAGGATTTCTTTGACAAGACCGACATCCATGTCCACGTGCCTTCGGGGGCCATCCCCAAGGATGGACCCTCGGCTGGCGTGGCCCTACTCACCGCCTTGGTCTCGCTGTTCTCCGATCGGCCGGTGAAGAAGGGCCTGGCCATGACCGGCGAGATCACCCTGCGGGGTCACGTGCTGCCGGTGGGCGGCATCAAGGATAAAGTCCTGGCAGCCCACCGGGCCGGCCTCTCGGAGGTCATCCTGCCGGCCCAGAATGTCAAGGACCTGGAGGACATTCCGGCCAACGTCAAGGAGACCCTGAAGTTCCACCCGGTGGAACGCATGGACCAGGCCCTGGAGATTGCCTTCGCGGAATCGTAAGGATTGCACTGGCACCCAAAAAGAAGATTCTTACGGGCGCCCGGGCCCAATATTGTGAGCCAGGACCCTGGGTTTGAGCCGATCTCGACCCCATCGCCAATTGTTTCAACTAGTTTTGCCCCCTCCAGGGGTGCGAAAGGTGAGGAATTCGTCTTTAAATTGAACATAGTCTTATGAGAATGTAGCTCAAGAAGTAAATGAAGCAAAAAGGGCAGGCCCTGCGGCCTGCCCTGGTTCGTTCCCTTGTTGGGTTCAGGTTACACTTTACAGATCCCGTGGGAGCATTTCCCGGCGATGTGATCCTCGAACTCCTGGCGGAAGAGTTTGAGGAGGCTCATCAGGGGGGCCGGGGCGGTTTGGCCCAGGGGGCAGAAGGAGGCGTCCGCCATGACCCCGGCCAGGCGCTC